>ERZ773216.2789-NODE-2789-length-16021-cov-5.936427_pt1 | contig 16021 bp, 13 predicted proteins | sample MGYA00511259_ERZ773216 | MGnify/ENA primary metagenome ERZ773216 (study PRJEB29015, sample SAMEA2737764) | human gut metagenome | biome: human gut; feature: human-associated habitat; material: faeces | place: China | collected 2012 ... | reverse complement strand
GGAGGCGACAAGGGGGCTTTGCGGTCGCCCCCTTGACCCCTTCGCCGGTCGCCTCCCATGCTGCTTGATTTTTATCGTTACAAGGGGGAACGAAAGGCACACAAACTAAAAAACTTCCAATAAAAATCAATTAACAGGAGTGTGCACCGAAGGTTTCCAAAGGGCGATCGCAGACTTCGTCTGTTTCCATTGCCCTTTGGTCGCCTCCGCAGAGGCGAAATCTCTGCATAAAAATGGAGATGTACGCACTCGTACATCCCCGCAAAATCAGAAATCGTCCTGCGCGATGTCGTCGCCCCATTGGAGCTTGGAGTGCGCCTTGATGTAGGTGACAACCTCGTCCACCGTGGTGAACGCCAGACCGACGTTGGTGTCCGCCGCGCCGTAGTAGATGGCGATGCGACCGGTATTGCCGTCCTGCAGGGTAGCGCAGGGGAAAACGACGTTCGGCACGAAGCCGGTCGTTTCGTAGGGTTCTTCCGGCGTCAGCAGGTGGTTTTCGCAGCGGTACAGCACCTTCGACGGCTCGTTGATGTCCAGAATCGCGCCGCCCATGGAGTACACGAAGCCGTTGCAGGTGGTCGCGACGCCGTGGTAGAACAGCAGCCAGCCTTCGGTCGTTTCGATGGGGGCAGCGCCGCCGCCAATCTTGACGGATTCCCACCAGTTGCTGCCGCGCCCCATCACATGGCGATGGTGTCCCCAGTACTCCATGTCGGGCGATTCGGAGATGAAAATATCACCGAAGGGCGTGTGGCCGGAGTCGGACGGGCGGGACAGGAGCTTAAACTTGCCGTTCACCTTGCGCGGGAACAGCACGGCGTTGCGGTTGAAGGGGATGAAGGGGTTCTCGATGCGCGTGAAGGTTTTGAAGTCCTTCGTCTTCGCCATGCCGATGGCAGCACCGTAGAAGTCGGTGCACCAAATGATGTAGTAGGTGTCATCCACCTTCACCAGACGCGGGTCATAGGCGTAGTGCGGCATTTTCGGGTTGCCGTTGTCATCCACAAAGGGCACTTTTTCGCGCTCGACGTCCCAGTGAATGCCGTCCTTGGAATGTCCGAGGTAGACATACGGGATGCCGTTGACCTGCTCGCCGCGCAGAACGGCAATGTAGCCATCCTCCCACGGCACAACGGCGGAGTTGAAGATGCGGGCAATTTCCGGCGTGGGATTGCGCCCCATGACGGGGTTCTCGCTGTAACGCCAGACGGGGGAGGAAAGCTTGTAGTCAGCCGGCTTCTCCTGCCACGGAATGTTGGGAAGGGAGGGGACGTTGAGCATCTTGACAGCCATGTGTACATACCTCTTTCTTGGTTGTTTAACGGAAAGCAGTTGCTCTCCGGAATTAGTGAATGACAGACACCGGCGCGGCGGAATCGCGGAAGACGCATTCGCCGCCAATCACCACGCGCCCGATGGTTTTGCGGTCGCCCGCGCAGCGCTCGCCAATCAGCTTGACCGCCATGCGGCACATCGCGGGGCAATTGACACGGAAGGTTGTCAGCGGCGGCGTGTTTCCAGCGGTCGGGCAGAAATCATCGAAGCCCACGACGGAAATGTCCTCCGGCACGCGGTAGCCGCGGCTTTGCAGGTCGGTAATCAGCGCCTGCGCGGACATATCGCAGTTCACGACGAACGCAGTCGGCATTTTCTCCGGCAGCTGGAAGGTGTGGAACATGCTCCCTTCCGGGCTGCGGTCGGAAAAAACGCATTCGGGGCGCACGGGCAAATCCTTCATCAGCATTGCGGAAAGGAAACCGAGGTAGCGTTCCATGATGGAGGACGTTGCCTTGATATCCCCGACGAAGCCGATGTCCCGATGCCCCTGCTCAATCAGCCAGTAGGTCAACTGCGCCGCGCCGAAAGCGTTGTCGCTGACAATGGCGTCAGTGGTGACAAAGGGGTCGTGGAAGTCCAGACAGATGACGGGCATTTCCTGCCGCGTCAGCAGCTGCATATACGGGGAGGTCAGCTGCCCCAGACAGATGAGCGCATCGACGTGGCGCGAACGCAGGAGATTCGGCAGGGTCAGCGCGGTCTGCATGTCATGCGTGACCAGCTCCATGATGCCGAAATGCCCCGCGTCGGTCAGCGCCTGCACGAGCTGCTTGTAGAAAGTTGCATAAAAGGACACGACGGAGAAAAAATTCTCCGGAATGAGGATGCCGACATCCAAACCGGATGTGGGCGTGGTTTGCGGCGCGTTGGGGTTGACATAGCCGAGTTCGGATGCGCGGCGGATGATTTTCTGCCGCATTTCCTCACTCACGCCGGATTTTCCCGCGAGCGCCTTTGACACGGTGACGGCGCTGACCCCCAGCTGCCGCCCAATGTCACGCATGGTGATACCGCTCATGGTGAAATAAAACCTCCAGATTTGTGGATGTTTGCGAGGGCAAAGTCCGTTTTTGATAGCTCTTGTTTTCTTTTAGACTTCTGGAGTATTGCTGCAGGGGTTTCGCCTCTGTGGAGGCGACAAGGGGGCAATGGAAACAGACGAAGTCTGCGGTTGCCCCCTTGACCCCTTCGCAGCGCACACTCCTGCTTATTGGTTTGTATTGCTGCTTGAGGGAACGAAAGGTACACTAACTAACTGAAGTAACAATAAAAACCTACTATGCAGGAGTGCACCGAAGGTTTCCCAAGGGCGATCGGAAAGCCTTTTGGTCGCTCCCGCAGGAGCGAAATCCCTGCGCAAGGCGAAAGCACATTCAGAAAGGTAAAAACAGCATGAATGCAAGCATCAGCGCGATAGCCGATGGAACATTACGCCAGATGCTCCATCACCCGCAGGCACATGCGGCTGTTGTGGTACGGACACTTCCACTCTTCCACAATCGGCTTATCCGTCGGGACGCCGGATTCGGACAGCGACCAGAACCACTCGCTGTTCGGACGCGGGTCAACGAAGGCGCGGCGGATGTAGGCAAACTGCGCTTCCGCCTGCCTCAGCCAAGTGGATGCGCCTGTCAGCTCGTAGGCATTCAGGAAGCCCAGCACCGTCTCCGCCTGTACCCACCAGACACGCGTGTGGTCAACTTTGCCCTCGACAACTTCGTTCTCCAAGCCGTGGTCGGTGAATGCGCGTTCGCGGACAGCTTCCGCCAGCGTCAGGCACATGTGCAGATACGGCGCGCGGTTTGATTCGGGCAGCAGCGTCTCTGCCGCGTCCCAAATCAGCCACGAGGCCTCAATGTCGTGCCCGAAGGACTGCATGTCCAGCAAAGAGCGGTAGTTGCGGTCGTAGAAGACCTCCAAGCGGCGCTTGCTCGGATTGTACATCACGTTCAGGAAACGCTCTAAGCAGACTTCTCCGGCGCGGCGCACAGCTTCGTCCGGCATGGCGCGGTATAATTCCGCATAGCCCTCCAAAACGTGCAGCAGCGTGTTCATCGTGCGGGACGCCGTCTCGTGGCGCTCCATCAGCTTCGGGTTGTCGGACAGCTTCTCGTTGCCGACGGGGGTGAAATCCGGCTCATAGGCTTCGCCGTAGCCGCCCGCGTCGCTGCATTTCGTCTCGATGAGGTTGAACAGCGCCATCGCCTTTTCGCGCGCGGGGATGTAATCCGGGTCGCTTTCGCCGATGGCGCGCATGTACGCCGCTAAGCCGTAAATCGCGAATGCCTGACAATAGGTGTGCTTTGTCTTGTCCAGCGGCTCACCGTCCGCCGTCACCGACCAGTACACGCCGCCGCGCTCGGTATCCTCAAAATGCGGCAGGAATGCGAACGCATGGCGCGCATAGCGCAGCAGGGATTTATCGCCCGTCACGCGCGCCGCCGTCGAGAACGTCCACAGAATGCGGCTGTTGAGGATGCAGCCCTTGTGTGCCCCGCGCTCCACGGACAGGTCATGATTCACATAGCCGAACCAGCCGCCGCGCTCCCAATCGGTCAGGTTCTCCCAGAAAGGCAGAATGGTCGTAAGCAGATGGTGCGAACAATCCTGACGAAACATGAAGCATTCCTCTCTTCCTGTTAGCTTAACAGTTAGGCATATGGGTATTATAACCCGGAAAAATGCCCTTGTCAAGCGGCAAAAGAAGAAAAAAGCTGATAAATATGGCGGAATTTTCACCGAAAGGAACAATGAAAGGAAACGACGTAAGGCTAACGTGTAAACTAATCAGCCGGCAGGAAAAAAAGCCGTGCAGGGGCTTGCTTTCACGGCGGAAATGTGGCACAATATAAGGTAGCATCGTATCAAAATTCGGTGCTGCTTTTCAGTTTGAAACTGGGAAAGAAATAGTGGAGGAAATCAATCAATGGCGGAAACACAGAAAATCGTCATTCTGAATTTCGGCGGACAGTACACGCAGCTGATTGCGCGGCGCGTGCGCGAATGCCATGTGTATTCCTGCGTCCTGCCCTATGACGCGAGCCTGGAGACGATTCGCGCGCAAAACCCCGTGGGCGTGATTCTCTCCGGCGGCCCGGCGAGCGTGCTGGAACAGGATGCACCCCGCTGCGACGAGGGCGTGTATCAGCTGGGCGTGCCGGTGCTGGGCATCTGTTACGGAATGCAGCTGACGGCGTATTTGCTGGGCGGCACGGTGGAAAAGGCGGCACAGCGCGAGTATGGCCGAATCACCGTGACGATGGATGATAAGACGAGCCTGCTCTCCGGCATGTCGGATGCTTCCTCCTGCTGGCTGAGCCATACCTATCAGGTGAAGAAGTGCCCGGCTGGTTTCCACCCGATTGCGCACAGCACGAACTGCCCCGTTGCGGCGATGGCGAACGACGACCGGCGCATCTACGGCGTGCAGTTCCATCCGGAAGTGACCCACTCCGACGAGGGACGCACGGTCATCGAGAACTTCCTGAATATCTGCGGCTGCGTGGGCGACTGGTCGATGGAAACCTACGCGCAGACGGCGATTGCCAACATCCGCGAAATCGTGGGCGACAAGGGCACGGTGCTGCTGGGACTTTCCGGCGGCGTGGACTCCTCCGTCGCGGCGGCGCTGATTTATAAGGCCATCGGCGACCGCCTGACCTGCGTCTACGTTGACCACGGCTTCATGCGCAAAGGCGAAACCGAGCAGGTGGTGAATGTGTTCACGCACACTTTCCCCGTGCGTCTGGTTGCGTCCGACGCCAGCAAAATCTTCTATGAGGACTTGAAGGGCGTTTCCGACCCCGAAACGAAACGCAAGATTATCGGCCGTGACTTCCTGAAAGTATTCAAGGCGGAATCCGAAAAGCTCGGCAAGCTGGATTACTTCGCGCAGGGCACGATTTACCCGGACGTTATCGAGAGTGGTCAGGCGACGGGCGCGGCGGTCATCAAGAGCCACCACAATGTCGGCGGCCTGCCCAAGGAACTCGGCTTCACGCAGCTGATTGAGCCGCTGCGGATGCTGTTCAAGGACGAAGTGCGCGCGCTGGGCGAAACGCTGGGTCTCCCGCACGATCTTGTCTGGCGTCAGCCGTTCCCCGGCCCCGGTCTGGCGATTCGTGTCATCGGCGACCTGACCCCGGAAAAGGTGGAGATTGTCCGCGAGAGCGACGCGGTGCTGCGCGAGGAAATCGCCAAGGCCGGTCTGGACGCCGATATCCACCAGTATTTCACCGTCCTGACGGGCATCCGCTCCGTGGGCGTCATGGGCGACGAGCGGACGTACGACTACACCGTCGCCATCCGCGCGGTCACGACGGACGACTTCATGACCGCCGACTGGGCGCGCATCCCGTACGACGTCGTGCGCACGATTTCCGCAAGGATTGTGAACGAAGTGCCGCATGTGAACCGCGTCGTGCTGGACGTGACAACCAAGCCGCCGGCGAGTATTGAGTGGGAATAATGAAAAAGTGGATGTGAAGGGCTGCAAAACCTTGAAAACACGCACTTTTCAAAACAGGTTTGCCTGTTTGGTAGCAAGATGATAGCAGACGCGGCGTTCGTGCTATTCTGATGTGTCGGATGGCGCAAATGGCTTGCGGGTGCTGGAATATAACTTTATTGGATGAAAAAAGGCTCTGCTGACTTCCGTGAAGGAAGAACGGCAGAGCCTTTTGCTATTACTCGGATTGATTTGTAGGGAAATTGGTGAATATATCGGGGGGGATATGGTGCCAGTGACCGGTACCTCATTTGTGCGGTGTTACCTTAAAATTTTACCATGGAGAGTATTGACAAAATAGAGGAACTTATGTACACTAAATATGCAATTTAACTGTTTGAATTTAACAAAAAGATGGAGAAATACTATGAAGAAGTGGTACGCGAAGTCAAAGCGTCCCGGACGCAAGCAGGTGGAGGTGAAGGAACATCTTTGCGCGGTGGGAGAATTGAGCAAAGAGTATGGAAGACAACTGGGCATGGAAAAAGAAGCGGAAATGGCCGGAACGGTTCATGATGCTGGCAAGCTCACAGATAAATTCCAAGATGTTTTGGAAGGAAACGCATCCAGAGTAGACCATGCAAGGGTGAGCGCTGCGTTTTTGCGGTGGTTTCTGATTGCTACACATAAATGCGCAGGTAAGGAGATTGCAAGTACCAATTACGCGCCCATTTTAGAGGCAATCAATGCACATCATGGAACGCTGCTCTGCTACGACCAGCTGAAGTATTCGCTGCGTGAATGCATGACAGCGCAAAAGTGGTTGGAAGGCAATGATGGAAAGGAGGTTGCATTAACAGGAAAAGAAAATTACCGTGTGCTTGCGGAGATATTTCATGAAGAACTTCCGCAGTGGGAATGTCCTGAACCTAAGATCATGACGCTTGGGGAAGAAGAACGGATGCTTTGGTCGCGAATGCTGCTTTCTTGCTTGGTGGATGCAGATTACACCGCATCAGCGGAAGAGGATGGAGAAATCATCCCGGAGCCGCCGAAATGTGATGCGGAAAACTGGCTGGAGCGCTTAAATGCGCATCGGGCGGAACTGGCAAGGAACTCAACGGCTGATAAAAAACTCAATGCACTGCGGAATGAGTTGTTTGAAACGTGCGGCAGGGCGGGGGATTATGCGCCGGGGATTTACACCCTGACAGCGCCTACTGGCACAGGAAAAACGCTGGCCTTGCTGCATTTTGCGCTGCGCCAATGCCGCAAGAACGGTCAGCAGCGAATCATCATTGTGCTGCCGTTTATTACGCTGACGGAACAGAATGCAATTGAATATCGGAAAATCCTTGGGGATGACGTTTTGCTGGAAGATCATAGCCAACGGCAGCTGACAGAAGAGCAGCGAAAGTTTGCACAGCGCTGGGATATGCCAGTCATTGTGACCACATCAGTGCGATTTTTCGAGGGGCTGTTTGCGGCAAAAGCCCCGAATCTTCGGAAACTGCATCGGTTGGCGAATTCTGTAATCATTTTCGATGAAGCGCAGAGCTTGTCTGCAGAATTGTTTCCTGCGACGCTCAAAACCATTCAGGCGCTTTGCAATCTGCCGAAGAAAAATGTGACGATGCTCTTTTCTACGGCGACACAGCCGGATTATCAATCAATCCCTAATCTTACTTGGCATGCTACGGAGATTTGTCCGAACCATGCCGATATGTATCAGCAACTTCGCCGCGTTCAGGTGACATGGCGAGTTTTGCCGAATGAGAGAATCTCGTGGGAAGAAATTGCGCAGAAGATGGCGGCACAGCGGAGCATCTGCACCATTGTGAACATGAAAAAGCACGCGAAAAAGCTGTTCGATGCGCTGAAATTGGTATGTGAGACGGAATCAGTATTCTACATCACGACGGAATTGTGTCCGGCACATCGGCGCGTCGTGATAGAGCAAGTCAAAAAGCGGCTGCGCGACGGCTTGCCTTGCCGTGTGGTTGCGACGCAGTGCATCGAAGCGGGGGTGGATTTGGACTTTGACAGCGTTTTCCGCGCGCTGGCCCCGCTGGAATCAATCATTCAGGCGGCGGGAAGATGCAATCGAAACGGGCGCCATCCCGAAGGCGGGCAAGTGCTTGTGTTCCTTCCGGATGAAGACAATTTGTATCCAGATAATTGGTATAACAAGGCGGCAACGCTGGTTAGTGCATTGCATATTGAGAAACCGATTGACTTGATGAATCCGAGCGACATTCAGCGCTATTATCAGAAGCTCTTTTGGAAGCTGAAAGGGGAGAAGAAGCTGAGCGAGGCCATCCAAATGCAGGATTATGCAGGGGTCGAGAAAAACTATCGCATTATCAAGAATGATGGCGTGCAGGTGCTTGTGCCATATGAACCTGAAAACAAGCTGTTTGAGAAGCTGAAGGAAGAAGCCTTGGAAAACGGCGTGACGGCGAAGTGGATGCATGAAGCTGCAGAGCTGTGCGTGACGGCATATGCGAATGATGACTTCAACTGTTATGCGGAGCAGCTGTATTTTGCGGGAAAACGGAATGAGAGCAGGCAGCCATCCGGCTATTGGGTGCTTCGCAGGAAGGGGAATTATCATATGGATACGGGGATGCAGTTGAAAAATGATGACTATACGTGGTGAAAAAATTCTTATATACCAGATTTGCCATTGACAATTCAGACGCAGCACATTATACTTACATTGACAGCACTGCTTGACGCTTTGTTTAGTACGCGAACGGGCGGTAAGCTGAGAATTGAAAAAATGTAAGGATAATGCTATCCTCTCTGCTGATTTGGCAGAGAGAAGAACATGGAGGTGATGAAAAATCATGGAGATTTCAGTGACCGTTTGGGGTGACTTGGCGTGCTTCACTTCGCCGACCACGAAAGTAGAAAGGCTTTCGCAGGCAGTCCCAACACCATCAGCAGCACGAGGCATACTGTCAAGTATTTACAGTAAGCCAAAAGAATTTTTTTTGATGGTGACAAAAATTGAAGTGCTGAAACCTATCCGCTATATCAGCGTCAGGCGCAACGAAGTGAAGTCCATATTGGGCAATAATATGGAACCAATCAGCGCAGAGGATGAGCGGACACAGCGGCAAACGGTTTTCCTGTATGATGTCCGCTACCGCATTACCGCGCAGATTGTGCCGCGGCCGGATTATCATGGTACGGTGGAGCAGCTGTATGCACAGGCTGAACGGCGAATTAAAGGTGGCAAGTGCTTTTGCCAGCCTGCGCTCGGCTTAAGGGAATGCGTTGCGTACTTTTCTGAGAGCGATCCGAACGAAAAGCCGATTCAGCAAGACATGGATTTGGGCTTGATGGTGTACGACATTTTTGACCTGCATGACGCGGAGGTTCGCAAGAAAACGCGGACAAGGCTGTCCCTGTATCATGCGGTGATGAAGCAGGGCGTCATTGAAGTGCCGCCCTATGATAGCCCGGAAGTCTTGAAGGGGGATGCGATATGCTGAGACCGCTGTACGATTATGCAATGCGTTACCAGCTGCTGCCGCCTCCGGGCATGGTGAAAAAGACGGTAAAGGCATGGGTTTGCCTTGGCGTAAATGGCACGTTCCTTGGCGTGAGGCAGGACGGCGAGGATGAATACTTTTGCCCTGACATTGGCAGCTTGGCGAATGGCAAAGACAAGTGCAATGTGCTGGTAGAAAAAAACGAGGTTGTCTTCTGGAAAGATACGCCGGAAAGCAAAGTTGAGCAAAGGGAGGAAGGCAAAAAGCCGAAAGACAACACGCTCAAGCATAGGTACTTTCTTGCTTCTCTTCAGCAGGCAGCGCAGAAAGTACCGGAATTGTCAGTTTGCGTGCATTTGCTGGAGGACGAAACCTGCTGTGAACAGGTCCGGCAGGAACTGCTGCGGCTGAAGCTGAAGCCATCAGACCGCGTTTCATTTGAAATTGCAGGAACGCCTATTGTCGAAATTCCGGAGGTGCAGGAATGGTGGCGGGAGTTTCGTCAGCAGTTCGCGCAGCATGGCGCGGCAGAAAGCTTGTGCCTGATTACTGGAGAAAAAACGATGCCGGTTGCTACCCTGCCGCCAATTAAGGGACTTTTGCAAGTTGGCGGACATGGACGCGGTGATGCGCTGTTTTGCTTTGACAAGCCAGCATTTTGCTCGTACGGGCTAAAGCAATCGGCGAATGCGCCTGTTTCTGCGGAATCAATTGACGCGGTGAAAGCGGCGCTTGACCATCTCATGTCAAGCGAAACGCTTTCGCCAACGTTGGCGGGAATGCGCTTTGTCCATTGGTTTGACTGCTATGTTCCTGCGGAATGCGACCCGATGCAGCAAGCACTGGAGGGCGATCCTAAGAATCAGGGAACAGAACAGCAGACGGAAGATGATGATGGATACGACGACGATGAAGAATTTGATGAAACGGTAGAAGCACCGTCAAATCCTGATGCTAAACGCGATATTGCAGCCAAACGCATCGAGAGCATTGAAAGCGGAGCAGCGACAACCGCGATTCCAGCCAGCACGCAGTATTACATCCTCCTGCTGTCCGGCGTTACAGGGCGTGTCATGGTTCGCAGCTACGACCACGGGAATTACGGCGAACTGGAGGAGAGCATCCAGCAATGGCGCAATGACTTGCAAATGGTCGATCTCGGTGGAACGGGATTCACAAAAATTAATTCGCTGAAAGCAATGATGATTCGTCTGATGCCGCGGCAAAAGAGCGAAAAGAACGTTTTCAAGCGGATGGACAAGGAACTTTCAGGAATTACGCCAGCGGTGCTGCACGCAATCTTGACGGACAGTATGCTGCCGGATTCCGTGGCGGTTCGTGCGCTGCGATACATTCGCAATCAAATGGCCAGTGCCAGCGAAGAAGATAAACATGCGCCCGTGCCCAATGCAATGTGCTGCCAATGGCTGAAAGTATGGCTGATTCGGAAAAATAATCGAAAGGAAGGCGTGATAGAAGCTATGTATCAGGCGGAAAATACGAATGTTGCGTACCGCTGCGGCGCGTGGGTCGCCGTGTATGCGAGTATGCAGCAGTTTGCAATGAGAGATGTTCAGGCAGGTATTGTGCAGCGCTATTATGCGTCTGCTTGTCAGATGCCAGCGCTGGTGCTGGGGCAGCTGTCAATTCTCTCCGTACCGCACCAGGACAAAATCAAGGGCGACTATCTGAAGATGTATCTGGAAATGCTGGATAAGGTGACTTGTGACATTGGGGAAATCCCCACCATGCTGAACTTGGAGCAGCAGGCTTACTTTGCGCTGGGGTATCGCCAAATGACAGCGGAGTTGAATCGGAGACTCAATGAACTGCGGAAATTGAAGAAAGAACAGAAAGCTGCGGCAGAAACGGACGAGGAGGAATAAGAAAATGGCACTGCAGAACCGTTACGAATTTATGTACTATGTTGCTTGCACCAATGCCAACCCGAACGGCGACCCGGATATGGGCAACATGCCCCGGATTGACCCGCAGACCATGCAGGGATTTATCACCGACGTGGCCACGAAACGCCGCATTCGCAACTATATTGAGATTGCTTATCCGGGCGTGCCGGGCATGGGGATTTTCGTGCAGAAAGCGGTGAATCTGAACAAGCAGATTGCGCTGGCAAAGCGCGAAGCAGGGATTGAAGGTGCGAAAGAAAAAAACCCGGTTTATGCGGCGCGCAGAAAGGCGTGCGAACTCTTCTACGATGTGCGCACCTTTGGGGCTGTGATGTCTACTGGCCCCAATGCGGGGCAAGTCCGCGGTCCTGTTCAACTTGCTTTCGGCAAGAGTTTGGATTCGGTACTGCCGCTGGACATATCCATCACGCGCATGGCGGCGGCATTGGGCGGAAATGACAAATCCTACGAGGAATATGAGAAAGCGGAACAGGAAGCGTCTGAAGATAAGCTGCGCACGATGGGACGCAAGCAGATTATCCCCTTTGGTCTGTATGAGGTGCGTGGCTTCATCAGCGCGAATCTTGCAGCGGAAACGGGATTCGATGAAGCTGATATGAAGGCGCTGTTTGAGGCGATTCTCAACATGTATGAGCATGACCGTTCGGCGAGCAAGGGCGAAATGGAGGTCGTTTCTCCGCTCATCATCTTCAAGCACGAAGGCACGGATACGAATCCTGAACAGCGCGCACGTCAAGCCAAATTGGGCTGTGCACCGGCGCATAAACTCTTTGAACTGGTGACGGTGCAGAAGAAGGTGGATTTCCCCCGCAATTATCGTGACTATGAAGCAAAGGTGGCGCTGGATAAGGTGCCTGCGGGGGTGCGGATGGGCTTCTTGAACAATCCTTACGGGGAGATTGTCTGGGATGAACTGCCGCAGGGAGAAAGCTGGTTTACCCGTGGATGACGAGCAGGAGTATCTTCCGTTATCGTGGCTGTCGCAGGCAGATTACTGTCTGCGGCGCGCCGCGCTGCTGCTGAATGAACGTGTATGGGTAGAAAATGTCGAGACGGCGAAAGGTCGCGCCGAGCATGAACGGGTTCATACACAGCGCGTGGAGCGGCGCGGCGATTTCGTGAAGCTCTACGAGAACAGTGTCTTTTCGGACGAAATGCAAATCAGCGGGAAATGCGACTGCATTGAAGCGGTGCGGGATGAAAAAGGCTGCACGATTCCCGCAGTGGATTTCCCGGTGCGGCTGCTGCCGGTGGAGTACAAGCATGGGAAGATACGCTATGAATCAGAATACAAGATTCAGCTTTGCGCGGAGGCGATGTGCTTAGAGGAAATGTATCACACGACGATCCCGGCGGGCGCGCTGTTCTACATTACCGCGCATCGCAGAGTGGATGTGGAACTTGATGAAGCGCTGCGTGAACAGGTACGGCAGACTGTGCAGAAACTCTGGAAAATCCGCCGCGAAATGCTGATTCCGTCGGCAGTTTACGGCCCGAAATGCAAACGTTGCTCGATGCAGGAATACTGTATGCCGAAGGTAAAAACATCCGCGAAGGAATATTGCAAGGCGCTTCTTCTTGAAGCAGAGAGGGTGGAGACGGAATGAAAAAATTACTGGAAACCCTCTATGTGACAACGCCAGACAGCTACCTTTTCTGCCGCAACGAGAATATCGGCGTGAAAATTGGCGGCGAAGAGAAAGCAAGCGTGCCAGCGGTAATGCTGGACGGAATCGTGTGCTTTGGGGAAATGACAGTCTCTACACCGCTGATTGGTTTCTGCGCTGAGCACGGGATTACGCTGACGTTCCTATCGTCGAATGGACGCTTTTACAGCCGCATTTGCGGGCCGGTCAGCGGCAATGTACTGCTGAGAAAAAAGCAGTATCAAGCGCTGGATGATGATGGCTTCCGCATGAAATTCGTGCAGAACCTCCTGGTGGGCAAGCTGCTCAACGAGAAAAATGTATTGATGCGCGCGGCACGGACGCAGGATGCGGCAACAGCAGAGAGTCTTCGAGCAGCCTGCCAGTCTATTAGCCAGTATGCAGCACAGCTGGAGACATGCGCAGGTGTTGACCAAATGCGCGGCATCGAAGGAGCTGCCGCAAAATGCTACTTTGCGCATTTTGACGACATGATTTCCCCACAATGCCCCTTCCAGTTTGTGGAGCGCAGCAGACGACCGCCGCGCAATGAAGTGAATGCAGTCCTGTCGTTTATGTACACGCTGCAAACGCGGGACATTCAAGCGGCACTTGAAACGGTAGGCTTAGATCCAGCGGCTGGATGGCTGCACACGCTTCGACCGGGACGGCCGTCGCTGGCGCTGGACTTGCTGGAAGAGTTCCGAGCGCCGCTGTGCGACCGGCTGGCGCTGTCGCTGTTCAACAAACGTCAGCTGACGGATAAGGACTTTGAGTACGATTCGCTGGCTGTTATGCTGAACGAGCGCGGGCGCAAAACGGTACTTACCGCATGGCGTGACCGAAAGCAGGAAGAAATCACGCATCCGTATCTCGGAGAAAAAATCCAAGTTGGGCTGATTGCTTATGTACAGGCCATGATGCTGGCGCGTGTCTTGCGCGGGGATCTTGATTGCTATCCGCCGTTTGTCTGGAGGTGAAAAAATGTTGGTTGTTGTTACTTATGATGTGAATACAGCAACCGAGGCGGGAGCAGCGCGGCTTAGGCGTGTAGCGAAACTCTGCGAACGCTATGGACGGCGTGTTCAGAACTCTGTATTTGAAGTCCTGCTTGATGCAGCACAGCTGACGGCGCTCAAGGCGCAATTGGCAGCGACAATTGATGCAGAACATGACTCCGTTCGCTTCTATCGCCTTGGCAACAGTTACAAGGAACGCATTGATGTGCTTGGTTGCACTGCGCGCATTGAAGCTGGAGAACTGCTGATGTTATAGCGGAAGCTGAAAACACTCTTTTCAGCGCATGTGAATCATACATGAATGGCCGACCGTCTCGCGCGGCGTGATGTCAAAATTCAAGCGATGATTCTATGAAATATCACCAAAATAATCTCGACAAATTGCGTGGCACTATTGTTAAGCCATGCTGATTTGTAAGGGTTGAACAAAAGATTTGCAGAAATTGCATATCTTTTGCCGTCGCCCCTCGCGGAGGGGCGTGAATTGAAATATCCACAGTATTATCCACAGATTCCGTATTATAACGTCGCCCCTCGCGGAGGGGCGTGAATTGAAATTTCCAACTCGTCCATCAGGCGCTTGTCCGTGCCGTGTCGCCCCTCGCGGAGGGGCGTGAATTGAAATAATGCCGCGTCCCTGATGGTCGCCCGCGCCATCCAGTCGCCCCTCGCGGAGGGGCGTGAATTGAAATAGCTTGGTGATGTCGTCCGGCGTGTTGATGCCCGCCGTCGCCCCTCGCGGAGGGGCGTGAATTGAAATATCAGCGCCACGCTGCTGCTGTCTCCGTCGCCCGTCGCCCCTCGCGGAGGGGCGTGAATTGAAATTTGTCCGCCTCGCCAATGGCGGCGACCAGCCCTTGTCGCCCCTCGCGGAGGGGCGTGAATTGAAATCAAGTGTTCTCTTGATGGATAGCGAGAAGCAGACGTCGCCCCTCGCGGAGGGGCGTGAATTGAAATATTCGCCAGCATATCCGCCTGCGACGCAAGCCAGCCGTCGCCCCTCGCGGAGGGGCGTGAATTGAAATCAGCTTGTGCGGCAGAGCAAACGCGCAAGCGCGCGTCGCCCCTCGCGGAGGGGCGTGAATTGAAATAACTTTTTCCCACATTTGAAAGGATAGTGTTACGTCGCCCCTCGCGGAGGGGCGTGAATTGAAATGTCCTGTCCGCCGCCCCCGCGCCCAGCTATTCCGTCGCCCCTCGCGGAGGGGCGTGAATTGAAATCGTTCCACCGCGCAATTTCCATTTTCCATCACGTCGCCCCTCGCGGAGGGGCGTGAATTGAAATGCGTACAACGTGGACAATGAGATGCCGGAAACGGCGTCGCCCCTCGCGGAGGGGCGTGAATTGAAATAGCATCCTGTTCAGCGTCTATGAACCCGGCGTTCGGCGTCGCCCCTCGCGGAGGGGCGTGAATTGAAATTTTCTTCCGCGCCACCGCGCCGCCGTTCGGGATGACGTCGCCCCTCGCGGAGGGGCGTGAATTGAAATTTGCCCGTAAAGCTGCGGTATTCCTTTTTCCTCGTCGCCCCTCGCGGAGGGGCGTGAATTGAAATCTCTTCGGGCTGCCACCTGTACCAGCCAGCGGCGTCGCCCCTCGCGGAGGGGCGTGAATTGAAATCACGCCGATAACGCGGAATTTCGCGCCTTCGTGTCGCCCCTCGCGGAGGGGCGTGAATTGAAATACTTCACGACCGCCATTTACCGCGAATGCGCGAAGTCGCCCCTCGCGGAGGGGCGTGAATTGAAATAGCCCAGCCAAAAACTCAATGATTCGCATTTTCGTCGCCCCTCGCGGAGGGGCGTGAATTGAAATGATGCCGCCCACTGTGTGGCCGCGGCATCAAGGTGTCGCCCCTCGCGGAGGGGCGTGAATTGAAATACAACGACCCGCTTGCTCGCTTCCGCCGCCGATTGTCGCCCCTCGCGGAGGGGCGTGAATTGAAATACGCTGATGATTTGCGGTCGCGCATCCGCAAGCGTCGCCCCTCGCGGAGGGGCGTGAATTGAAATATTGCGTCGTCGATGGGCATCCCCAAAGAAGTCGTCGCCCCTCGCGGAGGGGCGTGAATTGAAATAGGACGCCGCTTGCAGGCGCTGTGGCGGAGGACAGCCGTCGCCCCTCGCGGAGGGGCGTGAATT
>ERZ773216.2768-NODE-2768-length-16180-cov-5.014264_pt1 | contig 16180 bp, 15 predicted proteins | sample MGYA00511259_ERZ773216 | MGnify/ENA primary metagenome ERZ773216 (study PRJEB29015, sample SAMEA2737764) | human gut metagenome | biome: human gut; feature: human-associated habitat; material: faeces | place: China | collected 2012 ... | reverse complement strand
AAAATCATTTTTCCCCGGGCAGGAACCGCCCCGTGTGCCGTTCCTGCCCGGGTTTTGTTTTACAGATTGGCAAATTCCCGCCGGGATCGCCAGAATGAACAGATTCCGGGACCACCTCATTTCCCGGTATTTTGTTAAAGATTACAAAATGTTATCAAAAACTTTTGAGCAAATGAACCAAATATTTCCGAAAATCTTTGGGTATTCTTTCGCTTGCGCCAACTTTGGGAATTGTTTATACTACGAATAGGTTTGTAAGGTGCTTGTGAATTCTGCGTCAAGTTTTCGCACACCGATGATTTTAAATCTCTACAGGAGGGACAATACCATGAAAAAGATTTCTCGGCGTAATTTCCTGAAGGGCGCTGCCGTTCTGGGCACCGCCGCTGCCATGACCGCTTGCGGCGGCAGCTCTTCTTCTACCTCCACCGCAGCCTCCACCAGTGCTGCAGCGTCCACCGGTACTGCTTCCGCAGCAGAAGCCAGCGGCAAGCTGGTCATCTACTCGCCCAACTCGGACACCCAGATCGACTGCACCCTGACCAACGGCTTTATGGTCAAGTACCCCAACATCGAGGTGGAGCTGCAGTCCATGGGCACCGGCGATGTGCTGGCCCGTATCGAGGCCGAAAAAGAGAACCCGCAGGCCGATATCGACTGGGGTGCCATCAACTTCAACTTCTACAAGCAGCACCCCGACCTGTGGGAGTCGTATGTTTCGCCCAACGAGGCCAACCTGGACGAGAACTACCGCAACAACACCGACGGCAACGTGACCTACTGCAACCTGTCCGGCAGCGGCTGCTTCATCCTGAACAATACCCTGCTGAAAGAGCTGGGCGTTGAGGTCAAGGGCTACGCCGACCTGCTGCAGCCGGAGCTGAAGGGTAAGATTGCCATGGGCGACCCCACCGCTTCTTCCAGTGCCTTTGCCGAGCTGACCAACATGCTGCTGGATATGGGCGAGGGCGACACCCCGGCCGACCGCTACATGAGCGATGCCGCATGGGATTACATTGCAAAGTTCATTGACAACATCGACGGCATCGTGCTGTCCAGCTCCTCTCAGGTGTACAAGAATGTCATCGCCGGTGAGTATGCCGTGGGCGTTTCCTACGAGGACCCCGTTGTGCAGGCCATCATCGACAACAAGGACAACCCCGACGCCGACCTGTCGCTGGTGTACCCCGAAGAGGGTGCCGTGTGGCTGCCCGCCGGTGTCGCCATCGTGAAGAACGCCCCCAACATGGACAACGCCAAGCTGTTCGTCGACTATGTGCTGAGCGAGGAAGCCCAGACTGCCCTGTCCAAGACCACTATCCGCGGCACCATGACCTCCATCGCACAGGACTGCCCCGAGATGAAGCCCTTTGAGGAGATCAACGTGGTGTACGAGGATCAGGCCGCTGTGGCAGAGCTGCAGACCGAGATGCTGGAGAAGTGGACCAACCTGCTGACCAAGTAAGCATCTCTCCACTGAAAAACAAAAAATAAGGACGATCATTATGAGTGTTTGTATTCGCATCAAGGACGCCGTGAAGAAATACGGCGACAATACGATCATCTCGGATCTGTCGTTGAACATCAAAGAAGGCGAGTTCTTCACCCTTCTCGGCCCCTCCGGCTGCGGAAAAACGACACTTCTGCGTATGATCGCAGGCTTCAACAGCATTGAAGGCGGCGACTTCTACTTCAACGACAAGCGCATCAACGACATCGACCCCTCCAAGCGCAACATCGGCATGGTGTTCCAGAACTACGCCATCTTCCCCCACATGACCGTGCGGGACAACGTTGCCTTTGGTCTGAAGAACCGTAAGGAATCCAAGGAGACCATCCAGAAGGAGACCGACGAGTTCATGAAGCTGATGCACATCAGCGAGTATGCCGACCGCATGCCCGACCAGCTGTCCGGCGGTCAGCAGCAGCGCGTGGCACTGGCCCGCGCCCTGGTGATCAAGCCGGATGTGCTGCTGATGGACGAGCCCCTGTCCAACCTGGACGCCAAGCTGCGCGTGGAGATGCGCACCGTCATCAAGGAGATCCAGCACACGGTGGGCATCACCAATGTGTACGTCACCCACGACCAGGAAGAAGCCATGGCCGTTTCGGACCGCATCGCGGTCATAAACAAGGGCGACATCCAGCAGGTGGGCACCCCCAAGGATATCTATCAACGCCCGGCCAACCTGTTCGTTGCCACCTTCATCGGCCGTTCCAATGTGCTGGACGGTGAGCTGCGCATGGAAAACGGCAAGCCCGTGCTGCACTTCCATGCCGGTGCTTCGATCACGCTGGACAATGTGCGTGCCGAGGAGTGCAAAAACCAGCCCGTCAAGATCTCGGTGCGCCCGGAGGAGTTCATTCTGGACGCCTCCACCGACGCTACCGGCCTGAAGGCCACCGTGGACAGCAGCGTGTTCCTGGGTCTGAATACCCACTACTTTGCCCACACCGACGACGGTGACAAGATCGAGATCATTCAGGAATCCCAGATCGACAGCATCATCCCGGATGGCACGGTCGTCCGTCTCGGCGTCAAGACCGAGAAGATCAACGTGTTTGACGCGGAAGGCAAGCAGAACCTGCTGGAAGGTGTCCGCAACGACAACGCCGTTTAACGGGCAGGAGGCAGTACCATGAAAAAGACCAAAAAGCTGGACATGTGGACGGTTTTGTCCTTTGTGATCCTGCTGTGCTATGCGGTGTTTCTGCTGTACCCCATGCTCAACCTGCTGCGCCAGTCCGTGGTGACCATCGACGGCGCTTTCACGCTGGAGTATTTCCAGAAGTTCTTTGGCAAATCCTATTACCTGATCACTCTGTGGAACTCCTTCAAGGTGTCCATTGCCGTCACCATCATCACGCTGATCATCGGCGTGCCGCTGGCATATCTGTACAATATGTATGAGATCAAGGGCAAGGGCCTTCTGCAGATCATCATCATCCTGTGCAGCATGTCCGCCCCCTTCATCGGTGCCTATTCCTGGATCCTGATGCTGGGCAACTCCGGCATCATCCGCAAGGCCATCAAGTCGGTGCTGGGCATCACCCTGCCAAGCATCTACGGCTTCAACGGCATCCTGCTGGTGCTTTCGCTGCAGCTGTTCCCGCTGGTGTTCCTGTACGTTTCAGGTGCCATGAAGAACATCGACAATTCCCTGCTGGAAGCCGCTGAAAGCATGGGCTGCAAGGGCATCAAGCGTTTTCTGACCGTGATCGTGCCGCTGTGCATGCCCACCATCCTGGCCGCCATGCTGCTGGTGTTCATGCGCGCCTTTGCCGACTTCGGCACCCCGCTGCTGATCGGTCAGGGCTACCGCACCTTCCCGGTGGAGATCTACAACGCCTTCTTCTCGGAGACCACCGGCGGTGACTACGGTTTTGCCTGCGCCACCTCGGTGATCGCCATCGTCATCACCACCGTGGTGTTCCTGGTGCAGAAGTGGTCCTCCAATAAGTTCTCCTTCACCATGAACGCCCTGCATCCGGTGGAGCGCAAAAAGGCCCACGGCCTGCTGAATGTGCTCATCCATCTGTTCACCTATGTGGTGGTGGGCATCGCCTTCCTGCCGCAGGTGTACATCTTCTACGAGTCCTTCCGCAAGACCTCCGGCAAGGCCTTTGTGCCCGGTTACTCGCTGGACAGCTACCGCTCCGCCATGAAGGTGGCCGGCAGCGCCATCAAGAATACCTTCGTCATCGGCATTTCCGCACTGGTGCTCATCATCCTGCTGGCTGTGCTGGTGGCCTACCTGGTCATCCGCCGCAAGAACACCGTGAACAACGTGATCGACGTGATCAGCATGCTGCCCTACATCATTCCCGGCAGCGTGGTGGGCATTGCCCTGATCATGGCCTTCAACCGCAAGCCGCTGATCCTGACCGGTACCATGATCATCATGGTCATCGCACTGGTGATCCGCCGCCTGCCCTACACGATCCGCAGTTCGGTGGCCACCCTGCAGCAGATCCCCATCACGGTGGAGGAAGCCGCCATCTCGCTGGGTTCCTCCAAGGCCAAGACCTTCTTCCAGATCACGGTGCCCATGATGGCAAACGGCATCATTTCCGGTGCCATCCTGAGCTGGGTGACCATCATCACCGAGCTGTCCACCGCCATCTGCCTGTACACCGTGCGCACCCAGACTTTGACGCTGGCCATTTACACCTATGTGTCCCGCGGCAACGACGGCATCGCCGCAGCACTGGCCACCATCCTGTCGCTGACAACGGTGGTCTCGCTGCTGCTCTTCATGAAGCTGTCCAAGTCCAAGGACGTCACCCTGTAACAGCTCCAACCGCAAACAAAAAGCTCCGTTCCCCGCAAAGGGAACGGAGCTTTTTTCGGTTCCGGATCAGGCAAACAATGCCACGATCACTTGCATGGCCACGCCCACAAAGGCACCGGCGGCCCAGGTGAGGCCGGTGATGAACAGGTTCTGCTTCCAGGAGGGGTTGGTGCGCCACAGCACGGCCAGGCCCACACCGGCACCGGTGCACAGACCGGCCACCAGGCTGGAGAAGCGCAGGGCACCCTCCACATACAGCTGGGTGAGCAACACGCTGGCGGCGCAGTTGGGGATCAGGCCCACCAGGGCCGCCACCACCGGCTGGAAGAAGCCCATATGACCCAGCAGGTCGGCAAACACATCCTCGCCCACGCCTTCCACGATGAGGCCGAACACCAGACTGAATGCAAAGATGAACACGAAGATCTCCAGCGTGTGGCGCAGAGCCGCCTGCCAGATGGGGCGCTCGTTGCCTTCTTCATCGTTGTGCTCCTCGTGGCAGTCCACCTCGTCGGCATGGCCGGTGTAGCCGCCCCGCAGCCCCTTGGGCAGGATGCCGCGCAGCACAAAGTCCAGCACGAAACCAACGATGACAGCGTACACCACCTTGATGACCATCAGCACGACCAGCTTGTCCCAGTAGGCCGGCATGGACACCAGCAGCGGGATGGCTTCATCGCTGGTGGCCAGATACACGGCCATCAGGGTGCCCAGCGTAATGACGCGGGACGCATAGAAGTTGGACGCAATGGCCGAGAAGCCGCACTGCGGCACACAGCCCAGCAGGGCACCGGGCACTGCGCCCCAGCGCCCGCCGCCGGCCAGCAGCGCTTCGATGCGCTCGCCGTGGCGGTGCTCGATGTATTCGATCAGCAGATAGGCCAGAAACAGAAAGGGCAGCATCTTGGCGGTGTCCACCAGAGATTCACCCAGAACATCCAGAAACAGTTCCATAAATATCGCTCCCAAAAACCACAGCGGGTTTCTTCATTTTAGTAAATTGCAATCAGTTTGCATTTTCGTGCAGGGATGATTATACACGATATCCTGCCCGATTGCAAGCCCAATTTGCAAAAAGATTGCATTTTTAGAAAAATTGCTCCGGAACGTCTGTTTTCTGTTTCTGTGCAGCTGCAAAAAAACGCCGCCCGGCTGCCGGAATGCCCGGCCGCAGAGCGGCATCTGTGTTTTCGGTCAGAGAAATTACAGCATCTTCACGGCCAAGGCCTCAGTGGTGCGCTCCTGGGCCTCGGTGGTGCGCTGCTTGTCATTCAGCAAAAACCGCAGCACCAGCACCTCTGCCACATACAGCACCGCCACCTTGATGGGGATGCTGCCGGAATCCAGGGGGCTTTCCTGGGCACCGCACAGCAGCACGATATCTGCCAGCTTGGCACCGGGAGAATCCTCGTAATGGGTGATGAGGATCACCTTAGCCCCGGTCTCTTTTACCACACGCAGGGTCTCCATCATATCCCGGGTGGCACCGGAGTAGGAAACGAACAAGACCACGTCCTGGGGGGTCATAAGGCTGGCCGCCATGATCTGCATGTGGCTGTCCCCGGTGGCACGGAACTTATTGGTGACACAGGCAAACCGGGCGCAGATCTCGTCTGCCACCACCATGCTGCCGCCCTGACCCATGCAGTACACCTGCTTTGCCTGCCGCAGCAGTGCCACTGCCTGGTCCACTGCCTCCGGCGACAGGGCGTTCTGGGTGCCGTTGATGGCGGTCATAAAAAGAGCCGATGCGTGCTCGCAGAGGGTGGTGGTGTCGGCATCCGGGCTGGGTGCCTGCTGATTTACCAGTACCCCGGTGGCGTTGGCCTGTGCCAGTGCAATGCGCATTTCATGGTAGCCTTCAAACCCCAGCGCCCGGCAGAACCGGAACACCGTAGCCTCTGCCACCTTGCATTCCCTTGCCAGGGATGAGATGGACAGATACTGTGCCTCTGCTGCGTGCTGCACCAGATAGTCGGCCACCATGTGACCCGATTTTGTCAGGTCATTCTGGTGCTGCTGCAGCAGCTCCCAAAAATTTGTAGACATTCTCCTTCTCCTAACCCGGCCCCCGGGCAAAGCCGGTGCCGCTGCTGTTCTTTTACCTTCCTATTAAAAGTATAAGAAAAAAACGCAGGCTCCGCAAGGGGCGCATTGCCCACATTTTTGGTCCGGTTTCTGTGCAGACGGCACAGAAAGTGAGGAAAAACGGCCCATTTTCTGAAAATCTCTTTCTTTTTCAGATTTTCAGTCCGAAAAGTCTTTTCATTCATTTTTCCGATTTTGTACCGTTTTGTAACTTTTTTAACGAGCAGTTTTCACTTTTCTTTTGTGTTTTTTCTGATATCCCACAATCTTGTACAACCTGCACAGTTCCAAAATGAAAAATTTATGAAAAGGAAGTATGGACAGAATGAAAATATTTTTCTATAATGGAACCATCAAAGGCAGCCGCCCGCACAAGCCGCTGCCACAACGTGAATTGATGAGAGCAAGGAGAAACTATCATGAAAAACTGCATTTCCCGCCGTTCGTTCCTGAAGGCTGCCGGTATGCTGGGCGCTGCCGGTGCACTGGCCGCTTGCGGCGGTTCTTCTTCCAGCACTGCTCCCGCCTCCAGCGCAGCCAGCTCTGCTGCCGCTTCCGGCACCGCCAGCTCCGGTGCCAGCATCAAGCTGTGGACCTACCCCATCGGCGGCTGGGGCAACGACGACACCGTCCAGAACCTGATCTCCAGCTTCAACGCCAAGTACCCCGACATCAAGGTCACTGTGGAGTACCTGGATTACACCAACGGCGACGATCAGGTGAACACCGCCATCGAGGGCGGCAGCGCACCGGACCTGGTCATGGAAGGCCCCGAGCGTCTGGTTGCCAACTGGGGTGCCAAGGGCGTGATGGCTCCCCTGAACGACCTGTGGACCGATGATGCCAAGAAGGACATCTACGAGTCTGTGGAGTCTGCCTGCCGCAACGACAAGGGCGACTACTACGAGTACCCCCTGTGCATGACCGCACACTGCATGGCCGTGAACATGACCAAGGTCAAGGAAGTGGGCGCTGACAAGTACATCGACACCGACAAGCACACCTGGAGCACCGAGGGCTTCCTGAACACTGTGGACGCTCTGTACAACGCAGGCTACGAGAACGTGGCAGCCATCTACTGCAGCGGCCAGGGCGGCGACCAGGGCACCCGTGCTATCATCAACAATATGTACGGCGGCACCTTTACCGATGCAGCTCACACCAAGTACACTGCCGACTCTGCCGAGAACATCAAGGCTATCCAGGCTCTGTACGACGCCAAGGGCGTCAACTTCGATCCCTCCATCAACGGCGGCGAGGAGATCACCCTGTTCCGCAACGGCACCCTGCAGATGGCATTCTGCTGGAACATTGCACAGCAGCTGAACGCTGACACCGCTGCCGCAGGCCAGACCATCAGCGGCGACGAGATCTTCCCCATGGCATTCCCCACCGAAAGCGGCGACCCCAAGCTGTGCGGCGGCATCTGGGGCTTTGGCATCTTCGATAACGGCGATGAGGCCAAGGTCGAGGCTGCTAAGACCTTCATCAGCTTTATCGCTGCTGACCCCGACCAGGTGAAGGACAGCGTCCTGGCTTCCACCTACTTCCCCGTCCGTACCAGCGTGGGCGACATCTACGCCGGCAACGAGGTCATGAGCGAGTACAGCAAGTTCATGGGCTACCTGGGCGACTACTACCAGATCACCCCGGGCTGGACCACTGCCCGTACCGAGTGGTGGAACATGCTGCAGCGCGTGGGCTCCGGCGAGGCTGTTGACACCGCTGTCAAGACCTTTGTGGACAACGCCAACGCTGCTGCCGCTGCTGAGGCATAAGCCGCTTTTAACTGCACACCTTTGAACCGAATGGCCCCTTCCTCCGGGTGAGGGAGGGGCCTTGTTATGAAAAAACACCCTATGATCGAAAGGATCGGTGATTTTCTTGGCTGCAAAAACGGCGATCAAGGAGCCCAAGCGCAGCAGCGCCCTGGTCCGGCGTGAAACCTTCGCCTCCTATTGTTTCCTGCTGCCCAGCCTGATCTTCTTCCTGGGCTTTGTCATCTACCCCATGATCCTCTGCGTGGTCACCAGCTTTTTTGACTCCACCATGAACCGTGCAGACATCTTTGTGGGCATGGCCAACTACAAGACCCTGTTTGCTGACCCCATCTTCCTGGGCGCACTGAAAAACACCTTTGTCATCGTCATCGTGTCGGTGCCCATCACCTGCATCTTCTCCCTGTGGGTTTCTTCCGCTATCGTAGACCTGCCGGAGTGGGCCACCAGCTTGTTCCGCTGCGTGTTCTACCTGCCCGTGGTCACCGGCTCCGTTGCCGTCACCGTGGTGTGGAAGTGGATGTACAACAACTACTACGGCATCTTCAACTATCTGGGCAAGAGCCTGGGCCTCATCGACAAAAACATCAACTGGCTGGGTGACGAGCGGTTCGCTTTGGGCTGCATCATCCTGATCCTGCTCACCACCTCGGTGGGCCAGCCCATCGTGCTGTATGTTTCGGCCCTGGGCAACGTGGACCAGTCCATCGTGGAAGCCGCCGAAGTGGACGGCGCAAACGATTTCCAGTGCTTCTGGAAGATCAAGTGGCCCGCCATCATGCCCACTACCCTGTACATTCTGGTCATCACCACCATCAACTCCTTCCAGTGCTTTGCACTGATCCAGCTGCTGACTTCCGGCGGCCCCAACCACAAGACCGATACCATCATGTACTACATCTACTACACCGCTTTCAAGCAGTACAAGTACGGCTACGGCAACGCCATGGGCGTGGTGCTGGCGGTGATCATCGCCATTCTGTCTGCTGTCCAGTTCAAGATGGGCAACAAGGATAATTAAGGAGGTGCAAAACAATGAGTGCAACTGCTGCAAAAAAGCAAAAACCGTTGAAGCGCCATCCCAGTAAACTCAAAAAGATGAGCGCCTATACCATTCTGGCGATCATCCTTATCAGCATTATGGCGGTGCTGTTCGCTTTCCCCCTGTACTGGATCATCACCGGCTCCTTCAAGACCGGTGCCGCCATCAACTCCACCACCCCGGTCTGGTGGCCGGACAAGTGGGTGCTGACCAACTACCAGAAGCTGTTCGCCGGCAAGAGCGCCCCGCTGTGGCAGCTGGCCGTGCCCTTCGGCAGCAAGTTCAGTGCCGACGGCGAGCCCATCTACTTCTCCGTAGGCCCCACGGCTCCTGCCGCCATCCGCTGGATGATCAATACTGTGTTCATGGCCGTCATGTCCATGATCTTCACCTGCATCACCGCTGCCATGGCCGGTTATGCGCTGGCCAAGAAGCGCTTTGTGGGCCGCAAGCTGCTGTTCACCCTCATCGTGTGCGCCATGGCTCTGCCCAAGCAGGTCATCCTGATCCCCCTGCTGCGTGAGATGAGTGCCCTGAACCTGTACAACACCATCTGGGCCGTCATCTTCCCCATCGTGGGCTGGCCCTTCGGCGTGTTCCTGATGAAGCAGTTCAGTGAGGGCATCCCCACCGAAATGCTGGAGGCTGCCCGCATTGACGGTGCCAGCGAGGCACGCACCTTTGTCAAGATCGTGCTGCCCATGGTCAAGCCCGGCATCGGCGCACTGGCCATCTTCACCTTCATCAACAGCTGGAACGACTACTTCATGCAGTTGATCATGCTGTCTAGCACCAGCAACCTGACCATCTCGCTGGGCATTGCAAAGCTGCAAGCCGAGAACAGCACCGATTTCGGTCTGATCATGGCCGGTGCCGCACTGGCCGCCGTGCCTATCATCATCATCTTCCTCATTTTCCAGAAGTACTTCACCAAGGGCATCGCAATGGGTGCTGTTAAGGGATAACTCCTTCCGTCAGCGCTGCGCGCTGCCACCTCCCTCTGAGAGGGAGGCACTGGCAGAGCCGTAATGTTTCCCGCTTCGCAAAAAAGGCTTCCTCCCTGAGGGAGCTGGCACGGCGAATGCCGTGACGGAAGGAGTGGGAGAAGTCCCGCAGACTGAGGAAAATCCAAAAAGAAAACAACTGAATTTTATAGTTTTCTATAGAATAGAAGGGAGAAGAAATCATGAAAGATATCACCAAATATCAGGGTGTGTTCCCTGCCTTTTACGCCTGCTATGACGCAGAGGGCAACATCTCGGTGGAGGGCGTCAAGGCCCTCACCCGCCACCTGATCGCCAAGGGCGTCAAGGGCGTGTATGTGGGCGGCTCCTCCGGCGAGTGCATCTACCAGCATGTGGACGAGCGCAAGACCGTTCTGGAAGCCGTGATGAGCGAGGCCAAGGGCAAGATCACCGTCATTGCTCATGTTGGCTGCAACAACACCGCCGACAGCGTGGAGCTGGCCCGCCATGCCGAGAGCGTGGGCGTGGACGCCATCGCTTCCATCCCGCCCATCTACTTCCATCTGCCGGAGTACGCCATTGCCAAGTACTGGAACGATATGTCCGCGGCTGCTCCCAACACCGAGTTCGTCATCTACAACATCCCCCAGCTGGCTGGCACAGCCCTGACCATGAGCCTGCTGAAGGAGATGCTGAAGAACCCCAACGTGGTGGCCGTGAAGAACAGCTCCATGCCCACCCAGGATATCCAGATGTTCAAGGATGCCGGCATCGCCGCCCGCGGCGAGGGCAACTTCGTGGTGTTCAACGGCCCCGATGAGCAGTTCGTTTCCGGCCGTGTGATCGGTGCCGACGGCGGCATCGGCGGCACCTACGCCGTGATGCCGGAGCTGTACCTGGCCATGAACGACCACATCAACAAGGGCGAGATCAAAGAAGCACAGGCCATCCAGTACGACGCCGACCGCATCATCTACAAGATGTGCGAAGCCCACGGCAACCTGTACGCCGTGCAGAAAGAGATCCTGCGCCGGATGTATGGTCTGGAGCTGGGCGGCGTGCGCGAGCCCATGCCCGGCCTGATCCCGGAGGATGAGCCCATCGTGGCCGAAGCACAGGCCATGATCGAAGCTGCCATCGCAAAACTGTAAAACCGAACAGCGCCCCCTCTCCGTCTCTTTTCAGAGGGGAGGCGGGCGCTTCTTTTTTGGAGGAATGCACCATGATCTGCGATACTCTGGAGCATCTGGCCCGCTACAACGGGCTGCATCCCAATCTGGACACCGCCATCGACTACCTGCTCACCCACGACCTTTCGGCCCTGCCGAACGGCCGCACCGAGGTGGACGGCGACGAGGTATTCATCAACGTGATGGACGCCGACCTGCACCCGGATGCAGGCTACCACCCCGAATATCACAAATTGTATGCCGACCTGCAGATCGACATCACCGGCGGCGAGGGCTGGGGCTACACCAATGAGCCCGGCGAGGAAGTCGGCAAATATGCTGTGGACTGCGGGTTCCAGGACAGCGCCAGCGTTGTGAGCGGTGCCCTGGGCGAGGGGCGATTTGTCCTGTTCTTCCCCACGGAGCTGCACAAACCCGGCCTGGTACAGGATGGCTGTGCCAATGTGCGCAAGGCCGTTGTCAAAATCAAAATGGAGGGCTGAAACAATGGATAAAGAAAAACTGTTTGCTCAGATCAAGGGCGGTCTGATCGTCTCTTGTCAGGCACTGGAGACCGAACCGCTGTACACCAAGGAGGGCGGCGTGATGCCCCTGATGGCCAAGGCTGCCGCCATGAGCGGTGCCGTGGGCATCCGTGCCAACACCGTGCGCGACATCACCCAGATCAAGCAGGTGGTGGACCTGCCGGTCATCGGCATCATCAAAAAGGATTACCCCGGCACCCCCATGTACATCACTGTCACCATGAAGGAAGTGGACGAGCTGGTGGCCTGCGGTGTGGATATCCTGGCAGTCCAGGGCACCGGGGCCCTGCGGCCTGACGGCTCCACCTCCGCCGAGTTCATCCGTGCCATCAAGGCCAAGTACCCGGATCAGCTGCTCATGGCCGACTGCGACAACTTTGAGAACGCCATGCTCTGCGCTGAGGCCGGGGCCGACTTTGTGGGCACCACCATGCGGGGCTACACCCCCGAGACCCAGGGCATCAACGACATCGACTTTGAGTTTGTGCACAAGCTGGCCACCGAGTGCCCGGCCAAGATCATTGCCGAGGGCCACATCCACTACCCGGAGCAGGCCGTCAAGGCACTGGAAGCCGGGGCCTTTGCCCTGGTGGTGGGCGGTGCTATCACCCGCCCGGCTGAGATCACGGCCCGCTTCACCGGTGCCATCAACGCCATGAACAAGTAAACGGAGACGCTGCATGAAACAGTATTTTGGCATTGACATCGGCGGCACCGCCGTCAAGCTGGGCATCGTGGACGAGACCGGCAAAGTGCTGTGCAAGGGCGAGCAGAGCGTGAACTTTGACGGCTACCAGACCCCCGTGATGGACACCGTGCGCAAGGCCGCAAAGGAGTTTTTAACAGCACAGGCCATCCCGGTGGAGAACCTTTCCGGCATCGGCGTGTCCGCCACCGGCCAGATCGACAGCCGCAAGGGCATCGTGGCCGGTACCTGCGGCAATTTCCCCAACTACATCGGCAGCCCCATCAAGGCCGCGCTGGAGCAGGACTTTGGCCTGCCCGTCACGGTGGCCAACGACGCCAACTGCATGACCCTTGGCGAAGTATGGGTCGGCGGGGCGCAGGGCTATACCGACGTCATCGGTGTCACGCTGGGCACCGGCGTGGGCGGCGGCATCCTGACCGGCGGCCGCCTGCTGGAAGGTGCCCGCGGTCTTGGCGGTGAGCTGGGCCACTACCGCACCCACGCACTGGACGGCGTACCCTGTACCTGCGGTGCCAAGGGCTGCTGGGAGCGTTACGCTGCCACCACCGCCTTGGTCCGGGCCGCAAAGGAGAAGAACCCTGCCTGGACAGACGGACGTGCCATCTTTGCCGCAGCAGAAGCCGGGGACCCGGAGGTGCTGGCCCTGCTGGACGCCTGGACCGACGAGATCGCCCAGGGGCTGGCCGGCATGGTGCACATCTTCAACCCGCAGCTGATCCTGATCGGCGGCGGCGTGAGCGCCCAGCAGAAGCTGCTCATCGCCCCCATTGCCGCCAAAGTAAAGGCATCGGTGATGCCCGCCTTTGCTGAGGGGCTGGAGATCCGCGCCGCACAGCTGCACAACGACGCCGGTATGGTGGGTGCCGTATACTACTTCCGCCAGACCATGGAAGAAAAGGAGTAATTCACTGATGAAAAAGCACATTCTCTGCCTGGGCGATTCCAACACCCACGGCTATTGCGCCGACCCCAACGACTGTGCCGACCACGGCATCCGCTTCAACGAGGACGAGCGCTGGACCTGCCGCCTGCAAAAGGCGCTGGGCGACGAATATCTGGTGACCGAGGAGGGCCTTTCCGGCCGCACCACCGTGTTCGTGGACCCCATCCACGAGTCCATGGACGCCCTGAGCGTGATCTATTCCCTGCTCAAGAGCCATGAGGTCATTGACCTGCTCATCATCATGCTGGGCACCAACGACGTGAAAGAGCGCTTTGGGGCCAACGCCGCCTGCATTGCAGCCGGTATGGAGCGCCTGATCCTCAAGGCCAAGAGCGTGGACTGCTGGGGCACCAAACAGCCCAACATTCTGGTGGTGGCACCGCCGCCCATCGGGGCCGGGTTCCATGACGCGGTCATGGGCGACGGCTGTGTGGAGAAATCCGCCGGTGTGGCCGAGCAGTTCCGCATCATCTGCGCGCGCCAGAACGTGCACTTCCTGGATGCAAAGGACTGCGAGTTCAACCAGGTGGATTTCATGCACCTGACCTGCAAAGGTCATGCTCAGCTGGCTGAGATGCTGGCAAAAGAAGTTCCTGCATTGCTCTGATTTTCTCGTTTCCGGCCCCCTCCGCTGTGAGGGGGCTTTTTTCTGCGGCTTGTATTGCGCGGATAAATGGGCTATACTCTTTGCAGATTTTTACACTTGAAAGGACACTGCCATGACCGACTATCTCCGCACGCCGGACACCCCGGCAGACACCTTGCGGGACACCCTGCTGGGTGCCCTTGTGGGCCTTGCGCGCTCCACTTCCAGCGAACCCAAGACCGAGAACACCGACGCCGTGCTCAACGCCGGGCTGCGTCTGGCTGCACAGCCGGATGCCCCGGCCGAAACGCTGCAGCGCATGCTGGACATCACCCGCGCCGAAAAGCACGCGGTGGCCCCCAACTGTGCCACCTGCGCCATGCCCTGCGGCAACACAAAGGACTATGACCTTACCCGGCTGCGCAGTGCAGCGCCCGCTGTCCGACAGCGCAAGCTGCGGCTGCTGCAGGCCGTGTTCTGCCTGGCTGCACAGCACCCGGATGCCGACGTGCAGCTGGCCATTTACCGGGGCCTGTTCGCCTTTTCCGAGGACTGGGACGAAGAACTTCTGGACCCGGTGATCGCACAGACCGAAAAGCTTTGCCGCCAGTAAAATCTGCACGCCGCACACGCCGCATTTACCCGATTTGTTTCTCTCCGAAGTACAAAACCGTCTCCGGTCGGAAATCCCTGATTTCTGCCGGGAAACCGGAATTTCCGCTCCCCGGACGGCTGCCGGAACGTTTCTTTGCATTGCAGATCCTGTTTCCTGCCGGTTTTGCGAGATTTTTTTGGAAAAAGGCTTTACAAACGAACCGCAAAAAATTATTATATAAGTAATTTGTTTAAATCGGAACCTGCACGGCGGACCTTCACGCACCGCTGTGCTCAGAATCCAGAAAGAAGGTTTTATTATGGCTGAGAAAAAGACTCCTGCAGTTTCCCCCGCAACGGAATCTGCTGCGGACCCCAAGACCCGCAAAACTGCCGCAAAGGCACCTGCCCGCCGCGGCCGTCCGCCGCTGGCTCCGGAGCTGTATGTGGAACTGAACGGCAAACAGTACAACATTACCGATGTCATCGACCGTGCCAAAGCCGACTACCGCACCACCCACAAGGTGGGCGTGCAGTCCTGCAAGGTATACGTCAAGCCGGAAGAGGGCACTGCCTACTACGTCATCAACAAGGTCTCCGGCAAACTGGACCTGTAATTTTTCTGCGTTCCGGGTGCCGCGCACCGCACGACGGAGCACAAACAAAACACGCAAAAAACGCTTCTGCAGAACTCCTGCAGAAGCGTTTTGTTTTTTTGCCTTGATGCCCTGTTATTTCTTTGCGCTGCCCCAGAGGAATTTCCGCTTTTGCAGCGGATCCGGATCCGGGATCTCAAACACATAGCGCTCCGTGGCATTGATCACCGTAGTGTTTCCGCGGGTGCACACCCGGGGCAGCTTTGCGTCATAGTTCAGGTGCACATGCCCGTGCACGAACCAGGCAGGCTGGTATTCGTCCAGCAGCTCATTGAAGCACACAAAGCCCTTGTGGGCGCGGTCGGTGCCGTCGTTCAGGCCGCTGGCCGGGGCATGAGTGAGCAGGATGTCGATGCCACCCACCTTGTGCGCCTGCAGCCAGAGTTTGCGTGCCCGGCGGCGCATGGCCGCCTCGGTGTACTGGTAGGTATCTTCCTGGTTGTAGCGGAAACACCCGCCCAGCCCCATGATGCGCAGCCCCTTCCACACAAACACCTGGTCGTCCACACAGGTGCAGCCCCCGGGCTCGGCATTTTCGTAGCTGCCGTCGTGGTTTCCGTGGACATATAAGATGGGCACTGCGGTAAAGTTGGTCAGATACTCCAGGTACTTTTTCGGCAGGTCTCCGCAGGAGAGGATCAGGTCGATCCCCTCCAGCTTTTCCCGGGTATTGTAATCCCACAGGGCCTTGGACGGGACATCTGAGATCGCTAGTATTTTCACGTCTGGTTCGCTCCGTTCTTTGTACCGTTGTGCCGGTTATTTCTCCAGACCTTTCAGATTATCCAGACCGTTGATCGCCATCAGCGTCCG
>ERZ773216.2759-NODE-2759-length-16226-cov-5.031476_pt1 | contig 16226 bp, 13 predicted proteins | sample MGYA00511259_ERZ773216 | MGnify/ENA primary metagenome ERZ773216 (study PRJEB29015, sample SAMEA2737764) | human gut metagenome | biome: human gut; feature: human-associated habitat; material: faeces | place: China | collected 2012 ... | reverse complement strand
TACACTGGAACAATAATACTGACCTTCTCATTTTTCATTTTCTTTCACGCACACTCCTTGCCATACCATACTTCTCAAGCCCTTTTGACAAAAGTTTAAATTCCTCAATATACCACGGATCAACATCATGCTGTTGCAAATAGTCCACGTCTTTCCTTGCCTGTTCTACAAGTGCTTTTACTTTCGGTCCATTCACCTGCTGACGATAGCACTGATAAATCCGGTCTAAAAGAATCCAGCAATAAATATCATTCATTTTCCTTTCTAATGACTTTATCCCATGCTTTTCAAAAAAATCTACTCTCTCACGAAATGCCCAGCAAGCATCAAGATTTGCCTCTCTGAATTTTTCACCTGTAATACTGTCCGTTCGTCTTCTGTCATAGTTATAAAATGAAAAATCTATATATACTAACTTTCTGGCATTATACATATATTTATAGGTCGTATATTCATCTTCATGAAGTTTGCCTTTCGGATATCTGACATCCGCAATCACACTGCGCTTATAAAGCTTATTCCACGCATTGGGTTTAAAGTAATGCCAATCAAGCATTGCCTCCAACGCAAAAATATTATCGCCTTCTACCACATTCCCGGTACAGGCTGTTTCTTCAACAATACAGTCCGCATATAGATTTCGATAGCTGCATTCTGCGATATCAGCATCATATTTCAATAAAGTATGATATAATACCTCATACATCTTATCATCTATCCAGTCATCACTGTCAATAAAAGCTATGTACTCTCCGGCAGCCACCTCAATGCCTGCATTCCGTGCATCTGATAATCCACCATTTTCCTTATGGATCACCCGAATCCGCGAATCTTCCTGGGCATACCTGTCACACATCTCCCCACATGCATCCGGTGATCCATCATCTACAAGTATGATTTCCAAATTACGGTATGTCTGCTTTCGAATTGACTCTACACAACGATTTAAATAATTCTCTACCTTATAAATCGGAACAATAACACTAATTTTTCCTTCTTCCATTTTCATACTACTCCACTATTTATCCAAAATTCTCCAATACATCTTCCCTAACGTTCTTCGAATTCCACTTCCCTGTGGAAATATTTTCATCAGCAGCTTTCTGGTTCTCTTGAATGCTCTTGCTTCAATGACATTATTCACTGTTACATTCTGTCCGCCGCCCTGATTCTGCATTCCACTTAAAATCTGCTCAAAATAAGGGGTTCTTCTTGCCACATCCCAGAATACATACCCAAAATCTTCATCCGGTTTCATCCATGGTTTTAAAAATCCGGCATAATGGATAATATATGGATCTTTTCTTGCATTTTCATACGCATCCATAATGTAATACGGCGCATACTTAATTACCTGATGCCAGCGGAAATGATCACAGTCAAAGATCATATTCCAGTTCATATCCAGATATGTAACCCTGTCTTTGCATACAACATTTAAAATATCCTGATCCGAGAAACGATAAATTCCCGTATCTGACATTTCTAACAGCTTGTCCACGGTGATTACTTTATTCATTTCTGTAACATTAAACACAAGTACTCCCGCCTGAAAATATACAAACGGATTATCCAGTCCCAGTGTATTTTTACAATACTGACGCATTTCTGAATTTTTCATATTGCACTGTCCTGCAAAATCAGGATCAAGCGCACCTGCAATCAGATTGTCTCCCATATCGGTATCATAAAGTTCTGCCACATCATGACAGATGATCATATCACAGTCCAGATATACTACCCTCGGATATACCTTTAAAATATCAAGGATCAGGAAACGGTAAAATGTTTCTGTCGTAATGTGCTGCTTTGCCTGTAAGACATAGCCGGCAACCCTGCTGCTCACATTCACGAAAATAAATCTCACATTCGTTCTGTTTAATCTGTCCGCAAACATTTTCTGGCTGTCAGCATTGATATCTGTATGGAATACGTAGATCTCATACTTGCGGTCAGGACTTGTATGTTCCACGATCGACTGTGCACAGGTATATAAAATCGGGACATATTTCTGGTTTGCTGCAAGTACTACCGGTACTACATCCCCGTCCGCTGCCTGTGTAATTTCTGTCTCTGCATCTGCATTGTGAATCAATGCAATCTGTAATTCTCCCAGGCGGTATTTTCCCTGTTTTTTCAGGTACATATAATAAATTCCGGTCATTCGTTCTCCAAGATGACCGGTTGTGCGGTATCCCTCTCTGGAATATTCACTCATATCCGCACGTTTCTCAAATTCTCCCAGTACATCAAAAAGAATTTTGGAATATTCTTCAAATACTTCTTTTTTGGCAATAAACATATTGCACGGATAAAATGTCTGACCGTCAAAAAGCTCTCTTGCAGTTTCACTCAGATATGGATATTTTTCATCAATGATCTTTAAAAACAGCTCTATATCTTCAATATGCAGCTCCGGAGCTTTCTTGTAATGATCATAAACACTCTTTGCATTCATGCATGATGTTGCCACACCTTTTGCGATCAGGAAGTCATATTTTTCAATGTAAGCCTGCATATCTTTTTCGTTAAAGGCGAGTTCATCCATTGCTTTTTGATCAAGATAATCGTATTCGATCGTTCCCCAGGATGTCTCTTTAAGTTTCGTTTCACTGAAAGAAAAAAAACGGCGGTAATGACAGAATCCATAATAATCTGCCTGCATATTTTTCCATGCCCAGTACTGGGTTGTCAGTTCGCAGTAAGATTTGTTCAAAGAAGAAATATTATCTCCCTGATTATCCTGATACACACCTTCCGGCACTTCTTTTGTCTGGAAATCACTTCCTGCAATTACATTGTACAGTAATGAATTGTTTACACGCATCGTATCGCGGTTCGGGGTATGTGTCACAAAAATCTTAATATCACTCATTTTTATTTTAACTCCTCAATTTTATCTAATGCCGCTTCGATCACTTTGTCCATATCATAGTATTTATAATTACCAAGTCTTCCGCCAAAAATGACATTGTTCTCACTCTCGGCAAGCTGGCGGTATTTTTCATAAAGTAAATTATTTTTCTCGTTATTTACCGGATAATAAGGTTCATCTCCCTTATGCCACTCACTTGAGTACTCTTTGGAAATAATTGTAACAGGCTGTTTTCCATATTCAAAGTGTTTATGTTCGATGATTCTTGTATATGGAACTTCTCTGTCTGTGTAATTCACGACAGCATTTCCCTGATAATTTTCCATCTCATAACGTTCCTGCTCAAATCGGACGGAACGATACTCTAAGACACCCAGTTTATAGTCATAATATTCATCGATCATTCCTGTATACAGAACTTTATCTGCGACCTGTCCGTTCTTTGCAGTAAACTCTTTATAATCTGTATTAAGTAATACCTCTGTTCCCTCTAACATTTTTTCAATGATGGCTGTGTATCCACCGATCGGGATTCCCTGATAGCGGTCATTAAAATAATTGTTGTCATAAGTAAAACGTAACGGCAAACGTTTGATGATAAAATCCGGCAATTCTTTGCAATCTCTTCCCCACTGTTTTTCCGTATATCCCTTGATCAGTTTTTCATAGACATCACGTCCGACAAGGGATAATGCCTGTTCTTCGAGGTTTTTCGGTTCCGTAATATTTAAATCTGCGATCTGTAACTGAATGATGTCTTTTGCTTCCTGTGGTGTAACAATCCCCCACATTTTGCTGAATGTATTCATATTAAACGGAAGATTGTATAATTCGTCTTTATATCTGGCAATCGGTGAATTAATGTAATTATTAAACTCTGCAAACTGGTTAATATATTCCCACACTTTTTTATTTGAAGTATGAAAAATATGCGCACCATATTTATGTACATTAATATCATCTATCTTTTCACAGTAGATATTTCCACCAATATGGTTTCTCTTATCAATAACCAGACACTTTTTCCCTCTCTTTTTCATTTCATAGGCAAAAACTGCTCCATAAAGCCCACTTCCTGCAATCAGATAATCATACTTCATAACTTTTTCTTCTCCTGTCTATTTTAATTTCCAATATAGGTTTCCAACTGTCCGCCGTATCCAGCTTCCCTGTGGCAAAATTTTTTTTGCCGCTTTCCTAAGTACGTCAACCACTGCTTTCCCCGGATGTATCTTTTCTTTTGCCTGTCCGCACATATCATAGAGCAGTTCTTCATAATAAGGGGTTTTTCGTGCCACCTTCCAGAATTCCTTTGCAAAATCATCTTTTGGATTTTTCCAGGGCTTTGCCGCACCTGCATAATGGATGATATATGGATCCTTTCTGGCATTCTCATAAGCATCCATAACATAATAAGGTGCCGATTTGATCACATGCTGCCAGCGATATTTATTACAGTCTGTCAAAACATTCCACTGCATATTCAGATAAGTAACTTTACCCTCACATACGATATTCAAAATATCCTGGTCGGAATATTTGTAAATTCCAGTATCTGACATTTCAAATAATTTTTGAACACTAATCTTATCTGCTATTTGCCCCATATGGAACACTAATACACCAGCCTGAAAATAAGCAAGAGGATCCTTTAATTTTAAGACGTCTCTGCAATAAGCAAGTGTGTCAGCATTCGCTCCGTTACATTGTCCTGCGAAATCCGGATCAATCACTGCTGCCAACATATTATCACCGAGTTTAACATCATATAGCTCTGCGATATCACGCCGGATGATCATGTCACAATCCAAGTATACCACTTTCGGATACATCTTTAAAATATCAAGAATCAGAAAACGATAAAATGTTTCCGTGGAAATATGTTCTTTCGCTTTTAACTGATATCCAGCCACCCGGCTCCTTACATTAACAAAAGAAACATCGAAATTTTTCTTTTTAAGTTTTCTTATTTCATTTTGGCTTTCCGGCTCAATATCAGTATGAAAAATATATATTTTATAATCTCTTTGTTCCGATATATGGTCTGCAATCGACTGCAGACATGTATATAAAATTGGAACATATCCTTGATTGGCAGCTAACACAACCGGTATTTCATCGTCTTCTGACACACTGATTTTTGAAGTACCTTCATTTTGTTCAATCTGTGCCATCTGCAGCTGTCCCAGACGATATCCGCCTTTTTGTTTCAGATATTCAAAAAAGATTCCCGTCATGCGTTCCCCTAAATGCCCCGGTGTGCGCAAACCTTCTCTGGAATATCTGCTCATATCACATCTCTGTTCAAATTCATCCAGAATATCAAACAGCATCTTAGAATACTGAAAGAATAATTCTTTATTCATAATAAACATATTGCATGGGTAAAAGATTTTCCCATGCACATATTTTTCAGCCACGTCATTCAGTTCGGGATATTTTTCACGAATAATAGAAAGAAAAAGATCTAAATCTTCTATATGGAGTTCCGGTGCATTCTTATAATGCTGATACACAGACTTCGCCTGTAATGCATTTACCGGAATCCCTTTTGCAATCAGAAAATCATACTGCTCAATCGTCTGTCTCATGGATGCTTCATCCATACAAAGTTCCTGTTTCACGTTTTCACTCAAAACCGGGTAAATCAGGCAGCCACAATCAGCTTCCTGCAGATTCACTTTGGAAAAGGAAAAATATCTGCGGTAATGGCAAAAACCATAATAATCTGCAGTTTGATTTTTCCACGCCCAATATTGTGTCGTCAGTTCACAATAAGATTTGTTCTTAAATGAAATATTGTCCCCCTCATTATCCAAAAGCATTCCTTCCGGAACTGACTGAGTCAGAAAGGCACTTCCTGCTATTACATTATACATCAGTGGATGCTCTATTCTCACTGTATTGCGATTTGGCGTATGGGTTACAAATAATTTTATCTCACTCATAGAATCCTCTTATCATTCTTCGTTTAGAAATTCATATATGCATCACAAATTGTATCAGCATCACCACACATTTTCACATGTCCTTTGTCAAGCCACAATGCATGATCACATAAATTCTGTACAGATGTTATAGAATGTGACACATATAATAATGTTGTTCCTGTTTCTAACATATGTTTCATACGTTTTTCGCATTTTTCCTGAAACTTATAATCTCCTACGGATAATACCTCGTCACAGATCAGGATATCCGGCTGAACCATCGTTGCCACAGCAAATCCAAGTCTTGCCGCCATACCGGAAGAGTAATTCTTGATCGGCATATCCAGAAAATCCCATAATTCAGCAAAATCAATGATTTCCTCAAACTGCTCTTTCATAAAACTCTCTGAGTACCCCAACAGTGTTCCATTCAGCAGAACATTCTCGCGGGCAGTCAGTTCACCGTCAAATCCGGCTCCCAACTCAATCAGAGGTGCGATCGTTCCCGAAAGGCTCACACTGCCCTTATACGGTTTTAAGATACCACAGATCAGCTTTAACAATGTGGATTTTCCGGAACCATTCGTTCCTACGATTCCCCATGCTTCCCCTTTCCGAACCTGAAGGCTTACATTCTGTAGGGCAAGGAATTCCTGAAACATCAGTTCTTTTTTTACCATTTTTATTACATATTCTTTTAAATTATTGACCTGCTGTGATGCACGGTTAAAACGCACTGTTACATCCGACACATCAATAACAATATTCTTGTCATCCATCTTCATTCTCCTAGATATATAAAATAAAATCGTCCTGTTTTCTTATAAATGCCCATGATCCAACAATCAGAAAGACAAATGCTATCGCAAATCCGTATACCACATCTCCTGCAGCCGGTAATGTCTGATGAAGTGATATCGTACGGAACTGTGTGATATACTGATACATAGGATTAAAAATTTTAATTGCTTTCTGCACTGATTCCGGTAACTGTTCCATCGGATAGAAAATAGGTGTCAAATACATCCATGCCGTTGTCAGTACATTATAAATATACTGTATATCTCTGAAGAATACAGCTGCCTCCGCCAAAAACAAGCCAAGACCAAGGCTGAAAATATATACTTCCATTAAAATAACCGGGAAAAAAAGCATTGCCCATGAGAACTGTACCTTAGTAATAACAAATACAATAATCATAGCTCCCAGAGAAAAGACTAAGTTGACCAAAGAACTCGTAACCTTAGATAAGGTAAACACATATTTAGGAACATAAACCTTTTTCAATAATGGTCCATTTCCTGTAATGGAAAAGATCGCCTGATTTGTTGCTTCTGTCATAAATGTAAACAACGTCTGTCCAATGATAAGATATGCAGAATAATTGTCTATATTAAAACGGAACATTTTGGAAAATACTAAATACATAACGACCATAACCATTAATGGATTTAATACGCTCCATACATATCCCAGAAAACTTCTTCTATACTTTAACTTTATATCTTTCGTTACCAGCTGTTTGATCAAATATCTGTAATTATACAACACCTGACATCTTGTTTTCATTTTATTCATTACTCGCTCTGATTCCTCTTTTCTTCCTATATTTTTCATATAAAACTGCTATATTATAACATAACTTATTTTAAATTCCAATAGTTGCCTTTACATTTACTTTTGTCTGTTTATAATCATCTTGCGTCTCAAAAACTTAATTTCACCAAATACAATCATCACAATATAAAATGTAAAAGAAATCTTTTTTTTTCTTCTCAATATCTGAAAATTTCTTTTTCGCCCACAATGCATCTCTTTCAAATGAGACGACAATCCACTCTGCCCATAATATTTCCGTCCAATACCATAATCAACCAGTTTCTTGGGTAAATAATACACCTGGTTCCATTCAAAAAAACGCTGGTAATAATTCATATCTTCACAGTACTGCATAGACTCATCAAAATATCCGGCATCTTTTACTCTTGCCCTGCGTATCACAACGGTTGAGGTAAATATAACGCTCTTTGTGCAATATTCTTTCAGCGATAACCGATGTAACAAATAATCTTTTCGCAGAAAAATTCTTAAAGGTCCTTCTTCCAGCCCGCCACAGAGCAGGTCGATCTGTGGATTTTCTTTTAAATTTTTTTCCTGCCATTCTAATTTTTCAGGCGCCCAGCAGTCATCCGAATCCAAAAATGCCAGATAATCTGCTGTTGCCATACGGATTCCCGCATTTCTTGCAGCCGCCACACCAGCGTTTTGCTGATTATATAAAATAATGTTCAGATTGCAGCTTTCACGTTTTTTATACTGCTCCACTTTATCTGCCGTAGCATCTGCAGATCCATCATTAATTACGATCACTTCCCGGATGAGTTCCGGTTTTGTCTGATTCCGCAGCGAATCTAATGCCTTTTCTATCGTATTTTCACTATTATACGCCGGAATAATAACACTGAACATATCCCTCACCTCCGGTATACTTTTCTCATAATCTCATCCACAGTTTCTTCACTGAACTGTCTGATTTTCTGCCGGTTCTGTTCGCCCATCTTTTTTAGTTGTTCCGGTTTATTTCTTTTATTTTCAAATATTTTTTCAAACGCTTCCCCATATGCCCCAGCTTCTTCCGGTGCTGCCAGACAGCCTCCCACACCATCTTCGATCAGGTCAACATTTCCCCTGATCCTGCTGCACACAACAGGTAAACCTTCCGCCATTGCTTCCATCAATGCAACGGATAATCCCTCTCTGAACGACGACAAAACAAAGCAATCCGCGCACTGTAGAATTTCATGTACATCACTGCGGAATCCGGCAAATTGTATATTTTTTTCTAAATGGTGCTCTTTCACATACTGTTCAAGTTCTTCTTTTTCCGGTCCAATCCCACACATCACATAATAAATATCAGCTTTTTTCATTTTTTCCAATGCTTTTATGACAGTTCTCTGGTTCTTATTTGCTGTAAATTCTGCCACCTGTACGATCAGAAAAGCACTCTCAGGTATACCAAGTTCCTGTCTTTTTTTATTCTTTGCTTCCTGTGGCATATCGTGTGGTGTTACATTTACTCCAATACCCGGAATATAAGTAAGCTGCTTCATATGAAATTTCTTTTTTGCAAGCTCATAATCTTCCTGATTGATCACCAGCAGTTCATCTGTATATCGTGACAGATATTTTTCCACCGGATAGAACAGCAGCCAGTTTTTTGCCGGCGCCCCTTTAAAAAAATGAAACCCATGTGCAGTATAGATTGCACGCGTCTTATATTTATGTGCGGCCAGTCTGCCAAGCACCCCGCCGATCGGGCTGTGGCAATGTACAAAATGATATTGATTCTTTTTGAATAATTCTTTCAACTGCCGGTACGCTCTTGCATTTTGTCCAAGTTTAAATACATTTCTGGCAAAATCAATCTGATGCCACACAACCTGTTTTGATTCCAGTTCTTTTTTTAATTCACCGATCTGTTCTGGTGCGCACGTATTTCCCTCTGCAAAATTACATGCCACCTCTACCTGATATCCCATCTGCAACAAAATATCGATATTTCTCATGTTGAACTGCTGTATCATGGATGCTACAGAAGCCACCAGTAAAACTTTATCTGACATGAAGTTTTTATCTCCTTTTTATACCCCAATAAACTTTCCCACAGCCTCATCCAGCCGTTTTAACATCTCACATTCCCTCAATGTCACTTCAGATAGCCAATTATAATGTTGATCTGACCAAGATTCTCCATCGTCAGATTGCGCAATCCGCGATAGGAACCGATTGTTAATCTTTTTAACATCCTGCCACCTTTTCATTGTTATAAGCGATTATCAGAATTTATTATACTACAAATATATTCTGTTGCAAAGAAACGGGACTCTCATCCTCAAACACTTCTCTCCACACTATCCTTCAATCCGAACCGCTGATATCCATCTATCTCTTTTCTGCTTAGTTCCTGTTCAATCACCATAGAACCGAATGCCTTTCCTGCCATACCGCCGATCTTCCCCGGCATTTTTTTTGCCAGCGCCACAAACGGATTCATCCAGTTACACAGATGTACGTTTTTCCCTTTTGCCGTAGCAATCGCTGCTACCATCTGTGCCGTGGTCACGCAGGAAGCATTCTGCGGCAGAAATACCCCTGACTTCTGACTCTCGATCAAAAGATATAAAAACTCCGCAAGATTCTCCACATAAAGCATGCTCCGCTCATTTTTTACATTTGGAAATACCGGTACCTTATCCGCTAACTTTACAAGCATCTTAAAATTACCTTTGCTGTTTTTTCCATAAATCATCGGCGGACGGACGATTGCAAGTGCAGTATTGTTTTTTCCATCATCTTCCTTAAGCTCCTCAAACAGCGCCTGTAGTTTCTGCTCAGCCTGCCACTTGCTGTCCCCATAAAAATTTGACGGAGCAGGCTTTGTATCTTTTGTGATATGTATTGCCCCTCCGCCATTACTGCTGTCTCCGTATACAATTACACTGCTCAGGTAAATATATTGTCCCACGCCATCCTTTACAGCTTTTTGGGCAGCTTCACATGCCAGATCACAGTTTACGGCATAATATTCCTGTTTTTGTTCTTCTGTCAGGATGCCAATATCCGCATGTGCTTTGCCAGTCACGTTTAAAATACTGTCATATCCTGACCAGTCATCCTCTTTCCACGCCTCACCACGCAGACTGACTTTATGAACCTCATACTGGTCATTATAATTTTCTCCAATATATTTTTGAAATGAGTTGCCAATATAACTGTTGGCGCCTAAAATCAATACCTTTTTCATTTCCCCTTCATGCTCCCTGTTCCACCTTCAACCACTCCATCCTGTCTCAAAACGCTTAAGAATGTACCAAAGAAACACCGTACATCCATTGTAAACCCATATTTTTTCACATACTCGCCATCTAATTTTGCCTTGACCGGAATTTCAAGTTCGTCACGTCCGTTGATCTGCGCCCAACCGGTTAATCCCGGTGTCACATCATTTGCACCGTATTTGTCACGCTCTGCGACAAGGTCATCCTGATTCCAGAGTGCCGGGCGAGGACCTACGATACTCATATCCCCCTTAAAAATATTAAAGATCTGTGGCAGCTCATCGAGGCTGGTCTTACGAAGAAATCTGCCGGTTTTTGTAATGTACTGTTCCGGATTTGCCAGCATATGTGTCGGCATATCTTTCGGTGTATCGGTGCGCATGGTCCGGAATTTATAAATCTGGAAATATGTCTTGTGGATGCCGACTCTCTTTTGTGTAAAGAAGATTGGTCCCGGTGAATCTAATTTGATCGCAATGCATAAGATCAAAAGCAGCGGGGACAATATAATAATCGCAAGCCCGCTGAGTAAGATATCTATGATTCGTTTTATATAACGGTATCCTGTCATTTTCTGTCTGTCCCTTCTAATTTTTCAAACTTTTTTACAAACAATTGTTCAAATTGCTCTTTGGTATATGTATTGGTTTCATCAAGAATATAGCTTATATTTTCTCTGGAAAATTGATAATCAGGGATCATTCCTGCTTCTATCAGCATAATAAGACTGTCATATATTTTCCGGTAAATTTCATCCTTTTTTATGCTGCCATTTTTAAACTCCACAAAATACCACTTTCCATCTTCTGTACAATACAATGCATCATTGGTTTTCGGTTGTTGTGCTATTTTAACCACTTGGCAATAATACTTTGAAAAACGATCAAAATTGACAGCAAGTAATCTGCTTTCCGTCATATAATCAAAACTTGCATCGTCCTTAGAACAGTGTTTTAATGTTGCAGTCATCGACTGCATAACTTCCGGAAGTTTTTCTATTGCCTCTTTTGTCATTATATCCCCATTTCTTCAAAATCAAATTCTTGCCTGCTTTCTGCTATTTAGACATCTGAATACTTTCTAATTTTTCAAACGGTTTTGCTAACAACTGATACACAGACTGCAGATTTTCTGTAACATCTTTCATAACCGTTTCTTTTCCATCTGCCTGTGCAAGGTAATAATTCGTAATATGATCCACATTATGTTTTTTCGTATATGTTTCAATCGCCTCTAGAAAATAAGGACTGTGTGTAGTGATTAGTATCGTAAGATGAAGATATTTTTCCAGTAATACGATCAATTCTGCATATATAAGCTGCCATTCCGGATGTAGGTGTATTTCCGGCTCATCTAGCACCATCACATCTTTCTCATGGATTTCGCCTTTTTCTAACAAAGTGCGAATAATTGTAAATGCCTTGATTCCCATGGATAAATTTCCAATTTCAAAATAATGCATTTCTTCATCTGCCAGAAAAAAATCCCCATCCTCATTTTTTATTACTTTTCCGATCGTTACCTCAGATAACATTTTCAGTATATCACTGATTTTTTCTTCTGCCATCAGTTTTTCAATCGCATTGTCCGGTATATTCGCACTTAATTTCTGAAGCAAGTGCAAATCCTGTTCACTCAGCCCATCACTGTACTCCCACGAATTCATATAATCCATAATTGCCGGCGAATCAATTGAGATTGCTTCATGCATGACAGATATTTCTCTTTCTATCATATATTCACTATTCTGTTTTATCCCAACATGTATTTTTTTCCCTTGAATAAGCAATGTTGCTTTCGCCTCGCTTTCTGGCTCATACAGATCATTCATCTGACCATAAAAATATCTGCCGAAAGTGTCTGCTATCAAGGTCTGCTCCACAGCCTCATTTTTTAAATTTAATATACCATTTACTTTTTCTAAAACTTCATGGCACAATGCATCTCTGCTTTCATCATCAATCACATTTCTGAGATTATCATATAATTCAGAAATAATTTCTATTTTTCTCTCCTCATCTGCTGCCATAATCAATTCTGCTGCATTTGCATATCTTTTTCTGCTGGTTCGGGAAGGTACATTCACAGTTACTCTCTGATCATCATTTTTCAAATTATGATACCAGCTATTCTGCCAGTTATAACGGAGCAGTGACTCTATCTGTTCTTTCTTCTTCTGTGAAGCTTTTTCATCCACTTTATACATGGAATTAAACATACATGACAAAATCTTTCCTACCGTACTCTTTCCCGTATTATTTTCACCGGCAATCACAGTAATTCCGTCAAGTTTGATAGATGCCTGTTTAATTTTGGAAAAATGCTGAATTTCCAGTCTCATACTTTCCCCTTTCTACTCCTCCTTCGGCTGATACGTCGGCACAATTTCTTTTACCCATTCCCTGATATCAGAAGGTTCTGTCACAACATACTCTTTTAATTTTTCCAGCTGATCCAAAAACTTCTCTTCATCCAGTTCAATCGGTTTTCCGATGTGGATCAGGTTATTCTCGGTATCCTGCAGTCCTTCTTCATCCATCAGCATCTCTTCGTATAATTTTTCCCCAGGACGTAGTCCGGTAAACACGATCTGGATATCTTCATCCGGTTTATGACCGGATAACAGGATTAGGTTTTTGGCTAGATCAAGGATTTTGACCGGTTCTCCCATATCCAGAACAAAAATCTCTCCGCCTTTTGCATAGGCTCCCGCCTGTAATACTAAGGATACAGCCTCTGGTATTGTCATAAAATAGCGCACGATATTCGGATCTGTGACAGTCACCGGGCCTCCACGTTCGATCTGTTTTTTAAATAAAGGGATCACGCTTCCGTTACTGCCAAGTACATTTCCAAAACGCACTGCCACATATTCCGTCTCAGAGCGCTTATTGTAAGTCTGAATGATCATTTCACAGATTCTTTTACTTGCGCCCATGATATTGGTCGGATTGACCGCCTTATCGGTAGAGATCATCACAAACCGTTTTACATGATAACGGTCTGCAGCCTGCACGATTTTCCATGTGCCAAGGACATTGTTCTTGATTGCTTCATTCGGACTCTCCTCCATCAACGGTACATGTTTATGAGCTGCCGCATGGTAAATGATCTCCGGATGATAGGTCTCAAAAATCCAGTTCATTCGATTGGTATTCCGCACAGAACCGATCAGCACAACCAGATCAAGATCCGGGAATTTTACCTTTAATTCATTCTGTATATCATATGTGGTATTCTCATAAATATCTAAAATAATCAGCTGCTTTGGTTTGTGTCCCGCGATCTGTCTGCACAACTCACTTCCGATAGAACCACCCCCACCGGTTACCATGATAACTTTCCCGGACACATAACCCATGATAGACTCAAGATTCACCATGACCGGTTCTCTTCCAAGCAGATCATTTACATCAACATCTTTTAATTTGCTGATACCAACTTCACCATTGACAAGCTGATAGATTCCAGGCAGACGTTTTAATTCGCAGCCGGTCTCTTTACAAATATCAAGAATCCCCTTCATCTGTTTCGGGGAGGCTGATGGCATCGCTATAATGATCTCATGCACATGCAGTTCCAACACCTTATCCCGGATGCAGCTTCTGTCACCGATCACCTTTGCTCCATGGATATAATTACCAATCTTCGTCTTATCATCATCAATTACACCGACAACTTTTTTCTTTACATAACGGCTATTGTTAATCTCTTTAATCAGCTGATTACCAGCCTCACCTGCACCGATTACCAGTACATTCCTACGATATGTGCCGTCTCTTCGCATATTCCGGATTGCCCTAAGTCCACGATAGGAATATCTGCATCCCATGATCAGCACAAGTAAAAATAACCCATATAAAATATAAAAGCTTCGTGGAACCGGGAACATATCTCCCCAGTTACGTACCAAGATCAATGCAGCTACCACGATCGCATCCAGTATACATGCCGAAACAACATACATCATTTCAAGTGCCCCTGCATAACTCCACAGACTTGAATATAATCGGAGTGCCCAGAAGATGATCAATGTGATCACCATCATATACGGAAGTGTTCTCCATACTTCATTCAGATATTCTGTCGGTACATTGTAAAAGTTCAGATCAAACCGTATTATCAGCGCAAACATACTCGCAACAAATACAGCAAGCATGTCATAACACATCAAAAAAATACGGCGCATAAATAACTGTCTATCTTGAATTAACTGTTTCATCTATTGTTATTGTCCTTTATATTCAAAATGCTGTTATACCCAAGGGTATAACAGCATTATTATAGCATATCTATTCTGTTTGTGTAAACCGATTCCCTTTTTTCTCAGGGATTTCGCTTTTAACTTTTTTATCTATGCATTTTTATAAATAATCCGGTTATCAGCATTCCATCTGCGGTTACCATTCATTCCTGGTCAATACGCGCAAAATTCCCCCTGCTTTTTCCCTATATACTTTTTCTGGTGATTTTCTATCCACCTTTTTCATATAAAATCTGTTTCACCTTTTCTGTTAGCAGCCCATCGCAAAAAATCCGGTTTATGCTCTTTCGGCTTATACCACTTCCTGCAAAGTTCCGGCTTCTTCGGTACAAATATAACTCTCTTACATTAAAGCCTATGATTATCAGATTAAATATGGTTTCAACCGCATCTCGACAGTAACAGTGCTTTGCGTGATAATACGTTTTCAATTGATGGAAACCATTCTCCTCAATGTCCCACCTGCGGTGCATCATTTCCCATAAGACCCGGTAGTCCGCCGCTTCCAGTGTCGTTACAAGCCACATGAAACGCTCTGTTTCTTTTCCGTTTTCTTTCCACTGCTCATGATACCGCACCACACGCAGTTTATATGGACACCCTTCCATCTTAAAACCAGAAAGATCCCATACTTCAATCTTCTTTTTCCCTTTCCAGAAAGATGCCTTTTTTCCCTCATCCTGTTTGAACAGACGCTCTGCATCCTGAAAAATCATTCTTCTTTCGTCTTTCAGGCGTATCACCCCTTCCAGACCATTTTCCTTCAGAATGTTGATAAATGGAGCATTCAGATATAATGCATCCGCCACAATCACATCCGCAAAATGTCCATGCCGTTTCTTCAGCTGCTCAATCAACCTTTTTCCGCCTGTCAGTTCTCCTTCGTCTTTCCCAGAACCATCCCTTGGTTTTAACATTTCCTGCCCCAGAATTACGTGTGGCGATTTACCTATAATCATGCACACCACACTCCGGTAAAAGTATTCGGTTTCCCCTGTGTGTTTTTTTCGGCTCAGACAGTTTTTCAGTCTTTTCGACATGCTTTCAGGGGCTGAAAAAATGGTATGGAAACTTTCATACTGCAGCATCAGAAAAAGCAGTACCGGCATGACAATGTTAAACAATGGAATAGATTTTCTTTTTCTTTCGTCCGTTAAACACTTGATTTTTTGCGGGATTTTATATACACTCTTCATATAAGTTAGCAGTTTCTTCAATGCTAATTTTTCATTCAGGACACCTTCTTTCGTATGTTTTGTTCCATAACATAATTATACAATAAAAGGTGTCCTTTTTGAGTGATTATACAGAAAAAA
>ERZ773216.2751-NODE-2751-length-16263-cov-4.751666_pt1 | contig 16263 bp, 9 predicted proteins | sample MGYA00511259_ERZ773216 | MGnify/ENA primary metagenome ERZ773216 (study PRJEB29015, sample SAMEA2737764) | human gut metagenome | biome: human gut; feature: human-associated habitat; material: faeces | place: China | collected 2012 ... | reverse complement strand
GCAGAGAGGCACCCAGCCAGCAGCCGTAGAAGGGAGCGGTGCGGATGGCGCTCAGGCGGCTTGCAGGCTTGCCGAAGTCCTCGTCGTTCTGCTTGTCGTACAGCTCGTTGTAGCGGGCAACGGTGGCTACAAAGTTGTCCTTGTCGGCACCGGTAAAGCCCATCTTGTCGGCAAGCTCTTCAATGGTGTCCGCCTTCATGATCAGGCCCTCACCCTCGTACTGCTCCAGCTGACCTTCCATCATGCCGGGGATGTAACGGGTCAGTGCAGAGCAGCCGATGGTGTGGAAGCGGTCTACGTCGCTGCGGAAGTTTGCATCGTGGATCATGGCATAAACATGACCCGGCTGCTGGAAGGAAGCGTGAGAAGCGTTGTCGTACTCCTGGCTCTCGTTCATAAAGCGCTCGCCATGGCGGTTGACCTTCAGGAAGGGCTGGCTGCCGGGATTGTACTGCCCCACAGTGCCGGGGAAGGCCTTGCCGCCAAAGGCGTTCTCGCTGTCCACATAGCCGGCATCCACACCGGGTGCCACCAGACCACGGTCGAACAGAACGGGAGCGGGCTCTGCATCCAGATGTGCACCTGCCCAGATCGCGGCACGGATGCCGTAACCCTTGTCGGCAGGCGTATAGGAGCAGGCAGTGGTCACACTGGTGCCCAGCGGGTCCAGCTGCTCCATCATGTAGGGGTTGCCGGCATAGCCGCCGCAGGCCAGCAGCACGCCCTTGGCTGCATGGATGCGGATGAAGTGACCATCCTCAGTATTCTGTGCGATCACGCCGGTGATGCGTCCATCGGCATCCTTTTCCAGCTTGGCAAGGCTGGTGTTAAAGTCGATGCTGTAGCCTTTGCTCTCAATGTACTCCTGGAACACCACGTTGCGGGGCTTTTCAGCGCTGCTGTAATCGACCTGCTGCACAGGGAACATCAGCTTGCTCTGGCTCACCTGCGTGTCATCCGGCCACTTGGCTTCATCGCCGGAGGTCAGGTTGCACACATAGTTATAGGGTTCGTTTTCCAGGATGCCGGAAACAAAATCATGCATGGCAGCGGATTCGTTGATCCAGGTCTTGACCACGCGCTGGTCGCAGCGACCGCCCATAGAACGGGAGATCTCGCTCAGCAGCTCGGCGCGGTCAACCGGAGCGATCCCTTTTTTCTGTGCTTCGCTGCTATCAATGGTGCCATACCAGTGACGGGTCTCCATGACGGAAGAATTCTGTTCGATGATGCGGAAATCCAGTCCGTTCTGTGCAGCATAAGCGGCTGCGCACATACCACCGTTGCCTGCGCCCACGATGACGATATCGGTATCCCATGTCTCGGTGATGGCGGCCTCGTCGATGTCGGGCTCGGTGCCCAGCCAGTCGTTCTCGTCGCCGGTGGGCAGCTGAACGGAGGACACAACGGCCTCGCCCTTGGCCTGTGCATAGCAGCTCTTGGCAGCCTTCATGACGGCCTCGGAGGTGATGGTGGAGCCGGACACGCCGTCGATCTCGGCAGAACCGGCAGCCAGCAGCTGATCGCGCAGCTCGTCGGCAGCAGCAGCACCGATGGAAGCGGTCTCGCCGGAGGTGTCCACGACCACGTCGGTCACGGCGCTGTCGGAGAAGGTCATGGTGACCTTGACGGTGGAGGAAATGCCCTCGGCAGTGCCCTCATAGGTGCCGGGGATGTAGGTGCCGGTTGCACCGGAAGCGGCAGCGCTGCCGGAAGCAGCGGTGGAGGTGGAGCCGGAGGCTGCATTGCAGGCAGCCAGAGCACCGGCGGTGACACCGCTCATGGCAGCGGCAGCGGCGATCTTCAGAAAGCCTTTGCGGGAGATCTTGTTCATAGTGGTTTCCTTCTCTTTCTCTTCTTGTGTCTCTTTGTGATTTTTGGCCCTGCTCTGTGGAAAAATCTGCACAGAACCAACAAAAACAGTTTAGCATACCTGTGAAAAGTATGTCAATCAATTTGGGGGCACGGAACGCCTTAAACTTTGTTAAACATTTGGCGCAGGCACGGTCCGGTCAATGGAGAAAAATGCAGGCTCTGCGGGGATTTTTGCCAAAAACAATGCACGGAAACATTGCGCAGGTGTTGCGGTTATGTTACAATTGAGTTGCACACAGAAGCCGGCCAGCCACGACCGGCAGAACGGCAGCAAATGCTGTCACGGAAAGGGAGATTTTGGTATGAAGGTGGCAATGATCGGGCACAAGGACTTCCCGTCCCGTTCGGGTGGTGTGGAAGTCATGGTCGGCGGGCTGGCAGCCAGCCTGGTCCGGCGCGGTTATGAGGTCACGGTGTACAACCGCGGCCTGCAGAAGGGGCACAATGTTTACACGACCGAGGGCGTGCGGGCCCGCCGCATCTTTACCTTTCAGAAGGCGTCGCTGAATGCCATGGTCTATTCGTTCCTGGCCACCTTTGACGCCCTGACGCGGGACTGCGATGTGATCCACTACCACGCCATCGGCCCATCGGTGCCGCTGGTGATCGCCAAGCTGTTCGGCAAGCACACGGTGTGCACCGTGCACGGGCTGAACTGGAAGGTGGACAAGTGGGGCGGCTTTGCCAGCGCCTACCTGAAGCTGGGCGAGCGGGTGGCCGCAAAGTATGCGGATGATCTGGTGGTGCTGTCGGAGAGCGAGTGGAACTATTTTCAGGAGAAGTATGATCGTACCGCCATCCTCATCCCCAATGCAGTGCAGATGCGCCAGCCGCTGCCCTGCAACCTGATTCGCGAAAAATACGGGCTGGAAGCCGGGAGCTACATTCTGTATGTGGGCCGCATCTCGCCGGAAAAGGGCCCGCTGGACCTGGTGGAGGGCTATCTGAAAGCCCACACGGACAAAAAACTGGTGTTGGCCGGCCCCTTTGCGGAGACCGAGTACTGCACCACGGTGCAGGAGAAGATCGCGGGCAACCCCAACATCATCACGACGGGCTATGTGGTGGGCGACGCGCTGCTGGAGCTGTACAGCAACTGCGCCCTGTTCGTGCTGCCCAGCCACACCGAGGGCCTTTCGCTTTCGCTGCTGGAGGCACTGTCGCTGGGGGTGAAGTGCCTCGTGAGCGACATCCCGGAGAACACCACTGTGACCGCCGACTACGGCACCGAGTTCCGCACCGAGGACACCGACAGTCTGGCCCGGGCACTGGAGCGGGACACCGCCCGGCCCCTCACGCCGGAACAGCGCGAGGCACAGGTGGACTATGTGCGCACCAACTTTGATTATGATGTCATGCTGGATCGGTACGAGGAAGTGTATCACCATGTGATCGGTGACCCGCTCAAGGAGATACCTTCGCAGGCCAAGGCACACCGCAAGGCCGCAGCCGCCCAGGGAGGCGCAGCATGATAAAGGAAGAACAGAACCCGGTCGGGCCGGTGCTGACCGCGGCCGAAAGCCGCCGCCGGGTGCTGCACAACATGTGCTCGTCGCTGTTGTACAACCTGTCGGTGATCCTGTTCGGCCTGCTGCTGCCGCGGCTGTACCTCACCAGCTTCGGTTCGGAGCTCAACGGTCTGGACAGCACCATCAAGCAGATCTTTTCCTGCCTGACTCTGCTGGAAGCGGGCGTGGGCCTGGCCTCGCAGCAGGCCTATTACCTTCCGGTGGCCGTGGGCGACCGGAAAGCCATCAACGGCATTTTTTCGGCCACGCATCACTATTACCGCCGCACCGGTATCGTGTATCTGCTGGTCACGGTGGTGTTTGCGCTGCTGTACCCTCTGTGCATCAACACAGTGCTGTCCTACGGCACCGTGAGCCTGATCGTGGTGTTCTACGGCATCCCGGGCATCGTGAGCTATCTGGTACAGGGCAAATACCGCTCCTTTATGGAAGTGGAAGGCAAAAACTATGTGATCACCTACATCACCACGGCCACCATGGCGGCGGGCAACCTGCTGCGCATGCTGGCGCTGCTGTTTACCCGCAGCATCCTGTTGGTGCAGGTGACCTACTGCGTGCCTTCGGTGTTCCAGGTGCTGGTGCTTACGGCCTATATGCGCAAAAACTATCCGTGGCTCAACGCGCACGATACCCCCAATCTGGAGGCGCTGGCCCAGCGCGGCTCGGTGCTGGTGCATCAGCTCACGAGCATCGTGTTCAACAACACCGACACGATCCTGATCTCCAGCCTGTGCGGTCTGGCGTCGGCCAGTGTGTACACCATTTATATGCTGTTTTTCTCCAACATCGAAAAGCTGTTCTACTCGATCGTCAACAGCATCAGTTTTCGGCTGGGGCAGCTGTTCTATGTGGAGCCGGAAAAGTTCAAGCGGCTGTACCGGCTGTACGATGCCCTTTACCTTTCCGCGGCCTTTGCACTGTTCACAACTGTGGCTGTGTTCCTGATGCCCATCATCGCGCTGTATACGGCGGGCGTGACCGATGCCGAGTACCTCGACACCCGCCTGCTGGTACTGTTTACGGCGGTGGAGCTGCTGTCCAGCGCCAAGCAGCCGTTGGGGATGCTGCTGAACATCAGCGGCCGCTTTGAAGAGACCCGGCAGCAGGCCCTGATCGAGATGGGCATCAACCTGCTGGTGTCGGTGATGTCGGTGCTGCGGTTCGGCATCGCGGGCTGCCTGTTCGGCACACTGGCGGCGCACCTGTACCGCTATACGGCGTTGATCCTTTTTACCCGGACCAAAGTGCTGGGAGAGTCGCCGGTGGGCGATTTTGTGCGGCTGGGCGTCAACGGGCTGCTCTGCGTTGTGCTGCTGTACCTGCTGGGATTTGACCGCTGCTATGGCGGCGGCTACCTGATGGTGTGCCTGAAGGGTGCGTTGTTCGGGCTGTGGGTGCTGCCGCTGTTCCTTGTGGTGAACGCGGTGCTGGACTGGCGCAATGTGGACACCCTGCGCGGGCTGCTGCACACGCTTACGATCAAAAAAGGAGCGACGGAGGAAAAACACGATGCGGAATGAAGAAACGATGTGCGAGGGCCTGCTCTCGGTCGTGATCCCGGTGTACAACATCCGGGACTATGTGGAGCGCTGTGTCCGCTCGGTGCTGGCGCAGCCGGATGTGCCGCTGGAAGTGCTCATCGTGGATGACGGCAGCACCGATGACAGCGGCGCGGTGTGTGACGCACTGGCGGCGGAGGACAGCCGGGTCACAGTGATCCATAAGCCCAACGGCGGCCTGTCGGACGCCCGCAATTACGGGCTGTGCCATGCACAGGGCGAGTATATCCTGTTCATGGACGGTGATGACTGGCTGGCAGAGAACGTTTGCCCCGGCCTGCTGCAGATGGCGCTGCAGGACCGGGCCGATGTGGTCATCGGCAAGGTGCATTTTCTGCGCGAGGAACCGGTGATGACCCGCTGGGAAGAAGCGGTGGAAAAAAACTTCACCTTTCACACAGTTTACACCGGTAAGGAGTATCTTTTGAAATGCCTGCAGACCGGTGGCCTGCGGGTGGAAGTGGGGCGGCACCTGTACCGCACCGGCTTTTTGCGGGCGAACGGCCTGCAGTTCTGCAAGGGCATCCTGCACGAGGACGAAGAGTTCACGCCGCGGGTGCTGCTGCAGGCGCAGCGGGTGGTGCTGACCGGGCAGGAGATCTACTATTACGATAACTGCCGCGCCGGTTCCATCACGCACGCGGAAGGGTTGAGCACCCGCCGTGTTCAGGACCGGCTGCGCATCTACGACAGTCTGGCGGAGATCTACCGTACGGTGACCCCGCGGGCGCTGCGCCGCCGCCTGCAGGATGACCTGTGCTGGAAGTATCTGGACTGCGCGGCGCGGTTCGATTGCAGGACCCTGCCGGGCTACCGCCCGCAGCGGCTGCGGATGCTGCAGTTTGCCTGCACGCCCCGCCGCCGGGCCAAGGCAGCGCTGTTTGCCCTCTCGCCGGAGCTGTTCCGGCGGGTGATGAATCATTGACCCATTGACGAGGAAAGGCAGAAGAGCATGGCGCAACATGCAAGAGTAAAACGAACGCCCCCGCCGGACGGCGCACGCCGCCGATGGTGGCAGAACCGGCTGCTGCAGCTGCTGGCGGCTTTTGTGCTGCTGTGCGGCGTGGCAGCTGCCGGACTGAAACTGTACACGGATTATACGAATAGTCATTTTCAGGTGACCTTTTACCGGGTGACCTCCAGCCATGTGTCGGAAAAGCTGCGGGTCCTGTTTTTGTCGGACCTGCACCTGCGGGAATACGGCGAGCACAACGAGGAGCTGATCCAGACCGTGCAGGAGCTGGACCCGGACCTGATCCTGCTGGGCGGTGACCTTGTCACCTTCCCGAACCCGGAGTATGAGAATATGCTTTCGCTGTGCCGCAGCCTTGCCGATGTGGCCCCGCTGTACGGGGTGCTGGGCAACCACGAAAGCGAGATGATCTACGGCGGGGTGGATGACCAGCTGGCCGAAAAATTTTCGGAGGCCGGGGTGCAGCTGCTGCGCAATGAGACACGCACCATCCAGATCGGGGAAAACAACGTGGAGCTCATCGGGCTGGAAGGTGCCCTGAAGGACTTTTACAAATACGGTGCCAGCGACTGTGTGGAGAGCCTGAGCCGCCAGTACGACACCTTCCGCATCTGCATCAACCATGTGCCCATGGCCTTTGTGGACTACATGCAGGATGCGCCCTTTGACCTGGCGCTGGCCGGGCACACCCACGGCGGCCTGATCCGCCTGCCGGTGCTGGGGCGGCTGTACACCGCAGAGGAGGGGCTGTTCCCGGAGTATGCGGGCGGCATGTACCAGCTGGACAGCGGGGCACCCCTCATCGTGGGCTGCGGCCTGGGCGACTCCAACCAGATCCCCCGCGTATACAATCCGCCGGAGCTGGTTCTGGTGGATGTGAACTGGTACTGAGATGAACGAACTTGAAAGGAGGCCCGGAGACGTGGTGACAAAGATCAAGCAGATCTTCAAACAGGCTGTGCTGCGCTTCTGGAGCCTGCGGGTGCCGTTGATCGTGGTGTGCATCCTGCTCGCGGCACTGCGGTGCACCGCACAATATCAGGACAGCAGCCGGGTGGCCTCGGCCCAGATGACCCTGAACTACTCCGAGGCATCGCAGGGGCTCAACCCCAACCGCACCCGGTTTACGACTACCGACCTGACCTCCGACGAGGTGCTGCAGAGCACCCTGTACAACGCCGGACTGGAAGGTCAGATGACGGTGGAACAGCTGCGCAGGGCCATTACGGTGGAACCCACCGATGTGACCAACGTGAGCAGCTCGGAAAACTACATCACCACCAGCTGCAGCATCAGCCTGCAGCTGGAAGAACCCTGCCAGCACCTGACCGCAGCCACGCTGCTCCGGATCTTCTGCGGCAGCTACAAGGATTATTTCATGGAGCACTACGGCGAGAACCAGAGCGTGTTCTCCTGCACCATGCCGGATTACTTTGACACCGAGCCGTATCTGCGCCTCAAGAGCCTGACGCTGCGGGCCGACCAGCTGGACCGCTACCTCACGGCCCGTGTCAGCGAGAACAAGAGCTATCAGGACGCCACCACCGGCAACACCTTCCTGAGCCTGTCCAAGCAGATCCAGAACGTGATCAACTACGAGATCCCGCGCATCCAGGCCTATATCCTGCGGGGCGGCCTGTCGGCGGACGTTTCTTCCCTGACGGCCATGCTGCAATACAAGCTGCAGATCGAGCAGCTGGACTATCAGGAGCAGATGGCCTACTACAACTCCGACAATCTGGGCATTGGCCTGTACGATGAGAGCATGAGCGCCATCGTCATGATCCCCACGCTGGACGAAAACAGCGAGTTCTATATGTCCCGCACCAAAACGGCGCTGGACACCATGGCCAGCGACGCCGACGGTGCCCTGGCGGAGGCGACCTCCCATCAGGATGTGATCACCACCACCCAGTATGTGGTGCAGCAAATGCAGACCATGAGCGACCCGGCGGGCCTGACCACGGTGAACGCCATGCTGCAGGAACTGGAAACCACCATGGATCAGATCCAGCAGGCACTGCGGGTGACGGATGCCTCCTATATCATCTATAAGACCCAGAACTACCTGGTGTTCAACTATGCGGCCGGCTCCTTTGTGCAGCAGATCGGCCTCAAGCGGGTGATCGTGGAAATGGCAGCCTTTGTGGTGCTGTGCTTCGGCCTGTGCATGGTGCGCACCGCCCGGCAGATCCGGAAGGAGGAACAGCGTTGAAAAAGTTTGATATCCTGCGCTACCTCCAGCGGTTCTTTGCACTGGTGCTGGCCGTGACCATGGCGGGCACAGTGGTGGTGTACTGGTACTGCAAGAACAACCAGACCTACACCGCCAGTGTGAACATCAAGTACCTGCACGACGGCATCAAGGACGGCTTTGCCCCGGACGGCACCGCCATGAACGTGGACGAGATCTATTCTTCCAAGGTCATCTCGCAGGCCATGGAGAGCCTTGGGCTGCAAAGCGGCATCAACCTTGTGCGCTCCCACTGCACGGTGGAAGAGCTGATCCCGGACGACCAGAAGGCCCTGCAGGAAGCTCTCATCGACAAGGGGGAAGAGTCTACCTACTTCCCGGACGAATACAAGGTGACGCTGGTGGTGGACGGCAGCCTGGGTGCGAGCTACGCCCGCCGGGTGCTGGATGCCATCATCAGCAGCTATTCCACCATCTACACGGAGGAATATGTGGAGCTGCCCCTGACCATGAACCCCTCCAGCGGCCTGCTGAACAGCGGCTACGACTATTACGAGTGCGTGGACGTGCTGTCGGCCGACACCACCGAAGTGCTGAACTATCTGGAGGATAAAAAGACAAACTATCCCAACTTCCGCTCTTCGGTCACGGGTTATTCCTACGAGGACCTGTACGACATCTATAAGATGCTGTACGACTACGAGATCCCGTCGCTGTACGCGAATGTGATGACCGGGCCGCAGGTGCGCAACGCCGACAAGCTGTGCCGCAACCTGACCCAGAGCATCGAGAGCAGCGTGCAGAACGAGCAGGTGTATCAGGAGCGGGAAGCCTACCTCAGCGGCCTGATCCAGAACTACTCGGAGAAGAACCGCGACCTGATCAACTACCATTACCACAACGACGCCAACGACAGCGGCACCGACTACATCCTGAAGAACGTAGAGGCCTACGATGACAACCAGAGCAAGCAGATCACCTACGATTCGCTGATTTTGGAGTATGTGGAGATCGACAAGACCCTGCGCAGCAGCGCCATCCGCCGGGCCTACACCCAGCAGCTGCTGGACACCTTCCAGGCAGCCGGCGGGGTGGGCGGCGATGAGGCCTCCCATGCCGCGATCGAGTCGGAGATCAACAAGTACGAGCAGACGCTGGTGGACTACTACCAGATCGTGAACCAGACCAGCATGGAGCACAACCGCTCTCTGAGCGCGGACTATCTGCAGACCACCAGCTCCACCAGAGTGTGGCCCAGCATCAACACCAAGCTGTATCTGGCCATCGGCTTTGTATTCTTCTTCCTCGTGGGCTGCGCACTGGCCGTTGTGGTGGGCCGTTCCCGCGACTTTGTGGAATACTTTATGTATGTGGACAAAAAGACCGGTCTGCCCAACCGCGACCGTGTGGATGCCATGATGGCACGGCTGGAAAAGCAGGGCCTGCTGCCCAGCCACTTTACCTGCATGTGCTTCCAGTTTACCAGCCTGAACCATCTCTCGCGGGAGTATGGTTACTCGGTGGGCAACCATGTCCTGCGGGACTTTGCCGGGCTGGTGGCGGCCCTTGGCACCGAGGAGAGTTTCATCGGTTCCAACGGTGCGGGCCAGATCGTGGGCTTCTTCCGGGAATGCAACGCCGTCAAGGCGGAGGCCATTCTGGAAGTGCTGGACGAGCAGATCCAGGAGTACAACAGCCTGAACCCGGATTACGCCATCGAGTACAGGGCAGCCAGTGCCACCTCGGATGACGAAAAGGAATTCAACATCCGGGATCTGCTGCGCTGCGCATTCAAGAAGCTGCGGGATGCCAATAAGCCGCAGCCGGAGACCGCACACGAGACGGTGTAAAAAAGATAAGGAGGCGGCAGTCATGCTGCAGAATCAACGGGCCTGCCAGCTCGTCCGTTCCAAAACCGGCTGTGAGCCGCTGGCACTTGCCGTGGCGTGGGGTGCCCGCACGGCGGGCCGCTGTGCCGCCGGGGTGCTGGGAGCCGTGAAGCATCAGCGCTTTTCCGACCAGCAGCTGGAGACCTTTGCCGCCCGCGCGCCGGGCATCTGCCCGAAGCCGGTGTGCGATGCCGGGGAGCCCTGCCCGCTGCCGCCGCAGGACGATGCGGTGGATGTGTCGGTGATCGTGCCGGTGCACAACGGGGAGCGCTTTTTGCGCGCCTGTCTGGACAGCATCCTGCACCAGAACACCACTCGCCGCCTGCAGGTGCTGGCGGTGGAGGACGGCTCCACCGACGGCAGCGGGGCCATTCTGGCCGAGTACGCCCGGCAGGGAGGGGTCACCGTGCTGCACCCGGAGCAGGGCGGCAGCGCGGCCCGCGCCCGCAACACCGGTCTGGCCCGGGCGGTGGGCCGCTGGGTCCTGTTTGTGGATTGCGATGACTACCTGCTGCCGGACGCAGTGGAGACGCTGCTGGCGGCACAGGCGCGTACCGGGGCGGATATCGTGCAGGGCGGCTGGCAGTATTGCGACGAAGCCGACACCCGCGGTGCGGTGCAGCAGTACGCAGAAGCGTGCTACACCGGCTCCCGGCGGCTGGATGTGGTGGAGCTGCCCGGCACTCCCTGGGGCAAGCTGTACCGCCGGACCCTGTTTGAACGGGTACGGTTCCCCTCCGGGTACACCTGTTTTGAGGATGCCATGATCCATTTCTGGGTCTTTCCGCGGGCGAAGTGCATTGCTTCGACAAAACCTGTGGTATATTTGTGGCGCAAAAATACAATGGGACTCACCGCGACCTCCCAGAATACGGCCAAAGCATTGCAGGCCTACTGGGTGGCTGAAGAAATGCTGGACGGTGCGGTGCGTCTGGGCCTGCCGCAGGATGCGCTGTTTGCCTGCAACCTGATCCTGCAGCTGGCCAATTACTGCTATATGTGTGTGGCCGGTCTGCCGGAGGCGGACCGGCAGACGGCCTTTGCCTGCTGCTGTGTGCTATACCGCCGGTGGGCAAAGAAACTGCCGGATCCCCGGACGCTGCCCTATGCCGTGCGGCTGGCGCAGCGGGCGCTGGAACAGGCGGACTATGGGCTATGGCAGCTGCAGGGCAGACTGTTCCAGCTGATCAACTGACCGGTTTACACCGGCACGGAAAGCGAGGTGGACCGCGTGCAGGATGTTTCCAAGATCCTGACCCGGAAATATTACGGCAAAAAAGACCCGTTCCGCAGCCGGGAATTCCGCCAGCCCCGCTGGATGGAACTGTTGGCGGTGCTGCTGTTCACCGTGTCCGGGCTGGGCGAAGGCAAAAGCATCAATGTGGTGCTGGGCGGTCTGCCCAAGGCGGTGACGCTGGCCTTTGTGGGGCTGGCCGGGCTGGAATTTTTCATCCGGGGCGATTTTGACCGGTTGAAAAAACTGGCCGGGCCGTCCGGGCTGTACATCCTGTATCTGGCGGTGCTTGCCGCCTGGTCCATGTTCATCTGGGTGCGCAACTTCACGGCCTTTACCTCCATCACCCGCGGCGTGGAAAAGATCCTGTATCAGAGCATCGCCACGGTGGTGGCCATCTGCTGCGTGTACCTGTACGGGCGGTTCAGCATCGACCTGTTCACCATCGGCATCTGCTGCGCAAACCTCTTCATCCTGTTCAGCGAGGTGCCCGCCTATGGTGTGGGCGAGAGCGTGAGCTCCCTGCTCACCAGCATCCTGTCGCTGGGCAACAACACCTATGGCTATGCCGAGCGGCTGGAGATCCACGAGGTGACCTTTCTGGAGGGCATCTTTGTGCTGTACTACCTGTTCTTTTCGCCAAAAGAAACCAAGCAGCAGCGCACCCGCAACTGGGTGCTGGCGGGCTGCTCCTTCTTTTTTGTACTGGCGGGCATGAAGCGCATCCTGCTGCCGGCGCTGGTGGTCTCGGCCTTTTACATCTGGGTGCTGCGCCGCAGCCATGCCAAGGAAAAGCTGATCATGCTCACCGGCGCGGCCTGGGTGACCCTGTTCTGGGTGTATCTGTATCTGGTGCACACCGGGGCCATCTCCCGCATCCTGAACGCGGTGGGCGTCAACATGATGGGCCGCGATTACATCTGGAGCCTGGCCAAACCCTATTATCAGTTCTCGCCCACCTTCATCGGGCTGGGGTTCGAGGCGGTGGACGCCATGGTCACCCGCTTTTATGAGATCGGCCTCATTGATGTGGCCTACCCGCTGCATAACGATATCCTCAAGGTGTTCGTGGAACTGGGCTTTCCGGGGCTGTGCTTCTGGTGCGCGTTCCTGTACCTGATCCTGCCCTGGTTCTGGACCAAGCGCTACGGGCCCGAGGCCGGCATCCTGTATTTTGCCATCCTCAACCCGCTGTCCATGACCTACCTCACCGACAACACGGCCTTTTATTTCTGGTGCACCATGGGCCTACGCATGATCCCGCTGGCGGTCTGCTGCTTTGCAAAGCCGACGAAGGACCCTGCCGCCCAAAAACAGACATGGCAGCCGCCCTCGGCGCAGGAGGTGCAGCGGCGCATCCGGGCACAGTACCGGGAGAAAGGAAGTTCTTCATGATCCATATCCTGCAGTCGGTCAGCAACATGGACCGGGGCGGCATCGAGTCGATGCTGATGAACTATTACCGGCATCTGGACCGCACGCGGTTCCAGTTCGATTTTCTGGTCAACAAAAAAAAGCCCGGCTTTTTTGATGACGAGATCCGCGCACTGGGCGGGCGCATCTTCCAGAGCCCGGGCGTAGCCCCGCAGAGCTACCCGGCCTACCTGCGCTCTATGCAGCAGCTGCTGGCCCAGCACCCGGAGATCAAGGTGCTGCACGCCCACAACGAGGCCATGCAGCTTTTTGCGCTGGAAGGCGCTAAAAAGGCGGGCCTGCCGGTGCGCATCGCCCACGCCCACAACACCCGTCTGCCCAAGGACGCCAAGCTGCCGATCAAATGGTTCTGCAAACAGTTCATTCCCGGCGCGGCCACCGATTACTGGGCCTGCGGGCGGGAGGCCGGCATCTACTACTTTGGACAGAACGCGTGGGATGCCCGGGGCGTGACCCTGCGCAACGCCATCGACCTGGACCGCTTTGGCTACCGGCCACAGGTGCGGGCAAAGCTGCGGGCAGAATATGGCCTGAACGATAAGCTGGTGGTGGGCTGTGTGGCCCGCCTGATGGCGCAGAAGAACCACACCCGCCTGCTGGACATCTTTGCGGCCCTGAAAAAGGTGCGGCCGGACAGCTGCCTGCTGCTGGTGGGCGAGGGCGAGCTGCGGGCCGAGCTGGAAGCCAAGGCCGCCCGGCTGGGCATTGCGCAGGATGTGAAGTTCCTGGGCGTGCAGAGCGACACCTCCGTCTGGTATCAGGCCATGGATGTGTTCGTGATGCCCTCGCTGTTTGAGGGCCTGCCCGTGGTGGGCATGGAAGCGCAGGCGTCCGGTCTGCCCTGCGTGTTCTCCACCGGCGTCACCGAGGAAGTCCTGCTGCGGCCGGACAGCTGCCGCATCTCGCTGGAACAGCCGGACGAAGCATGGGCCGCAGTGCTGAAGGATGCGGACCGCAATCTGCCCGACCGTGCGCAGGCGGCGGCACAGGTGCGGGCTGCCGGGTACGACATCCGGCAGGAGACCCTGCGCCTGCAGCAGCTGTACACCGGCCTGATCGCCAAAAGGGGTGCCGCACATGCCTGAGATCAGTATGATTGTTCCGGTTTATAACGTAGAGCAATATCTCCCGGCGGCACTGGACTCTCTGCGGGCCCAGACCTGCCCGGACTGGGAAGCCATTCTGGTGGACGACGGCTCCCCGGACGGCTGCGGGGCGCTGTGTGATGCGGCTGCCCGGCAGGATGCCCGCTTCCGGGTGATCCACCAGAAGAACGCCGGGGTCGGCGCGGCCCGCAATGCCGGGTTGGCTGCAGCCCGCGGCACCTATGTGCAATTCTTGGACAGCGATGACGCACTGGAGCCCCAGATGGTGGAGGTGCTGTGCCGCACGGCCCGGCAGACGGACGCCGACCTGATTATGTTCGGCGGCTATGAGGAGCACTACGCGGCCGACGGCACCCGTACCGGCTGCACCGACATTGCCCCGGTTCTGGAAGGGGTATACCGGGGCGACCCCTGCCCGCAATTGTTCCCGCAGCTGTCGGCCATGTCGCTGGTCACGCGGCAGCTGTTCCGCCGCCGCTGCATCGAGGAAGGCCGCTGTCGCTTTACCGATTACAAGATCGCGGAGGACGCCCTGTTTTTCGTGTCCTTTTACCGGCAGCACCTGCACTGTGTGGTGGGCATCCCGGAAAAGCTCTACCGCTATAAGCTGCGTGCCTCGGGGTCGGCCTCCCAGAGCTACCACCCGGAGCGCCTGACGGATAACTTTTACCTCTCGGACGCGGTGGAAGCCGTGGCAAGGGACTGGGGCCTGAACGATGACCCCGCCTGCCGCCGGGCCGTAAACCACAGCCGGGTGCTGGACCTGCAGCTGGGCATCAAGAATGTCTGTCTGGGGCCGCTGAGCTTCCGGCAGCGCACCGCATGGCTGCGGCAGGCGTTGCGCATCCCGGCGGTGCGGGCTGCCGTGGGGGAGATGCCCCTGCAGGATGCCCGCAGCTGCAACGACCGCATCAAACTGGCCTTGCTGAAGGTGCGGCTGTGCGCGGTGGTCATTGCCCTGTCCAGCTGGAACAACCGCCGCTGAAAAACCAAAAACAACAAAGCGCCCCTGTGCACGGAACCCATCCGGCGCACAGGGGCGCTGTATTTTATAAGAGGAAAGCGGGGGCTCAATCGTCGTCGCTGTCCAGTTTGAGCACGGCGGTAAAGGCCTCGCTGGGCAGAGAAACGCTGCCCAGCTGGCGCATCTTCTTTTTGCCTTCCTTCTGCTTTTCCAGCAGCTTCTTCTTGCGGGTGATATCGCCGCCGTAGCACTTGGCCAGCACGTCCTTACGCATGGCCTTCACCGTTTCACGGGCGATGATGCGCCCGCCGATGGCCGCCTGAATAGGCACCTCAAACAGCTGGCGGGGGATATTCTCCTTCAGCTTTTCGCACAGCCGCCGGGCGCGGGGATAGGCCTTATCCCGGTGGGCGATAAAGCTGAGGGCGTCCACGCCGTCGCCATTCAGGAGCAGGTCTACCTTCACCAGATCGCTGGTGCGGTAGCCGGAGAGCTCATAATCCAGAGAGGCGTAGCCCTTGGTGTTGGCCTTCAGGGTATCGAAAAAGTCGTAGATGATCTCGTTGAGGGGCATCTGGTAGTGCAGCTCCACCAGATGGGTATCCAGATACTGCATATCCTTGAACTCGCCCCGGCGCTCCTGACACATGGGCATGATGTTGCCCACGAACTCATTGGGGGCGATGATGTTCACCTTGACATAGGGCTCCTCCGCGTGCTCGATCACCGCCGGGTCCGGGTAGTTGTGGGGATTGTCCACCGTGACCATGGTACCGTCGGTCTTGTACACGTGGTAGATGACGGAGGGCAGGGTGGTCACCAGATCCAGGTCGAACTCCCGCTCCAGCCGCTCCTGGATGACCTCCATGTGGAGCATCCCCAGGAAGCCGCAGCGGAAACCGAAGCCCAGAGCGGCGGAGGACTCCGGCTCGAAGCTCAGGGATGCGTCATTCAGCTGCAATTTTTCCAGCGCGTCCCGCAGGTCGGGGTACTTGGAGCCATCCTCGGTGTAAATGCCGCAGTAGACCATGGACTGGGCGGGCCGGTAGCCGGGCAGAGGCTGGGCGGCGGGGGTTTCGGCGTCGGTGATGGTGTCGCCCACCTGGGTGTCCTTGACGTTTTTGATGGAGGCGGTGAAATAGCCCACCTCACCGGCCTGGAGGGCGTCCGTGGGCTCGTTGCCCAGGGGCTTGAGATATCCGCACTCCAGAATGGTATACTGGGCTCCGGTGGCCATCATGCGCACCGTCTGGCCCCGGCGGATGGTGCCCTGCTTGATGCGGAACAGCACCACCACCCCCACATAGGGGTCATACTGGCTGTCGAAGATCAGGGCCTGCAGGGGGGCGTTGGGGTCGCCGGTGGGGGCGGGCACGTTGCGGACCACGTCCTCCAGCACCGCCTCCACGTTCAGGCCCAGCTTGGCGGAGATTTCCGGCGCGTCCATGGCGGGCAGGCCGATGATGTCCTCCACCTCCTGCTTGGCCTTCATGGGGTCGGCGGCGG
>ERZ773216.2743-NODE-2743-length-16312-cov-4.885711_pt1 | contig 16312 bp, 20 predicted proteins | sample MGYA00511259_ERZ773216 | MGnify/ENA primary metagenome ERZ773216 (study PRJEB29015, sample SAMEA2737764) | human gut metagenome | biome: human gut; feature: human-associated habitat; material: faeces | place: China | collected 2012 ... | reverse complement strand
GCTCAAAATTTACGCCGTGTTATTAAAGAGTCCAACGGAGGTGGCTCTACTATGGCTTTTGGTGGTGGCAACAGAGCGGACTATACATTACGCACGGCTATGATTGGCGTTAACAACACCGTGACCGGTACCAGCCGTAGGCCAAGTACCTATAACTCTATTACTGGTTTCAAGAATGTCGCTACTAATGTTAATCACGTATCTATCATTGGTTCTGAAAATGAAATAGAGAATACAGATGACGCCCTCGTACTGGGCAATAAGCGCAAGCTTGCCGGGGCAAACGGCAGTGTTATCCTCGGTTCCGGGGACAGTGTAGTTACGACAAGTGTAGCGAATGCCGTGTCCATCGGACACAATGCCAACGTGACCGTAGCGGGCGGCGTAGCCCTCGGCAGCGGTTCCGTGGCATCCGTGGATAAGGGAGTTGCGGGTTATGATCCCTCCACCAAGGCGTCATCCACAGATACGTCTTCCACATGGAAGGCCACAGAAGCGGCTGTTTCCGTAGGCGATGCGTCCAAAGGTATCACCCGCCAGATCACCGGTGTAGCGGCCGGTGCGGCAGATACCGATGCCGTCAATGTGGCACAGCTGAAGAAAGTGGAAGCCAAGGCAGAAGCGGCGGAAAAGAAACATACCACCGTGAAAGCGGGAGATTACGCAACCGTAACGGAAGGCACCAATGCCGACGGCGGGAAAGAATACACTGTCAGCGGACCCAAGATGGAATCTACGGACGGGACAGTAAAGATTACGGATAAAGTGGAAAACGGCAAGAAGGTCGGATATAACCTGTCCGTCGATACAAGCAGTCTGGGAATTGAAAAGACAAAGGTAGAAGCGGGAGACAATGTAACCGTAACATCCAAGAAAACCGGGAATACGACGACATATACCGTCAATGCCAAAGACACGGTAGTAACCGGCGGCACGGCGACCTATGCCTCGAACGGTACAGGCAGTGCCACCTTGATAAATAATGACGGAACGACAGCGACCATCACCGGATTGCAGGACCGCTATACATCATCTGCTTCACTCAGCGGGGATACGTTGAACTTCACCCGTAATGACGGCAGCACTTATTCCGTTTCCGGCATCGCTTCCACGCAGGATATCAAAAATGTAACCAATAAAGTAGGCGAATTGGGAACCCGTGTGAACCGTGTCGGAGCAGGAGCGGCAGCATTGGCAGCCCTCCACCCGCTGGACTTCGACCCGGATGACAAGTGGGATGTAGCAGCGGGCTACGGCAACTACAAAGACGCCCATGCGGTAGCGGTAGGAGCATTCTACCGTCCCAATGAAGACACCATGTTCAGCGTGGGAGGCTCCTTCGGGGGAGGAGAAAACATGGTGAATGCCGGAGTCAGCGTGAAGCTGGGACAGGGCAACCATGTATCCACATCCAAAGTAGCCATGGCGAAAGAAATCGTCGATCTCCGTGATGAGAACAAGGATTTGAAGAAACGTCTGGATACCATGGAGCAGAAGATGAATTCCATTCTCGGTATCCTGGATATGGGTAAAAAGAAGGACTTCCCCGATGTGCCGGAAAACCACTGGGCTTATGAATATGTGGCTACATTGGCAGGAAACGGTATTATCGAAGGTTATCCGGACGGTGAGTTCAAGGGTGACCGTTCCATGACCCGCTATGAATTTGCGGCGATGTTCTATCGTGCATTGAAGAATGGCGCGCCGGTGGATGACAATATGGACAGAGCCATGAATGAGTTCGAACCGGAACTCCGCCAGATCCGTCTGGATCGTATCCGTGTCGACCGTATTTCCGGCAAGGATAATGACCGGCATAAGGTGGAACGCGTCCGTGTCAATAATGAAAGCAATAAAGAAAAGGGTGACTACCGTGATGTGTACGGTTCTCATATTTCCCCGAAAGCGTAAACCGGAAAACAAAGACAAGGATAAGGAAATAGTATAAGAAATAGAAAGTACGGTATCCGTCAGATGTGATGGGTACCGTATTTTTATGTGAGAGGGGATAAGCGGACGGTAATAGATCCTTCGCTGCCGTACAGGATGACGTCTTATGGTCTTCTCTACCATGGGTGCAGATCCTTCACGTCCGCTTATGATGACGATTAACGTTTCCTTCATTATGACGTGTTTTCCCCAAATCGTCATTCAGAACGGTGGTAAGAATGCTTTGTGGGAAAGACGGGAAACGGGACAGTGGCACAGAGTGAAGAATCTATTGCGCTGATGACGCCTTACCGTCTTCCTCACCACAGGCATAGATTCTTCGCTGGCGCTCAGGATGACGCCTTGCCGTCCGCTGTCATTCTGAACGGAGTCAAGAAAGCCTTGAGGGAAAAACGGGAAACGGGATAGTGGCACAGAGTGAAGAATCTATTACTCCGAATGACACTTTACCGGCTTCCTCACTACGGCAACAGATCCTTCACGTTCGCTTCGGATGACGCTTAACGTTTCCCTCATTATGACGTCTTACTGTTAGTGCTGCTTTTCATTTATTACCTACTGCCACATATTTGTATATAATCTTATATGGGAGGTACTTCTATGGGTTATGTTTACATTCTTACCAATTATAATAAAACCGTCCTTTATACAGGTGTCACAAATAATTTGCAACGTCGTTTATATGAACATCGCATGGGAATCAATGATAGTTTTACCAAAAGATATCACGTTTATTATCTTGTATATTATGAAACGATAAGTAATATAAAAGATGCCATTCATCGGGAAAAAAGCATGAAAGGATTTTCTCGAAATAAAAAAGAAGTTTTGATAAACAGCATAAATCCTGAATGGAAAGATTTATCAAAAGAATGGCTTTAATAATCTATATAATCCTTTCTTTTTTTCGCCATCCGTTTCCCGTCATTATGACGCCTTTTCTCTAATTGTTATTCAGAACGGAGGTAATAATGCTTTGTGGGAAAAACGGGAAACAGGATGGTGAAACGGAGTGAAGAATCTATTACCTTGAATGACATCTTACGGCTTTCCTCACCACAGGTATAGATCCTTCGCTGCCGTACAGGATGACGTCTTATGGTCTTCTCTACCATGGGTGCAGATCCTTCACGTCCGCTTATGATGACGATTAACGTTTCCTTCATTATGACGTGTTTTCCCCAAATCGTCATTCAGAACGGGGGTAAGAATGCTTTGTGGGAAAAACGGGAAATGGAATAGTGCCACAGAGTGAAGAATCTATTACTCTCATGACGCCTTACCGCTTTTCCCCATTACGGTAATAGATCCTTCACGTTCGTTCAGGATGACGCCTGACCACCCCCTCATCACGGCAGTAGATCCTTCACATTCGCTTCGGATGGCGTTTTTCCGTTCCCTGTCAATAAGGCACTATACAGGGTATGTTATAATAGATACATATAAATATATGAATAAGCTTTAGCTTTGAAAGAAGGTGTTCTTATGTGGAAGAAAACAATACTTGCCGCGGCACTGCTTGCAGGTGGCGTAGTTGGCGGTTTTGCCGCGTATGATGGCGGAGATAATCCGCCGCAGGATGAAAACGTACAGCTCTGTCCCATCGGAGAAAACGGTGAGCGGGGAGTCTGCGGTGTTCCGGAGAGAAGCGGTGATGACCGGGAAGCTTGCAGGGGTCCGCACTGTAATAGGTGATGCGGAAAGGAAAATAAGGGAGACGGGAGACCGTTTCCTTTTTTCTTTATCAGGAATCAAGAGGGGAAAGTGAGGTACTGATTTCTTCGTGAAAAGCGGAGTGTGTGAAGTGTTTTCGTTTGACATCTGATGGCCGTTTAGCTATAATTAGCATGTTATGGTGTGTGAATACACAGGACGCAGTAAGGAGGTGTTCACTGATGGCAAAAATGACATTCCAGCCTAATAACCACTGGAGAAAACATACCCACGGATTCCGCGCCCGTATGAAGACGAAAGCCGGCCGTATTGTTCTGAAAAGAAGAAGAGCCAAGGGCAGAAAGGTATTAAGTGCCTGAGTCAGAATCGAAGCAGGAGAAGAAGTATCCGCTTCACCGTGATTTCCGTATCCGGCAAAACAGGGATTACCGGCGTATATACTCGTCCGGCCGGCGTTTCAGCAACCGCGCGGGACTTATGTACGTGGTCAGGACGAAACGGGAACCTGTCCGGATCGGGTTTGTGACGACGAAGCGCATCGGCAATGCCGTGGCGCGCAACCGGGCAAGGCGCCTGATGAAAGAGGTTTATCGCCTCCATCGTCATGAACTTTCTTCCCATTATGAAGCCATATTGCTTGCCGCCGCTTTTCTGACGACAGCGACGTATAGCGAGGCGGAAAAGGCTTTGCTTGCGCTGTGGCGTAAAGCGGGCATGCTGGAGGGGGCATGATGAAGACGGTGCTGATCGTTCTTATTCGATTTTACAGGAAATATGTTTCTCCCCTGAAACCGCCATGCTGCCGTTTCACTCCCACCTGCAGCACTTACGCGCTGGAAGCGGTGGAGAAATACGGCGCGCTGAAAGGCGGATGGCTCGCGTTAAAGCGGATCTTGAAGTGCCATCCTTTCCATAAGGGCGGTTATGACCCTGTTCCATAAGGCTTTTCCGATAGGCAATGTACGGCGCTTTTGATAAGGCGCCGCTTTTTTCATCTTTCGCGTTTTGTTATCCTGTCACGCCATGAATTTTGCAGAGTTTCTGCATTTTTGTCTCATCCTGCTTTTGAAATTCAGAAAGCAGGAACATTTAGGCGGCTGAAATAGAGGCCGTATAAGGAGAAATTATGAATCTTGGCTTTGGCGGAGGCGGATCTGAGTTCCAGATTCCCGTACTCTCGGCTATTGTAGGCATGATTGCCGATCTGATGCGCATCGGCCTGCAGATTTGTTATGAATTTACTTCCGGTCTCGGATTTCCCAATTACGTCATCGCTATCGTCGTTTTGACGATACTCATCAAGACGCTGCTGCTTCCCCTCGCGGTGAAACAGATCCGTTCCATGAAAGCGATGCAGGCAATACAGCCGGAGATCCAGAAAATCCAGAAGAAGTACAGAAATGACCCTGCCATGATGCGGCAGGAAATGGGGCGTCTGTACAAAGAGCATAATGCGTCCCCCATGGCGGGATGCCTGCCTTTGCTCATACAGATGCCTTTCCTTATCGCGATGTACTATGCGATACAGGGATTCAACTATGACCCTCTCCATGCGGGTTTCCTCTGGATTGAAAGTCTGGCAGCGGAAGACGGCACGTACATCCTGCCTGTTCTTTCCGCCGCGTCCACGTTCCTTGTTTCCTGGCAGACGACGCCGAAAGATGCGCCGGGCAACCAAAAGACGATGCTTTTCATGATGCCTCTTATGATCGGCTGGATGTCTCTTCATTTTCCGAGCGGTTTGGTGATTTACTGGGTGGTGAGCAATGTTTACCAGTTTTTCCAGCAGCTTATCATGTTCCGCGGGGAAAAGGGAAAGGAAATGATAAACGGGCCTTCGAAAAAAGGCGTAGTCACTGTCCATACCGATGAAGAGGCTGTGGCTAAGACAAAGAGGAAAAAGATTATCCGCAGAAAAATTATTAAAAAGGTAGCAAAGAAACCGGCGGCCGATGAAGCACCGAAGGCCGGTGATGAAAAAGAAAAAACGGCTTCTGCTGAAAAGACGGCAGAGGCCGGGGATAGTTCCGGGAAAGCGGAGGGATAACTATGAAAACTGTCAGAATTACCGCAAAAACCGTTGACGAAGCAGTGGAAGAAGGATTGAAGAAGCTGGGGCTTTCCCGCGCAGAAGCAGTGATCCGTGTCATTGAACAGCCCTCAAGCGGACTTTTCGGTTTGTTCAACAAGAAAGATGCCGTTGTCGAGGTCGGCGCGGCAGGATCGGAAACGGAAGATGTTACGGAGACTGCCGGGGACATGACTTCGGCTGCTGCCGGGGCTGCAGACGGAGAGGAAGAAACCGTTTCTGCTGCGGAGGAGCCGGGGGAAAACGTCATGGGCGGCGATACGGAAGAAGTTCTTACGGCGAAGAAGGAAAAACGCGGCCGTGAGGAAACTCCGTTTTCCGCGGAAGAGCAGGAAGAAGCCGCTGAAGAAGCGAAACGTTTCCTGACGGGCGTTTTCAAAGGAATGAAGATGGAAGTGCAGCTTGAAAAGATGGTGAATGAAGAACGCATTCTTTTCAACCTTCACGGCGAGGGTCTGGGCATCCTTATCGGAAAGCGCGGCCAGACGCTGGACGCACTCCAGTACCTGACAAATCTGGCGGCAAATAAAAATTTCCGCCACCATTACTTCGTGCTTCTTGATGTGGAGGACTATCGGCAGCGCCGCAGACAGACGCTGGAATCGCTGGCGCACCGCCTGGCGGATAAGGTGAAGCGTACAGGGGAAGAAATCCGCCTTGAACCGATGTCGGCGGGCGACCGCCGCATGATCCACCTGGCGCTCCAGAATGACGGCGCGGTATCTACAGAAAGCGACGGAGAAGCGCCGTATCGCTGCGTCGTGATTCGCGCGAAACAGTAAAAATAAAAAGCCTCATGGCGGAATGATTTCGATCAAACAGCCGTGAGGTTTTTTGCTGCGCGGGATCCGGAAATGCCGTGCTCCGTTTCGTGTGCCTTTCTTTTGCGGTTCCCGCTTCTTTTGGGCTCCGCTTTATTTCGAGGCCGCAGGCGGGCAACAATATTTCATCAGTTGTGCTAAAATAACCATATACATAGAAAGGGGAGGTGGTTCGTTGTTCGCTTACGCGTTCACGTTCCTTGCCGCGCTTGCCGTGACGTTTATTCTCACGCCGGCCGTAAAGAATTTCGCGGTGCAGATCGGCGCCGTGGATAAGCCGGACGCACGGAAGGTGCATCACGGACTGGTCCCCCGTTTGGGCGGGCTTGCCATATACGCAGGGTTTATGGTATCCGTCATTCTTACGGTGGGCTTTACTTATGAAATGACAGGGATTATGATCGGCGCGACCTGTCTCGTTTTTGTGGGGATTGCAGATGATATCGTGTCTCTTCCCGCCAAGGTGAAACTTCTCGGGCAGATCTTATCCGCCGCTGTGCTTGTGATATTCTTTGATGTGAATATTGATTGGATCGATCTTCCCTATGTGGGGATTATTGAATTTCCTCTCTTTATTTCCATACCGCTTACTATTTTCTGGATCATCGGATTTATCAATACGGTTAATCTTATTGACGGCCTTGACGGGCTTGCTGCAGGGATCGCCACGATAGCGTCTATTGCCATTGCCCTTCTCGCATTCCAGATGGGGCAGTGGGTATCGGCTGCCGCTATGGTGGCCATGACAGGCGCGTGTCTCGGCTTTCTGCAGTATAATTTCAATCCGGCTAAAATTTTCATGGGCGATACGGGATCCATGTTCCTTGGGTATGTGATTGCCGCGGTGTCGGTCATGGGATCTATGAAGACGGCGGCTGCCGCAGTCCTTATCGTGCCTTTGGTGGCGCTGGCCGTGCCCATTACCGATACGGTACTTGCTATCGTGCGGCGCAGGCAGTCAGGGGTGCCGATTTTTTCACCGGACAAGAATCATCTCCACCACCGTCTTCTGGCGGCAGGCCTGTCGCAGAAACAGGTGGTGCTGGTCATGTACGCGCTGACCGCTTTTTTCTCGGCAGCGGCGCTCCTTGTGGTGAGGCTGAATCCATTTCTCGGTGTGGCGGTGATCCTTCTCGCACTCGGGGTGTTTATTTTCTGGGCGAAGAAACTCGGCGTCATGAGAGAGGTCGTTCTTCCGCCGTCGGAAAAAGATGAGAAATAAAAAAGGAATTGACAGAAATATTTCATTGTATCAGTTTGTTTTATGAAAAGGAGTAGTCCTGTGAAAGTCATGACGGTTTTCGGCACGCGGCCTGAAGCGATAAAGATGGCTCCTGTCGTGCAGTCGCTTCTGGCGCATCCCGAAATAGAAACGAAGGTCTGCCTCACGGCGCAGCATCGGGAAATGCTCGATCAGGTGGTGGATCTTTTCAAGCTGCCCGTCGATTACGATCTGGATATCATGAGGAGCGGACAGTCCCTGTATGACATCACTTCCCGCGTCCTTCGCGGACTGGAAGAAGTACTGGAAAAGGAAAAACCGGATTATGTCCTTGTCCATGGGGATACGACGACGACGTTTACCGCGTCGCTTGCCGCTTTTTACAGGCAGATCAAAGTCGGACATGTGGAAGCGGGGCTGCGCACGGGAGATCTGGCGGCCCCTTTTCCTGAAGAGGCGAACCGCCAGCTTACGGGCGTCCTGGCCAGTCTTCATTTTGCCCCGACGGAAACAGCGCGGGAAAATCTGCTCCGTGAAAATAAAAAGGATGAAAATATTTTCGTCGTGGGAAATACCGTCATTGATGCGCTCCTTTCGACGGTAAAGAAAGATTATACTTTTGAAGATGAAGAAATACAGGCGATTGAAGAACACAAGCGCGTCATCCTTGTGACCACCCACCGCCGTGAAAATTTAGGCGCGCCCATGCATCATGTGTACCGTGCGCTCCGCCGGCTGGTGGAAACCGTACCGGATACGGAAGTGGTATTTCCTGTCCATCGGAATCCTCTTGTTCGTGAAGCGGTGGAGGAAGAGCTGGACGGCGCGGCGGGCATCCATCTTGTGGAACCGATGGAGTATGAGCCTTTCACGAATCTGATGGCGCGGTCCGCCCTTGTGTTGACCGATTCAGGCGGCATACAGGAGGAAGCGCCGAGTCTGGGGAAACCCGTTCTTGTCCTTCGCGATACGACAGAGCGCCCCGAAGCGGTAGCGGCGGGGACGGTAAAACTGGTAGGCACCGGGGAAGAGAAGATTTATCAGACGGCATACCGGCTGCTGACCGATGAGGCGGCATATCATGCGATGGCGGAAGCAGTGAATCCTTACGGTGACGGCAGATCCGCCGGGCGCATCGTGGAGACGCTTTTGTATGCGGAGGGGATTTCTCATAAAAAACCGTCTAAATTTATAGCTAAGTAAATCCGCATATGTTACAATAACTTTGTATGGGTAGAGCTGTACGTATTTTGCGTGCAGTTTTTCATGATATGCACATGCCGGAGATGGCCATGAAGAATGCCGGGGAACAGGGAGATAAAGAAAAAGAGTTCAATCCGATGCGCAGTATCGCTGTAGCGGGCGGAGCGGGCATGACCCTTCTTTCCTGTATCGGCCTCGGTATCTGGGGCGGACTAAAGTGTGATGAATACTTGGGGACGTATCCTTTCGGCCTTATCGGGTTATCCCTTTTGGGCGCCATATCCGGATTGTGGGCCATAATTAGAAAAATGATAGGAAAGTAAGAAATGAAGTATGATACGGTATTCCCTGCTTTTGCGGATAGAGTGGTCAGCCGTCTGGCAGCCATAGGCGCTGTCGGCGCGGCCGCCGCATTTTTGAAGTGGGAATGGACTGTAGCGGCAGGATTTGCCGCCGGCGTCGTATTTCATATTCTTTTTTTCTTGTACATGAAACAGCGTTACATCCACTGGGAGAAAGAAGAGCGGGACGCGGCCTACATAGGCCAGATGGGCGCCGCGCTTGCAGGCTCCCGGCTTTTTGTGGAAGCGGGGCTGGCGGCGGCGGTGGTTTTGTGGACACCGCTTTCCATTCTCGGCTTCCTGGCGGGCTTATTGTCACTGTTCCCTGCTACTATCTGGGCAAGGCAATAGTGTGGAATAAGAATAATAATATTTTCCTGACGTCCAAAACAGAGAGGGGGTGAGACTATGCATCTTCATACAGGTACACATATGGTTGCACAGCTTTTCGGAATGTCGGTCAATCTGGATACGATTTTTACACAATGGCTTACTGCTCTCATAGTATTTATTATCGTCTTTGCTGCGAGCCGGGGGCGTTCGCTCGTTCCAAGCGGTATCCAGAACGCGGTGGAAATGATCATTGAGCCGCTATGCTCCCAGTTTGAGAAAAATATGGGATCGCATTATAAAAAGGTTGTTTATTTCCTGCTGACGCTTTTCATGTTCATCTTTGTGGCCAATGAGATCGGGCTTCTGCCGACAGCCCATCTGACGGCGTCTCCGACAAATGATGTGAATACGACCCTGGGGCTGGCACTGACCGGCACATTATGTATTCATTTCGTTTATATCAGGAACAGGGGATTCGGCAAATGGCTGAAACATTTCTTTGAACCCATGCCGCCGTTCGTGATCATCAATATTGTAGAAGAACTTTCCCGGCCGGTGACACTGGCAATGCGTCTATTCGGCAATATTCTGGCAGGGGAAATCCTGATGGAAATCCTCTACGCGTTGGCACCTGTGCTTGTACCTTTGCTCTGGGTCGTGTTCAGCCTTGTGGTCGGATTGATCCAGGCGTACATTTTCACTACGCTGACTTCCATTTATCTCAAGGAAAGCGTGGAGTAAGTGAAGGTGTGCAGGTGAATGGGAGCGGCACTCCGTAAAATGCCCGGCGCCGCCCGCGAAACGGTACTCATTATATCCGGAAAAACCGGGGCATTACATTTTTAGGAGGAATCATTACCATGGATCAGACTATTGTTGTTCAGTATTCCCTTATCGCATCTGCGCTGATTGCCGCAGTTGCCGCATTTGCAGCTGCATTCAGCGATTCTAAAGTAGCATCTCACGCTATCGACGGCATGACCCGCCAGCCGGAAATTCAGGGCCAGCTCTTCACTTCCATGCTTGTCGGCATCGGCCTGGTAGAATCTATTCCGATTATCGCTATCGTTATTTCTCTCGTCCTCGTATTCGCCAATCCTTTCCTCGGCTAATTCCAATTCATTGTTAGCCTAAGGAGGGGATTTCATTGGTAGAATTAAATGGTACGCTGCTGATTTCAATCCTCAACTTTATCATTCTCGTTGCCGTTTTGGCGCATTTCTGCTATAAGCCGGTGCTGAAGGTCATGGATGACCGCAGGAACAAGATCCGGAATGATCTGGACAGCGCGGCCCGGTCCAGCGCGGAGGCGGCCAAGCTCAAATCCGATCTGGAAGCGGAACTTGCCAATGCCCAGGTCGCCGCACAGGGGATCGTGGACAAAGCCGTAAAAGAGGCCAAGGTACAGGCCCAGGCGCAGATCGATGAGGCCCATGCGGCTATTGAGAGGGAAAAAGTCCAGGCTGCTAAACAGATCGAAAGGGAACGCAAGGATGCCCTGGAGGATCTGAAGACGCAGGTGGCCGCTCTTTCCTGTGATATTGCATCGAAGATCATCAGCAAAAATATGACGCCGGATACAAATGACCGGCTCATAGCGGAAAGCATCGCAAGACTGGATGCCGGGCAGGCAGGTAAGTAATCATGGATAAGAACGTAATCCTTGCAAAGAAGTACGGACGAGCCATCTATGAAATTGCCGCAGAGCAGCACTGCCTGGAACAAACGGAAGAAGATCTCCGCCTCATTGCCGATACCATAGGGAAAAGCAAAGAGCTCGGGGAGATTCTGAACCATCCTCTGCTTGCTAAGGATGTCAAGAAAGATACTATAAATAAGTTATTTGCAGATAAGGTGCAGCCGATAGTTTTACAGTTCTGCTATGTTGTTATCGACAAAGGCCGCATCGCTGATTTTGCTGCCATGGCGGATGTCTATGCCAATCTTGCGCATCATGGGATGGGCATGGAGGAAGCCGTGGTAACCTCTGCGTTTCCATTGACCAAATCCCAGGTGGACGCTTTGAAAGCCAAACTTGCGGAAATCACGGGAAGCAAAATTATCATGAAACAGAAAGTAGACGCATCTTTGATAGGCGGATTCACGGTCCGGATGGGAGACCGTCTGATTGACGGATCCATAGCCCGTCAGCTTGCGGCGCTCCGCTCGCAAATGATGCAAAGAGATTGAGGTGACTTACAGGATATGAAAATCAGTTCAGATGAAATCACATCTGTCATTAAAAAACAGATTGAAAATTACAAAGTAGACCTCAATGTCGATGAAGTAGGTACGGTTCTTGAAGTCGGCGACGGTATCGCCCATGTATATGGCCTTGAAAACTGCATGGCCGGTGAATTGCTGGAACTGCCGAACGGCGTTTACGGCATGGCCATGAACCTGGAAGAAAGCAATGTAGGTGCCGTTCTTCTGGGGAATGCGGAAACCATCAAGGAAGGCGATGTAGTAAAGAGAACGGGCCGTCTGATGCAGGTTCCCGTAGGCAATGCGGTCATCGGCCGCGTGGTCAATGCACTGGGACAGCCGATTGACGGCAGAGGCGAAATCAAGACTGACGCTTATCGCGACATTGAAATCAAAGCTCCGGGCATTGCCGACAGACAGCCGGTAAACGTCCCGCTGCAGACCGGTCTGAAATGTATCGACTCCATGGTCCCGATCGGCCGCGGACAGCGTGAGCTGATCATCGGCGACCGCGGTACAGGCAAGACCGCCATCGCTATTGATACCATTCTGAACCAGAAGGGGCAGGATGTCATTTGTATTTATGTTTCCATCGGGCAGAAGAACTCCAATGTCGTCCGTGTATACGAACGGCTGAGAGCTGCCGGCGCTATGGATTACTCCATCATCGTACATGCCGGTGCTTCCGAAGGGTCTCCGATGCAGTACCTTGCACCATACTCCGGTGTATCCATTGCGGAACATTTCATGCACCAGGGCAAAGATGTCCTCATTATCTATGACGACCTCTCCAAACATGCTGTCGCTTACCGCGCCATGTCGCTTCTGCTGCGTCGTCCGCCGGGACGCGAAGCTTACCCCGGTGACGTATTCTATCTGCATTCCCGTCTGCTGGAACGTGCGGCACGTCTGTCCGATGCACTGGGCGGCGGCTCCATCACCGCGCTGCCGATCATTGAAACACTGGCAGGCGATGTCGGTGCGTACATTCCGACAAACGTCATTTCCATCACGGACGGACAGATTTATCTGGAAACGGCACTCTTTTATTCCGGGATCCGTCCGGCCATCAATGTCGGCCTGTCCGTATCCCGTGTAGGCGGTTCCGCGCAGATTAAGGCCATGAAACAGGTCGCAGGCACGCTGCGTCTGGATCTGGCACAGTTCCGTGAATTGGCGGCATTTGCCCAGTTCGGTTCCGATCTTGACGCTGCCACCAAAGCGCAGATCGACCGCGGTCAGAGGACGACGGAAATTCTGAAGCAGCCGCAGTATTCCCCCTATCCGGTCGAAGACCAGGTTATGGCGATCTACACGGCCGTCAAGGGGTATCTTGATGACGTGGACGTAGACCAGGTTGTCGGGTTTGAACAGCAGGTTCTGAATTTCCTCCACAGCAGCCATCCGGAAATCGGCGCTGATATCGTGGATAAAAAGAAGCTGACAGATGAAAATGAAGCGAAACTCAGAGAAGCTCTTGATGAATTCAAGAAACGTTACAAGGCACAAAACGAAACAGAAGAAAAGTCTGAAACGGTAGAGGGGTGATCTGATTGGAAAGTACGCGTGATATAAAAGGGCGCATAAAATCCGTCACCAACATCCAGCAGATCACGAAAGCCATGAAGATGGTAGCCGCCGCCCGTCTGCGCAAAGCGGAGGAAAAGGCAAACGGCTCCCGTCCTTATGCGGAAAAGATCGGAGAGCTCCTGCGCCGTGCTTCTTCGGTGACACCCGGATTTACAAGCCCGCTCTTCAGGACAGGCGAAGTAAAGAAGGTCGGATATCTCGTCATTTGCGGCGACAAAGGCCTTGCCGGCGCTTATAACTCTAACGTGATGAAGCGTACCCTGCAGGAAATCTCCGGAAAGGATCGTTCTGCATACGCTTTATATGTCTGCGGGAAACAGGCGAAGAATTATCTGAAATTCCGCGGGTATGATCCCGATACCTATCATTTCGGCTTTTCTGATAAGCCGTCGGCTCAGGATTCCATCGATCTCTCCAAAGAGATGGTGGAATACTTCACAAAAGAAGAAGTCGATGAAGTTTATATTATTTATACCAAATTCATCACCGCCCTCCGCCAGCAGGTCCGGGTAGACCGGCTGCTCCCCATTGAAGCGCCGGCTGAGGGAAAAACGGAAGAAGCAGCAAAAGCGGCTGCCAGCGAATGGGAAAAAGAAAGACAGGATTTCCTCCGTATCGAGGAAGATCCCTATATTTTCCTTCCCGATGCGGCGGCAGTGCTTTCTAAACTGCTTCCTGAATATATACAAGTACAGGTTTATAATGCGATGCTGCAATCCGCGGCGTCCGAGCTGGGCAGCCGTATGGCGGCCATGTCCGCTGCCACTGACAACGCGACGGAAAGAATTGCCGACCTCAACCTTACGTACAACAAAGCGCGTCAGGCACAGGTCACCAATGAAATTTCCGAAATTGTCGGCGGTGCGGCAGCTCTCGAATAAACCGGCTTAATTTGATTAAGGAGGAATGCTTCTTCATGGCAAATGAACAGCAGGGACAGGTAGGCAAGGTCGTACAGGTCATGGGCGCTGTCGTCGATATCGCTTTTTCCGACGATCAGGAACTTCCTGCCATCTATAACGCAATTCATGTCAAAGATGAAGAAGGCACTGTTCCGGTAGATGTTATCTGTGAAACCATGCAGCACTTAGGTGACGGCGTAGTCCGCACCGTTGCGATGAGTTCCACCGATGGCATGGTACGCGGAATGAAAGCAGTAGATACCGGCCGTGCTATTGCAGCACCGGTCGGCGACGGATGCCTGGGACGTATTTTCAACGTACTCGGACAGACCGTCGACAATGACGATACAAAAGTACCGGCATCTGACTACTGGCCTATTCATCGTCCGGCACCGGCCTTTAAAGACCAGTCTCCGGCAACCGAAATTTTTGAAACCGGCATCAAAGTCGTCGACCTCATCGCTCCGTATGCAAAAGGCGGTAAGATCGGGCTCTTCGGCGGTGCGGGTGTAGGTAAGACCGTTCTTATCCAGGAATTGATCCATAACGTGGCGACAGAACACTCCGGCTGCTCCGTATTCTGCGGCGTCGGCGAACGTACCCGTGAAGGGAACGATCTCTGGGGAGAAATGAAAGACTCCGGCGTTCTTTCCAAAGTTGCGCTGGTATACGGCCAGATGAACGAACCTCCGGGAGCGCGTATGCGCGTAGCTCTCACCGGTTTGACCATGGCTGAATATTTCCGCGACAAACAGGGACAGGACGTCCTGCTCTTCGTAGACAATATTTTCCGTTTCGTACAGGCAGGTTCCGAAGTATCCGCGCTGCTCGGGCGTATGCCGTCCGCCGTAGGCTACCAGCCGACACTGGCTACCGATATCGGCGAACTGCAGGAACGCATCACTTCCACCAAAGACGGTTCCATCACATCCATCCAGGCCGTATACGTACCGGCCGATGACTTGACGGACCCGGCTCCGGCAGGCGTATTTACACACTTGGACGCTACCACCGTACTGAGCCGTTCCATCGCGGAACTGGGCATCTATCCGGCAGTAGACCCGCTGGACTCCACCAGCCGTATCCTTGACCCGAATGTTTTGGGTGAAGAGCATTACGAAGTGGCCCGCGGCGTACAGGCTATTCTGCAGCGCTACAAAGAACTACAGGATATCATCGCCATCCTGGGCATGGAAGAACTTTCCGATGATGACAAAGTCATCGTAGCCCGCGCAAGAAAGGTACAGAGATTCCTGTCTCAGCCCTTCTTCGTAGCCGAACAGTTTACAGGCTCCCCCGGCAGATACGTATCCCTGAAGGAAACCATCCGCGGCTTCAAGGAAATCCTTGCAGGCCAGCACGATGATATGCCTGAAGGCGCGTTCTACATGGTCGGCACAATTGATGAAGCGATCGAAAAGGCTGAAAAGATGAAGAAAGGGGAATAAGCCATGGCTGATACCCTTACGAATCCCATGCACGTGGAAGTCATCAGCCCCGACGGACCGATTTATCGAGAAGCCGGTGTGGAAATGGTGGTGGCCCGTGCAGCAGACGGCGAATTTGCCGTCATGAAAAACCATCTGCCTCTGGCAGCCGCTCTTGAAATGTGCCCCGTGCGCATCATTAAAGGCGGAAAGGAACAAAAGGTGGCCGTATTTGGCGGTTTCCTGGAAATAAAGGACAATCAGGTAAATATCGTAGCCCCCCTGGCGGAGCTGGCGGATACCATCGATATTGCCCGTGCCCAAGCCGCGAAGAAACGTGCGGAAGACAGGCTCGCGTCCAAGAGCAAAGAGATTGATGTCGACCGTGCTAAACTCGCTCTCCAGCGTGCACTGACACGGCTCAAAACGACAGGAACCCTTTGATCCAAACAAAAGAACCGATCCATACAAATAATGGGTCGGTTTTTATGTTGGGGGGAAGACGGTAAGAAGATAAAAGCTATCAGCTATCAGCTGTGAGCTGTCAGCTGCAAG
>ERZ773216.2721-NODE-2721-length-16471-cov-3.425926_pt1 | contig 16471 bp, 16 predicted proteins | sample MGYA00511259_ERZ773216 | MGnify/ENA primary metagenome ERZ773216 (study PRJEB29015, sample SAMEA2737764) | human gut metagenome | biome: human gut; feature: human-associated habitat; material: faeces | place: China | collected 2012 ... | reverse complement strand
GTGCGCGCCAGATAAAATTATTTTTTACTGGAAAGGAAGGATATCTATGCATATACCTGAAAACTATTTAAGCCCGTCGACATGTGCAGTGATGACAGCGGCTATGCTCCCGGTATGGGGGTATTCGATCAACAAAGTAAGAACGGAGATACCGAAAGCGAAAATGCCGCTTCTTGGTATTGGTGCAGCGTTTTCATTTCTTGGAATGATGTTTAACGTACCGCTTCCGGGAGGTACAACAGGACATGCTGTAGGAGGAACACTGATCGCGATTCTTACCGGCAGTCCGGCGGCTGGCTGTATATCGGTTTCCATTGCTTTGCTGATACAGGCACTGCTGTTTGGGGACGGAGGTATTCTTGCATTTGGGGCAAACTGCTTTAACATGGCATTTGTATTACCGTATCTGGGGTATTTCCTGTATAAGTTGCTTCTGAAGAAAACAGGTATGCGTAAGCTGAGTGCTGCCATAGGAGCCTATATAGGAATTAATGCAGCCGCATTTTGTGCAGCTGTTGAATTTGGTATTCAGCCATTACTGTTTAAAGACGCAGCAGGTCAGGCTCTTTACTGCCCGTACCCTTTAAGTATATCAATACCGGCAATGATGATCGGACATATCACTTTATTTGGGCTGGCAGAGATTGTATTGACAGTAGTGGTTCTGGCTTTTGTGGAAAAGGTTACACCGAAAGCTTTAGATGCAGTTCCGGATAAAACGGCATTTAAACCATTGTATATATTGATGTCTGTTCTGATCGTGCTGACACCAATCGGACTTCTGGCAACAGGTACAGCCTGGGGCGAATGGGGAGTTGATGAAATGGCAACTCTTGTAAGTGGAGGAAGTCAGCTGGGATATACTCCGGCAGGAATGGAAAACGGATTTGAACTTTCAACACTGTTTCCAGATTACTCTATGTCAGGCTTACCTGAATGGACGGGATACATTCTTTCAGCAGTTGTGGGAGTGGCACTTCTGGTGATCTTTTTCAAGATTATTTCTTCACTGATGAAAGATAAGGTTGATTTTAAAAAGAAAGCAGCATAAGTATGAATGACAGTAAAAACGAGGAAGTTATGATTCCGGACTGGATGTTCAGCCAGGAAGCCTATACACCTTCCGAAGATAAAGAAGCATTCTTAAGTAAAAGTACAAAATCAGTTTTGTCGGTACTTGCAAAGCTGCGGTTTCGTGAAGGGAAGGATGGCAAATTTTCTGCCATTCCTTCTCTGAAATTGTTTTATACGATTTTGCTTATTATTCTTACGGCATGTTCGAGAAATTATCTTTTTACCCTGATCATGTGTGCTGCAGTAACAGTCAGGCTTGCTTTTTTTTCGGCAGCATCTATTCGACAGATTTTAAGCGGGACAGCCGGTGCCGTTCTTCTTTCTGTATTTATTCTTCTTCCATCTGTCTTTATGGGAAATCCACAGACATTGATGAATATTACATCCAGAGTGTATGTATCAGTAACGCTGATCGGTATTTTGTCAGCTGGAACTACATGGAATAAACTGACGGGCAGTATGAGAACATTTCGCATTCCTTCATTATTTATTTTTACTTTGGATATTACTTTAAAATATATTTCTGTACTGGGAGAAATGTGTGCAGATATTCTGACATCTGTCAGCCTGAGATCGGTCGGGAAAAATCCGCAGAAGGCAAAAGCTTTGTCGGGAGTGCTGGGAATATCTTTTCTGAAATCAAGAGAAATGGCAGAGGAAATGTATGCGGCAATGTGCTGTCGGGGATTTACAGGGGAATACAAGATAAGAAAAAAATACAAATTGCGTCTGCCGGATTTTTTCTATACATTATTAATGCTTGGATGCGTTGGACTGTTTTTTTACCTGAACAGAAATATGTGATCCGGGACGGATGGAGGCAGTTATGATTGAACTTGAGAATGTGTGCTTTGCATACGAAAAGGAGATTGCTTTAAGATATGTTGATCTTCATATAGAAAAAGGAGACTCTGTTGTAATTCAGGGACCTAACGGATGTGGAAAATCAACGTTAATCAGATTGTTGAATGGAATTATCTTTCCCTCAGAAGGCAGATATTTATATCAGGGGCATGAGATCAATGAAAAGGCACTCAAAGACAGCCGGTTTGCGAAGTGGTTTCATCAGCAGATGGGATATGTGTTTCAGAATGCCGATACACAGTTGTTTTGCGGAAGTGTAGAAGAAGAAATTGCATTTGGACCGACACAGATGGGACTGCAGGAGGCGGAAATTCAAAAACGGACAGAGGATTGTCTGCATCTGTTTGGCATTGAGAAGCTCCGGGAAAGACCTCCATATCATTTAAGTGGTGGAGAGAAAAGAAAGGTTTCTCTTGCCTGTATCCTGTCACTGAATCCTGAGGTATTGATCCTTGATGAGCCACTTGCAGGTCTGGATGAAAAAACGCAGGAGTTTTTGATCAGATTTTTAAAGAATTTCCATAAATCGGGAAAAACGCTGATTACGATTACGCATAACAGAGAGCTTGCCCATACGATAGGAACAAGATTTGCGGTGATGAATGAAGAACATGAACTGAATATGTTATAGAGAATAAAAAAAGTACTTCCTGCGGACAGAAGTACTTTTTTTAATGGGTTTTTACCTTTAAGGTTTAAGGGTACGCATTGCGCGGAGGTCTGTGTACCTTATTTGTTAATTGACACAAATCTTTGTGTTGACTATATTTTAACAAAATGACACGAAAGAACAAGCCTGCCGGGGGGATTTTCAGACATGAAAAAAATGCGAGAAACCATGCAATATATGAATAAGTAAATATCCCCCTGGGTGGGTTGCTGGCGCTTTAATCCGATACTATAATAAATATCCCCCTGGGGTGCTTATGCAGTATGGTAAAAAATGTTACACTGACTCTGCTACTCATTTGTGCGCAAATGAAGAATAAAAGGAGGAACGAAGATAGTGAAGAGAAAGTTACTGGCAATTTTGACAGCGGTATGTATGACAGCAACATTTGTGGGAGGATCTGCAACTGTATGGGCTGCTCAGGAGGAAAGTGCAGCAAAAGATGAAGTGATCGTGACTATGCCGACGACATCAGAACCGGAAGCAGGTTTTGACCCGGCATACGGATGGGGAGCAGGAGAACATGTACATGAGCCTCTGATCCAGAGTACCCTGACCGTTACGAATACGGATTTGTCCATCGGAATGGATCTGGCAACTGATTATTCAGTAAGTGAGGACGGTCTTACCTGGACGGTAAAGATCCGTGATGACGTAAAGTTTACAGATGGGGAACCACTGACTGCAGAAGATGTGGCATTTACCTACAATAACTGTCGTGATAACAGCTCTGTCAATGACTTTTCCATGCTGAAAGAAGCAGTGGCAGTAGATGATACAACGGTGGAATTCCATATGAATACACCGTTTGCGGTATGGCCTTACACCATGGCAATCGTTGGAATTGTTCCGGAACATGCGTATGATGAAAATTACGGACAGAATCCAATCGGTTCCGGACGCTATATTATGAAACAGTGGGATAAAGGACAGCAGGTAATCTTCGAGGCGAATCCGGATTATTATGGAGAAGCACCAACGATGAAAAAAGTAACCGTACTTTTCATGGAAGAGGATGCGGCACTGGCAGCTGCTCAGTCCGGTACAGTGGATGTGGCACATACAGCTGCTTCCTATTCCGATATGTCTGTAGATGGTTATGATCTGTTCAGCGTTCAGACAGTTGATAACCGAGGATTTAATCTTCCTGCAACGGCAGCAGAGGAAATTGACGGAGTAACTTATGGAAATGATTTTACCAGTGATGTAGAAGTCAGACGTGCGATCAACATTGGTATCGACCGTGATGAAATGATCCAGAATGTACTGAATGGATATGGAACACCGGCATACAGTGTATGTGACAAAATGCCATGGTACAATGAAGAAACAGAAGTAGAATATGACCAGGATAAGGCAAAAGAGCTTCTCGAAGCAGCAGGATGGGAGGCTGGCGATGATGGAATCCGTGAAAAAGATGGTGCCCGTGCAGAATTTACTATGCTTTACCCGGCATCTGATTCCGTTCGCCAGGCACTGGCAGAAGACACCAAGAACCAGCTTTCTGAACTTGGAATCGAAGTGACCACAGAGGGTGTTGACTGGGATACAGCTTATACCAGAGCAGAATCGGAACCTCTTGTATGGGGATGGGGAGCACATACACCGATGGAACTTTATAATATTTATCATACTATGGAAAAAACAGGACTGGCAGAATATTCACCATATGCCAACGAGACTGTTGACAAATACATGGATGAAGCTCTCGAATCCAGTGATCTGGAAAGTTCTTATGATCTCTGGAAAAAGGCACAGTGGGATGGAGAAACAGGAATTACTCAGAAAGGAGATATCCCGTGGATCTGGCTTTGTAACATTGATCATCTGTACTTTGTAAAGAATGGCCTTAAGGTTGCAGATCAGAAGATTCATCCACATGGACATGGCTGGTCAATCGTAAATAATGTAGATCAGTGGACATGGGAATAAGTGTAGTGTACAGACAAGATTATTCGAAGAACAAACTTGTTGATACAGTATTATGGGAGTAAGAATATCTTGAACAGAACAACAGAAAAATTTATATTAAAGAATTTTATCAAGATGGTATTTTTGCTGTTTGCTGTGAGTATTGTTGCATTTGCACTTATGACAGCTTCCCCCATTGATCCGTTAAAGGCCAATGTGGGGCAGGCTGCCCTCGGAAGTATGAGTCAGGAGCAGATTGCGAAGCTTGAAGAGTACTGGGGCGTAGGTCAGCCGCCGGTGCAGCGTTATCTTGCATGGTTCAGAGATTTTGTAAGGGGAGATATGGGAATATCTCTCCTTTATCGTCAGAAGGTAACAACAGTGATTGCGGTTAAACTTGCCAATTCACTGTTTTTGATGATCATTGCCTGGATTCTCTCCGGGCTGATAGGATTCCTGCTTGGAGTACTGGCAGGGATGAAACGTGGAAAACTAATTGATAAAATAATAAAAGGTTATTGTCTGGTGATATCCAGTACGCCTGCTTTCTGGATCGCTATGCTGCTTCTGATGATTTTTGGCGTATGGCTGAAAATTCTTCCTATTGGACTAAGCGTTCCGATTGGGGTCGAAGCCAGTGGGGTGACATTTCTGGATCGTGTGCGTCATGCAATTCTTCCGGCACTGACGTTATCAATCACGGGAATCTCTAATATTGCCATGCATACAAGAGAAAAAATGATAGACATCTGTGACAGTGACTATGTACTTTTTGCCAGGGCAAGAGGAGAAAGTAATTGGGAAATTTTCAGAAATCATGGATTTCGAAATGTACTGGGACCGGCGATGACACTGCAGTTTGCTTCTATCAGTGAAATCTTTGGTGGCTCGGTTCTGGTAGAGCAGGTATTTTCTTATCCGGGACTTGGACAGGCTGCGGTCAGTGCAGGACTTGGAAGTGATATGCCGCTTTTGATGGCAATCACCATGATCAGTGCGTTGTTTGTATTTGGCGGAAATCTGATCGCCAATATTCTTTATGGAGTCATTGATCCGAGAGTTCGCAAAGGGGGTGTGGGAAGATGAAAAATATAACTGCATCCTCAAAAGAAAGACAGCAGGAGACAGGAAATCTGACAGGAAAAGGAATCAGACGTAAGTGGAATCGCAGGAAGACATTGGTGCTTTGGTTGGTGATTGCGGTTGCGTTTCTTGCAGCTGTCTGTGTCGGCGGAAGTTTTTGCAGCGAAGCTGCGAAGGTAACAGACTTCTCCAGGAAGAATATTCCGCCTTGTCTGAAATATCCATTTGGAACAGACTGGCTTGGAAGAGATATGTTTGCAAGGACAGTAAGAGGATTATCTATCAGTATTATTATAGGAGTCTGTGCAGCGACATTTAGTGCTGTAATGGCATTTATCCTTGGGGTTGTGTCAGCGACAATGGGAAAAACGGCAGATACGATCGTGACATGGTTTATTGATCTGATCATGGGAATTCCTCATATGCTTTTGCTGATTCTTATCTGTGTGGCATGTGGAAGAGGGCTCAAAGGCGTGATCCTGGGCGTTGCACTGACACACTGGACTTCTCTGGCAAGATTGATCAGAGGAGAAGTGCTTCAGTTAAAAGAGCAGATTTATATCAAAACAGCCAGAAAGCTTGGAAAGAGTAACTTATATATTGCTATGAAACATATGGTTCCGCATCTGCTTCCACAGTTTATCGTGGGACTGGTGCTGCTTTTTCCGCACGCGATTCTTCATGAATCCGGCATTACATTTCTTGGTTTTGGTCTGTCAAATGAACAGCCAGCCATAGGAATTATCCTTTCAGAAGCGATGAAATATCTGGCAACCGGTAAATGGTGGCTTGCACTCTTTCCGGGAATCATGTTAATTCTTACAGTTGTGTGCTTTTACACTACAGGTGAAAATCTCCGCAGGCTGCTTGATCCGGCCAGTGCGCATGAATAGAGGAGGCAGTGAATTGGAGAGAGAAAAAATTCTGGAAATCAGTCATATGCAGATATCTTTCTGTCAGTATCAGAGGGGGATACAGCAGATACAGCTTCCGGTAATCCGAGATCTGAACGTCACAGTTCATGCAGGAGAGATAGTGGCTGTTGTTGGATCATCGGGTTCCGGAAAGAGCCTTCTGGCACATGGAATCATGGGAATTTTGCCATACAATGCTACGATGGAGGGAGAGGTTTATTATTGTGGAGAAAACCTTACCGAAAAGAAGATAAAGCAGCTTCGTGGGAAAGAGATTGTTCTGGTGCCGCAGAGTACTTCTTATCTGGATCCACTTATGAAAGTGGGGCAGCAGATCTGTAAGGGAAAGAAAACTCCGGAAAAAAAGCGAAAACTGGATTCTATTTTTGAAAAGTATGGACTGGGTAAGAATGTTCAGGAACAGTATCCGTTTGAACTGTCGGGGGGAATGACAAGAAGAGTCATGATCTCAACAGCTCTGATCGAAACTCCAAAGCTGGTGATCGCGGATGAACCGACGCCCGGACTGGATCCAAAACTTGCCAGACGGGCGATGGAACATTTCAGGGAACTTGCGGATATGGGAGCTGCGGTACTGGTGATTACGCATGATCTGGAGCTGGCATTGCAGACTGTGGACCGGATTCAGGTATTCTATGCAGGATATACGATTGAGGATTCAACGGCAGAGGATTTTGCGAAGGAAGAAACTCTGCGCCATCCGTATACGAAGGCATTATGGCGTGCCATGCCAGGACATGGATTTCACTATATAGACGGAGTTCAGCCATATGCAAGGGATATGCAGCAGGGCTGTCCGTTTGCACCACGTTGCGGGAAATGTACAGATAAATGTAAGGAAGAAGTTCCATGGCACCAGTCAGGGAATGGTTATGTGAGGTGCATTTATGATACTTGAAGCAAAAAATCTTTCGTTTCGTTATGAAGAATCCGGAAGAAAAATACTTGATCAGTTCAGTCTGCAGGTAGATAGCAGCGAACGTGTGGGAATTCTGGCACCGAGTGGATTTGGAAAGACAACTCTCTGTAAGATCCTTGCGGGATACGAAGAACCAGAGACAGGTACAGTGCTGATGGATGGAAAATCATTATATTCGTATAAAGGCTATTGTCCGGTACAGATGATCTGGCAGCACCCGGAGCAGGCGGTGAATCCGAGACTTCGGATGAGAAATGTTTTTGAAGTCGGATGAGAAATGTTTTTGAAGAAGGAGATCAGGTAGAGACGGAACTGATAAAGAAATTGGGAATAGAGCATGACTGGATGAATCGCTTTCCAACGGAACTTTCCGGGGGAGAATTGCAGAGATTCTGTATTGCAAGAGCGCTTGGAAAAAGAACAAGATTTCTTTTGGCAGATGAGATCAGTACAATGCTCGATCTCATTACTCAAAGCCAGATCTGGCATTTTCTTATGGAAGAAACCCAGAGAAGAGGAATTGGCATGATCGTAGTCAGCCACAGTTCGGAACTGGTAGAGAAAGTGTGTACCAGAGTGGTGGAACTTAAGTAAATGGAAGATGTGAAAAAAGACCTGGAACATTATCTTGCTGATGATAAACAGGATAAATAAAAGAAAAATGCCGTCCATTTATGTTCTGTTTTGAAAAAGATGGCGAGTTATGGTTCTAATACATTCAACAGTTGTAGCAACAGTAGACGCGGAGGGACATCCTGTAACTCGTGTGATCGATATGATGCTGCACGATGACAACAGCTTATATTTCCTGACCGCAAAGGGAAAAGTTTTTTACGAACAGCTGATGGAACAGAAGTTTATCGCAATCAGCGGAATGACAGGCGGCGAAGGCTCTATGAGCAAAAAGGCGGTTTCCGTACGTGGAAAGGTTAGAAATATCGACACAAGCAAAACCCCTTTTGTAATCAGCCAGGAACATTGTCTGCATTGCGGAAACTGTATGGCTGTCTGTCCTTATAATGCTGTAGAAAAAAGATAGAAGGGTGTGGTGGAAAAATGAATCAGCAGGAAAGACTAAATTATTTAGTAGAGAGATTTACGGAAGATTCAGGAGAATACAAAAACCTGCAGGTGGGAGATTCAGAAGAAGAGAAACGCACTGTACTTCGCTCACTGATGAATATCCGTATGCCTGGAAGTATCAGTGAAACTGTCCTGAAGATTCAGAACGAATTTCTGACAGAAGATGCAAAAGAGAAAGGAATCGTTTCCCTTGACAGTATTCCGACTGTAAAAGAACAGTATGGAAGCAGTCATCCATTTGCAGATAAAATCTCAGTCTGGCAGGGAGATATCACAAGACTTGAGGTAGGTGCGATTGTCAATGCCGCGAACTGCCAGATGCTTGGCTGCTTTGTGCCTTGCCACAGATGCATTGATAATGCCATCCATTCTGCAGCAGGTATCCAGCTTCGAAATGAATGCGATGCAATTATGAAAAGTAAAAAGATGCAGTATGGCAGACATTATCAGGAACCAACAGGAACAGCAACACTGACTCATGCCTATAATCTTCCATGTGATTACGTAATCCATACTGTTGGTCCTATCGTAGGATATAAACTGACAGATAAACTGCGTCAGGATTTGCGCAACTGCTACGAAAGTGTGCTGAAATGTGCCTTAGAACATGGCATCCGCAGCATTGCATTCTGTTGTATCAGCACAGGAGAATTCCATTTCCCGAATGATGAGGCCGCTGAGATTGCAGTTGATACAGTGACTGCTTTTCTGAAAGAACATGGGGAAGAATTTGACAGAGTAATCTTTAACGTATTTAAAGAACAGGATAAAGAACTGTATCAAGCACAATTCGAATAAAGCCAATAATTTCATACACATATATATGAAGCCTGTCTTGCCGGAATATACAAGACAGGCCTTTGTTATTTTAAACAAAAAAGATGTTTACTCTAATTCAGAAATGACTATTAAAAATATTGTTTATTTTCTTTGTTTATAAAATATTTCCAATGCATCCATTCCGACAGAATCAATGTCAGAAATTCGGCAGCTGGAACAGCCAGCCAGACGCCGGTGATTCCAAGAAAATACGGAAAGGTCACAAGGCAGATCACCAGGAAAAAGAGCGTTCTGGAAAATGAAATAATCGCAGAGACTTTTCCATTCGATAATGCGGTAAAAATCCCAGATGAAATGATGTTAATTCCGCTGAACAAAAAGTTTACCGCAAAAATGCGGAATCCGACAGATGCAAGCTCAAAGGTAGCCGAATCTTTGGTAAAGACGGATACGATAAATCCGGAACACAGAACCGATAACACAACCATGAACACAGAACAAATGCAGGTAAATTTCATAATGATCTTATATGTATTTCGAAGATGTTCTTTTTGCCCGGCTCCGTACTGGAAACCAATTACAGGACTGACGCCGATAGAAAGCCCCATGAAGAAGGCATTAAATAAAAACTGTCCATATAAAAGGATAGTAATAGCTGCAACTCCAGATGCACCTGCAAGCCTGATCAGTATGATATTAAACAGAAAAGTTACAATGGAGTTGGATAGCTGGCTGACCATTTCAGAAGAACCATTATAACAAGCCTCTCCGATCACTTTTAAATGGAAGCGAAATGGAGTGAAATATAAATCACTTCGTGGTTTCAGGAAGAAAAGGATTCCCACAACCGCAGGAAGTAACTGGCCGATTCCTGTTGCAATAGCTGCTCCGCTTACACCCATATTCAGAGGCACGATCAGAATATAATCCAGAACTCCGTTTAAAAGTCCGGCTCCAATCATCAAAAACAGTCCTAAGTTAGGCTTTCCTGCTGTAACAAAAAAGGACTGAAAAAAGATCTGTAATACACAGGCTGGTGCAAATAATATCAATACTTTTAAATAACTCTGGCAATCAGAAAGTAAAGCTTCTGTTGAGCCAAGTGCCCTGCAGATAGGTGTGAGAAAAAGCAGAACAAGAATGGCAATCAGTAGACTCGTAGCTAATCCGATCAAAATGAACTGGGTCATAAATGCGCGCGCTTCTTTTGGCTTTCCCTGACCTAAATGTTTACTGATAATGGCATTTCCGCCAGTTGCAAGCATAGTCGCAAGGGCAACAACAATACCCTCTATCGGATATACGATATTGACTGCTGAAAGTGCATTACTTCCGACAAATCTGGAAACAAATATTCCATCAACAATGGTATAACATGACATGAACACCATCATGATAATAGATGGCAACGCAAACTTTAACAGACTTCGGGTTGTAAAGTTCTGATTTATAGATGTACTCATAAATTCCTCCATTTTTATTTTTCTTGACTTTTCTCAGCATATACTATAGGGTAACCCTATAGTCAAGGAGGTTTTTTATGATTCGCGATACTTATATGACGACAGGAGAATTTGCAAAGCTAATGAAGGTCTCCAAGCATACACTTTTTCATTATGATGATATCGGACTTTTTTGCCCGGAGATACTTGGAGAGAATGGATACCGCTATTATTCTATTTACCAGATGGAGACTTTGGATACGATTCTTTTATTGAAAAAATCCGGGATGTCACTTCAAGAGATAAAGGATTTTCTGGAACATAGAAGTTCGGAAAATTTTATGAAGATTTTTGATGTAAAACAAAAAGAGATTGACCAGGAAATAAGCAGGCTTCTTGCAATGAAAGAATGGATGAGTCAGAGAAAAGCGAAGATTCAATATATGCAAAAATGTGATTTTTCAGAGATAAAAGTAATTTATCATCCGGAAAGATATTATTTATATGAAGAATTTACCGATACAGATACTACGGATAAAGAATTTATGTTGAAAATTAATAAGCTGATTTCAAAGCTGGAAGAATTGGACAGGGGATATGACTATGATGTTGCCTATATGCAATTTCCTCAGGAAATTGAAAACTCTGTTTATGATGGATATCACAATGCCATTCTGTTGTTGCAGAAGAAAATACAGGATGTCAGTGTAAGCGTACTTCCGAAAGGAAATTACCTCAGTGCGTATCATGTTGGTCATTGGGAAAATATTGGAGAGACTTATGAACGGCTTTTAGCATATATAAAAGAACATAAGATCAAGACAGAGGGAAATTATCTGGAATATTATGTTGTGGATAATTTCACTGCAAAGCAGATTGAGGACTATGTTACGGAAATTTCGATAAAAATCCAGGAATAATGCAAGAATAATGAGGTATGGTCAGAATTATGTATATCGGGTAGGATAGGAGTTTTTTGGATACTGTACATGGAGTGAACAGTAATATTTTTTGCTTGACAAAGCGGAAAAGCACCCATATAATTACCAATGGTAATTAACTAAGGTAATTATACAAGGAGCATATAACATGACAAATGAGAAAATCAAAAGAATGTTTGATGCCTGTTATCTGGCAAAGCGGATACGGGAAATGCTTCCGCCATTGCCGCAAGGTGTTATGCCATCTTACATTCAATATATGGACAAAATCCAGGCGCTGGAAAAACAGGGCATTTGTGTAAAAGTATCAGACATCAGTGACGCATTGAATATTCCGCGCCCGGGAGTTACCAGAACAGTAAAAGAAATGGAAACGAAAGGATATCTCCAGAAATTATCCTCTCCTGATGATGGTCGTGTCACTTTTATTACTCTTACGGAAGCGGGAAAAGCTTTGTCCCGGAAGTATAATGAGCATTATTTCAATGAACTATCTTCGTATTTGGATGATATTTCAGAGGAAGATGCAGATTGCATGATCCGTACGATCGGGAAATTTTATGAGATTATGAGTGAGAGGAGAGAACATTATGAAAAGTGATAAAGCGGATTTCACGCAGGGAAGTATTCTGAAGAAACTGGTAGCTTTTATGATGCCGGTTCTTGGGGCATTAATTTTGCAGGCAGCCTACGGTGCTGTTGACTTGCTAGTAGTGGGAAGATTTGGTTCAACTTCCGGACTTTCAGCTGTTTCCACAGGAAGTCAGGTTCTGAACCTGGTTACATTTGTGGTAGTTCAGTTTGCTATGGGTATTACGGTTCTGATCGCCAGATATCTTGGTGAAAAGAAGCCGGAAAAGATAGGAGCAGTTATTGGTGGAGGAGCGATTGTTTTTACCATCATCTCGGTTGTTTTGTTTATCGTAATGGTATGTTTTGCTCATCCGATTTCTATACTTATGCAGGCACCGGAAGAGGCGGTTGATCTGACTGCCAGCTATGTGCGTATTTGCGGAGGCGGTATTTTTTTCATTGTAGCTTACAATCTACTATCTGCAATTTTCAGAGGACTTGGAGATAGCAAATCACCATTGCTGTTTGTTCTGGTTGCATGTATCGTAAATGTGATTGGAGATTTGGCTCTTGTGGCTGGATTACATATGGATGCAGCAGGAGCGGCGATTGCGACAGTTTCTGCACAGGCACTCAGTGTGGTATTTGCAGTAATTCTTTTAATGAAGAAAGATCTTCCATTTACCATTGCAAGAAAAGATTTCCGTCTGAATCCACAGTGTAAAAAGTTTCTGAAAATCGGATTACCACTGGCTCTCCAGGAGTTTCTGACACAGGTTTCATTTCTGGCATTATGTGCGTTTGTCAATCGTCTGGGACTGGAGGCATCTTCAGGTTACGGAGTTGCATGTAAAATCGTAAACTTTGCGATGCTTGTGCCGAGTGCGCTGATGCAGTCCATGGCATCTTTTGTTTCCCAGAACATAGGAGCAGGAAAGAAAAAACGTGCGAAGAAATCTATGTTTACAGGTATTGGAGTCGGCCTGGTTGTCGGATGTCTGGTATTTGCGCTTGTTATATTCAAAGGTGATGTGCTTGCAGGATTTTTCTCCACAGATGCGGCTGTTATTGAGAATGGTTATGCTTATCTGAAAGGCTTTGCATTGGAAACCATTGTGACAGCGATTCTTTTCAGTATGGTTGGCTATTTCAACGGAAACAATAAGACCATCTGGGTTATGACACAGGGACTGATCCAGACACTTCTGGTACGTCTCCCACTGGCATATTTTATGAGTATCCAGCCAAACGCCAGCCTGACAAAGATTGGTCTGGCAGCACCGATTTCAACTATGGTGGGAGTTGTGCTGAACATTGGATTTTATGTATATCTTAACCGCGCAGAACAAAAGAATAGTAAGAAGATTTCATGATTTAAATCTGATACAGTGAATATTAAAGCAGACAAAACCTGGAGTTTCCGGGAATTGTCTGCTTTTGTATTCATAGAAAAATTATTTTAGCATCCAAATAATTCAGCAGTTTTTTTCATTCGTTCAGCAATCGGAACACCGAACGGACAGCGTGATTCGCATGCCTGACATCCGATACATTCGGAAGCTTTATGTTTCAGAAGTTCGTAATGAGACTGTACAGTTGCCGGTACGGCTGGCTGCATAGTTGCAAGATCGTAGAATTTATTGATCATTGCGATGTCCAGATTGGATACGCAAGGTTTGCAGTGACCGCAGTAAGTACATTCGCCGCGGTAGGAGTGCAGCGGTGCATTTGCAAGTATGGATGCATAGTCTTTTTCTTCTTCAGAAGCATTTTCGTAAGCTGTGGCAGCATCAATCTGCTCTTTTGTATCATATCCGCACATAATAGAACAGACAGCCGGTCTGGTCAGGGCGTAGTGGATACACTGTATTGGTGTTAAGGTTACACCGAATGGAGAACGCTTTTCATCGAACAGTCTTCCTCCGGCAAAGCCCTTCATAACAGTGATTCCAACATCGTTCTGTTCACAGACTTTATATAAGCGTGCGCGGTCCGGGTCGATTCCCTTGAGATTTTTGTCAAATTCATCTGCAAACATAGTATCAATATTTTCACTTGCAGGAAGCATATCGAAAGCCGGATTGATGCTGAAAAGAATCATTTCCACGAATCCGGATTCGGCAGCTTTGACTGCTACTTTAGGGTTATGGGAACTCATACCGATGTGGCGGATCACACCTGTATTTTTTAATTCCATCACATAGTCCATGTAATCGGAATGCTGAATCTGTTCCCATTCTTCTTCGGAATCTATGTAGTGGATCATGCCGAGATCAATGTAATCGGTCTGCAGTCTTTTTAACAGATCTTCGAATGCAGGACGGACATATTTCATATCTCTGGTACGGAAATACTGGTTGTCTTTCCAGGTAGAACCAATATGTCCTTGAATGAACCACTGGCTTCGGTTTTCTTTGATTCCTTTTCCAATGATATCTCTGGATTTCGGGTCTGCCATCCAGCAGTCCAGAATGTTGATTCCTTTTGAAGAAGCATAGCGGATCAGCTCAATGCTCTCTTCTTCCGGATGACGTTCCAGCCATTCCCCACCGAAGCCGATTTCACTCACCTGAAGATTTGTCTTTCCCAATCTGCGTGTTTTCATTATCGATTTCCTCCTTTATATGCAATAATACATGCATTGCAACATAGTATAGATGCGTCAATACATGTATTATTATTCAATGTAGATATGTTTGACACATACGGAAAACATACCTGTGTATATTACATATTAGTACTTAAAGAGTACTGGAAGTCAAGTGTTTTTGAAAAAATGTCAGTAAAAAACAGTCACAAAATCGACTTTTAAAGTTGCTGTTTATTTTGTACGGAATAGTAGCGTGAGAACAGCAATCTTTTAAAATTAATATCAGGCTTATAGAGTTAAGATTGTTAACGGCTCCTGGAATCGCCTGTTTTAAGTATAATCGTGCATCCTGCCATAAAAGCAAACATAACTGCCATAAAAACCGGGAAGATTTTAGTACCGGTAATGTCTGACAGAAAACCAAAAAGCACCGGTGTAAGCATGATACTCAGGTTTGAAAATGCCATTTCGATTCCGATAATGGACTGGGATGTTTCTTTTTTATAGAGGATGGGGGTTAAGTGAGTCATATTAGGGAAAATCGGGCCGTTACCAAGTCCTACCAGAAAAAGCCCAAGTACTGCAAAGGAAACAGTATTTGTCAGCAGCAAAATACATACGGCTGCAAGTATAATACTTTCTCCTATGGTGATAATTTTCCAGTCAGAAAATTTCAAGGATAACAGACCAGAGAGAAAACGGCCCAGAGTCATACCAGCGAAATAGAAGGTGATCAATGCTGCAGCCATATCAGCGGATAATCCGATAGTATCAGAAAGATAGGTACTTCCCCAGATCAGACAGGTGGACTCTAAGGCACTGATTCCAACAAATACACCGCAGGAGGCCCATATTTTTTTACGCTTTATCATCTGAAATAGTGGCAATACACAAATATTGTCGTCTTCTTGTTGCGTTGCTTTGACCTTTTTCCATAAAGGCAGGCTGAAAAAGGATAAGAGGGCAATTATAAGCTGGATATAAAAAACAGTTCGATATCCGCCACGCCAGTTCAGGTTGTCTGATAATGCAAGTGACATAAGGTAAGGGCTGACAGTAACACCAACGCCATAAAAACAGTGTAAAAAGCTCATCTGCATTGCATTATAGCGGAGTGCTACATAATTATTTAATGCAGTATCGATAGAACCGGCACCAATTCCTAAAGGAACCGCACACAAACAAAGCCAGAGAAAGTTGTGGGAACATGAAAAACCTAATAAAGCGATTGCGGTAAGACTCGTTGAAAGAGCGGTGACCTTTGCTGTTCCCAGTTTGGCAATGATTCTTGTACTGAAAAGGCTGGATAGAACTGTTCCGGTGGAAATAATTGCTGAAATGATGCTGGCATATGAGACTGGAACATGAAATTTTCCATAAATAGCCGGCCAGGCAGAACCGAGCAGAGAATCAGGGATTCCCAGACCGATATAAAAAATGTAGATAAAAATAAGTAAAATAGTTGCCATTTTAATATGTTACCTCCGTATCTTTTTGCATTGCTTTTCAAATATCAATATCGTTTGGATATATTATTGTGAATAATCGCTTTTTACGTTACTGTTCACTCCGTTCTCAGTAACGTAGCCAAAATTCATTCCAGATT
>ERZ773216.2719-NODE-2719-length-16482-cov-3.427710_pt1 | contig 16482 bp, 11 predicted proteins | sample MGYA00511259_ERZ773216 | MGnify/ENA primary metagenome ERZ773216 (study PRJEB29015, sample SAMEA2737764) | human gut metagenome | biome: human gut; feature: human-associated habitat; material: faeces | place: China | collected 2012 ... | reverse complement strand
CCGGCGGCGTGCCTACGGCCTTCGTGTTCAAGACCGTCTCTGACCAGTACGGCAAGTACAGCTTCGTCAAGGTGCTCTCCGGCACCCTGACGCCGGATCTGCCCATGGTCAACGCCCGCACCGGCGTCTCTGAAAAACTGGGCCGCCTGTACACCATGCGGGGCAAGAAGGCCACCGAGGTGAAGGAGCTGGGCTGCGGCGACATCGGCGCCATCGGCAAGATGGAGAAGGTCAAGACCGGCGATACCCTGTGCGACGCCCGGAAGGTCGTCGCCCTGAAGGAACTGCCCTTCGCAGAGCCCTGCTATTCCGTGGCCATCGTGCCCAAGACCCGGGGCCAGGAGGACAAGATCGCCCAGGGCCTGGCCCGTATGAACGAGGAGGATCCCACCTTCTCCGTCACCAACAACGCCGAGACCCACCAGACCGTGATCTCCGGCGCCGGCGATATCCAGATCGACGTGCTGTGCTCCAAGCTCAAGACCCGCTTCGGCGTGGATGCCGAGCTGTCCGCTCCCAGAGTGGCTTACCGTGAGAAGATCCGCTCCACCGTCCGCAAGCAGGGCCGCTATAAGAAGCAGACCGGCGGCAGCGGCCAGTTCGGTGACGTGCATATCATCTTCGAGCCTCAGACCGAGCAGGAGGATATGATCTTCGCTGAGAACGTGTTCGGCGGCTCCGTGCCAAAGAACTACTTCCCCGCCGTGGAAAAGGGCCTGCGTGAGAGCTGCCTGCACGGCGTGCTGGCGGGCTATCCCGTGGTGTACCTGAAGGCGACGCTGGTGGACGGCTCCTACCACCCGGTGGACTCCTCCGAAATCGCTTTCAAGCTGGCCGCCAATCTGGCCTTCAAGGCCGCTCTGCCGGAGGCCAAGCCCGTGCTGATGGAGCCCATCGGTGAGCTGAAGGTCACGGTGCCTGACAACTACGTGGGCGACGTCATGGGTGACCTGAACAAGCGCCGGGGCCGCGTCATGGGCATGAACCCCACCGGCGACGGCGAGACCGTGCTGGAGGCCGAGGTTCCCATGGCCGAGATGATGAGCTACGCCATCGATCTGCGGTCCATGACCCAGTCCCGTGGTACCTTCACCTTCAACTTCGTCCGCTACGAGGATTGCCCCGCTGCGGCGCAGGAGAAGGCCATTGCCGAGGCCAAGGCTCTGGCCGATGCCGAGTAAAGCTGCTATAAAAATACGCCGGAGGACCCTCCTCCGGCGTATTTTCTCTGCCGCAAAAAAGTTCATGGAAAGTTTTTCTAAATGTTGCATTTGCAACTTATAATCCTCTGGATTCCGTGCTATACTTAGACCATCCCAAGGGGGGAACGCCCCCGAAGAGTAAAAAACCATCAACGAATGATAAAAATATGGAGGTAATGATTATGAAGAAGTGGGTATGTCCTGTTTGCGGTTACGTTCACGAAGGTGAGAATCCCCCGGCCGAGTGTCCGGTGTGCCACGTCAGCGGTGACAAGTTCACCCTGCAGGCAGAGGAGAAGTCTTGGGCCGCCGAGCACGTGGTGGGCGTAGGCAAGGTGTTCGGTGAGGATGTTCCCGCCGAGGTCCGTGAGGAGATCATCGCCGGTCTGCGTGCCAACTTCGAGGGCGAGTGCTCCGAGGTCGGTATGTATCTGGCCATGGCCCGTGTGGCTCATCGTGAGGGCTATCCCGAGATCGGTATGTACTGGGAGAAGGCCGGTCTGGAGGAGGCCGAGCACGCCGCCAAGTTCGCTGAGCTGCTGGGCGAGGTGGTCACCGATTCCACCCAGAAGAACCTGCAGATGCGTGTGGATGCCGAGAACGGCGCTACCGCCGGCAAGTTCGAGCTGGCCAAGCTGGCGAAGAAGTACAACCTGGATGCCATCCACGATACCGTCCACGAGATGGCTCGTGACGAGGCCCGGCACGGCAAGGCCTTTGAGGGTCTGCTGAAGAGATACTTCAACAAGTAATTTTACAGGGAATTTCAGAGGGGAAGCGGAAAAATCCGCTTCCCCTCTTTTCCTTAAATCGTTTATTTACCTGATTCCGTATGGTAGTTCTTATAGTCCCCCATTAGCTCCTCAGCATTCGGGGTTTCCGTTTCCCTGCGACGCTGTTTCTGTCTGCTGGTTCTCATTCGATGTATTTTCCGTGTTCTGTCCCTGCGAATGATCTGTATTTTCCGTCTTGCCATTGTCGCAAGCCGCAAGGCTCAGGCACATTACCGCCGCCAAAAGCAGCGCAATCAGCTTTTTCATGCGCTCTTTCCGCTCATTTCTTTTGAATACATGAAAAATGGGACAGGATGTTCTCCTGTCCCATTTTGTTTGGTGCAGTTACTGCTCCTTGTGGTCGTCCCGGTTGCCGGAAACGGCATCCTTGGCCTTGTTGACCACATTCTCCACCATGTCGGGCTGGGTATTGGTATAGCTGCCATCCCGATACTGCTCACCGCCGAAGGCCAGGATCAGCTGGAAAATGAAGGGCAGCAGCAGAAGGCCGATACCGAAGCCGACGCCCTGATTGAAGGCCTTGGCCCAGTCGATGTTCATCTTGATGACGAAATAGATGTTGTAGATGGGGATCAGCAGCAGAAGGAACTTCCAGCCGTTGCCGTACAGCTCCTGACACAGCACGTAGGTGTTGTAGAAGGGGACGATGCCCTCCCAGCCCTGACGGCCATCTTCTTGAAGATCATCCACTCTGCCACCAGCGTCAGGATGCCGATAATCAGTTCCAAAATCATACCATACTCTCTCCTTTTGTTTTTTTGCAGAGCGCACAAAATACACCGTACGTCTCTTCCTCGAGTATATCAGATTTTTTGCAAAAATCAACCGATTTCTTGAAAAACCGGCAAAAATTTCACTGCTCGCTCTGGGCCTGACAGAACTGCCGCCCGGCGTGGTCGATGGTATAGTTCTCCCGATAGATCAGCTGGCTGATGGGCAGCAGGGAATACCCCTCACGGGCCATGTGGTCCAGAATGGCCGGCAGCGCCTCCGGCGTGTGGAGGGCGGCGTTGTGGAATAGCACGATGCTGCCGGGAGAGAGCTTGGAGGTGACCCGCTGGCAGATGGTGTCGGCGTCATAGTCCTTCCAGTCCAGACTGTCCACGTCCCACTGGATGGGCTCCATGCCCATGGAGCGGATGGCAGAGATCACGTGGTCATCGTACTCGCCGTAGGGGCAGCGGATGAGGCAGGGGGTCACGCCGGTGATGGCGGCGATCTTCTCGTTGCAGGCGGTGACGTCCGCCACCACCTGATCGGCGGTGAGGGCGTTGTAGTGGTCGTGGTGGAGGGAGTGGTTCATGACCTCATGCCCGGCGTCGTGGAGGGCCTTCACGGACTCCGGGTACTTATCCACCCAGTCGCCCACCACGAAGAAGGTGGCCTTGACGTTGTATTTGCCCAGAATGTCGATGAGGGCCTGAGTGTCCTCGTTGCCCCATGCGGCGTCGAAGCTGATGGCGCAGACCTTCTCCTCCCGTTCCACCGAGTAGATGGGAAGCTGCCGCTTGGCGGCGGAGGCGCTGACGAAGCTGGGGCCTCCCACAGCCATGAAAATACCGGCGGCCACCAGCGCCGTCAGGATCAGCAGCAGCGTGCCACGGCGCAGCAGTAAGACTTTTCCCCGCATAATGCATCCCGTCCTTTCACGGACAGTGTATGCGCCCCACCCCTCCAAATATGAAAGAAACCGCCGCAGGAGATGCGGCGGTTTTCTTCCTCATAGCTCATCCTGTACCAGCGGCAGAGCCACCTGCGTGACGAACTTCGATTTGTCCTTGTGGTGGGGCGGGCCCTCCAGATAGATGTTGCGGCAGGTACCCTTCAGCTTCAGGCCCTGCTGCCTGGCGTAGGCCACCAGCCGCTCCCGAACCTCTGGGATCTCGTCATAGTCCCCGTGGAAGAAGAGGCACAGAGCCTCCTCCTCCGGCCAGTCCTGCACATAGGGGCCCTTGCTGCCATCCGGCACCGCCACACAGAAGTTGATGTCGTTGGGCTCGTCGATAGGGTAGTCGATGAAGTACATTCGCTTGGCGGAGTCCGTGCCGTACTGGCGCATGGCGGCGGGGATCACGTCCCGGAAGATCTCCATGCGGTCCTCCACCGTAGGGGAGGGGCAGCGGTAGACGTACACCGTCTGGGGTGGGATGGTGCGGATGATGGGGGCCTCGTTGCTGTTCTCCCGGACCCGCAGCTGCAGCTTCTCGATGCACAGGTTCAGCTCGTCCCGCAGCGTTTCCAGCCGGGCGATGATATCCCGCAGGTCGGCGGCATCCTCGAAATAGAGCTTGATCTCATCCAGCGAGATACCCAGCGTCTGCAAGCGCCGGATGGCCCGGATGCGGGTCAGGGTCTCCGGGGTATAGTAGCGGTTCCCGCCGGAGCCGGTTTTTACGTCGGGCAGCAGAATGCCCTTGTCCTCATAGTTGAGGATCATGCGTCGGGTAATATGCAGGGACTTGGCCACCTCACCGATGGACATCAGACGGCTGTTGCGCTCACTCATGACGAACTCTCCAGATTTTGCCATATTTTTTTAAAAAGTACTTGCATCGTACATTGGTGTACGGTATATGCTCAGTATACAGAAAGATGCAGGTCGTTGCAAGTGGTAATTGCAAAATACAAAAGACCTGCCAGGGAGGAAATCTATGAAAAAGCGAATCGCCAGCGTACTGGTAGCGTTGGTGATGGTACTGAGTCTGGTCCCCAAGACGTCATGGGCGTGGACCTCGACGGTGACTACCCTCGAGCAGCTCAAAAGCGCCATGAGTGAGCTCTCTTACAACAATACCATCGAAATCGTTGTAAGCGGTACCATCGAAATCAGCGAAACTCTGAACATCAGACCCACCCGCACCACCAACGGCAGCATGGCTTGGTATGAGTATTACAACCAGCGTGTGGTCATCAGCGGCGCCGATGCCAATAGCAAGCTGGTGCGTGCCGAGGGCTTCAAGGGCAGCCTGTTCAATCTGACGGGTGAGCAGGGGTATAGCGGCGCAGGCGGCTCGGATCATCCCGCCTATGCCGCCCTGACCCTGAAGGACATCACCGTGGACGGCGGCGGCGACAAGACGACTGCCACAAATCCTGCCATCTACGTGAGCCGGTACGGCACGCTGACGCTGGAGGACGGCGCCGTGCTCCGCAACTGCAAGAGCCAGTATTACGCCGGCGGCGCTGTGGGCCTGTTTGCTGGCACGTCGGAATTTGTCATGAACGGCACCGCCCGCATGGAGGATAACGAGGCCGATTACGGCGGCGGTGTGTATGTGGCGAATATACTGGCTGCCTTCACCATGAATGGCGGCACCATCGCCAATAACACCGCCCGGAAGTACGGCGGCGGCGTATATTGCGAGGCCAACAAGCAGTATGGCTCCAACGACACCGCCAAGATCAATCTCAACGGCGGCACTATTACCGGCAACACCGCCGGGATCGCCGGCGGCGGTGTGTACTTCGGTGGTATGACCACCTGCAAGGTAGCCGGTACAGTGAATATCACCGGCAATACGCAGGGGGACGACAAGGCCGCCAGCAATCTGCACGTGGCTGCCTCGGCGGAGGATCAGGCCGTCCTTGCAGGCAATGTTTCCTCCGACTCCCGCATCGGACTCAACGCCGATCTGATCCCCGCCTATCGCATCGTGCGGGGCTCCTCCGATACCAATGTGTTTACCAGTGACCGCGCCGACTGCGCCGTCACGAAGAACGGGTCCGTCAGCTTCAATCTGGACCTGCTGGCCAATGAGGAGCACACTCACTGCGTGTGCCTGCAGAACCAGAACTATGGCCCCTACCACGACCACGATAAGAGCACCAAGTGGGTCGGCATCAGCAGCCTGAAGTCCGTCAAGAGCTACGGCTGCTACTATCTGCTCAATGATGTAACCGCCACCGATGAGGGGTGGGGCAGCAACCTGGATGATGTGCGGATCTGCCTCAACGGGCATAATATCATTCTGGAAAACGGGTATTATCGCCCATACATTCATGTGACGAACTATCATACCCTGACCATCACCGACTGCGCCGAGGAGGCCGGTCAGATCACCTGCAAGGACACGGCGGATCCCAAGGGTGCCTGCATCGTAGAGATCGACGCCGGCTGCAAATTTAATATGTTCGGCGGCGAGATCACCGGCTTGGACAGCTCCGAAAACAGCGCCCCTTACCCCGCCGCTGTGTTCAACAGGGGTACCTTTAACCTCTGCGGCGGCAAGATCACCGGCAATAAGTCCCATGCCGTATATAATGAGAACGCCACGATGAATCTGTATGGCGGCGAGATCAGCGGCAATGATACCACCTACACCGATGCTTCCGCCGGTGCTGCCGTTGTCCTGGTTTCCGGCTCCACCCTGAATATGAGCGGCGGCACCATCAAGGATAACATCTCCAACACCCTCGGCGGCGGTGTATACGCCAAGGGCATCCAGAGCCGCAGCAGCACGCTGAACTTCTCCGGCGGCGAGATCAGCGGCAACCGTGTCAACGCAACCAATGAGGACCTGAGCTTTGACGGCGGCGGCGTGTATGTGGATCTGTATGCGACTCTGGACCTCTCCGGCACCGCCCGCATCGCCGGCAACTACGCCTGTGCGGCCGACTATAAGGAGAGCGCCACCTTCGGCGGCGGCTTCGGCGGCGGCCTGTACGTGGCGGGCACCTTCGACATGAGAGGCGGCGAGATCTGCGACAACTTCGCCGGTCTGGCCAACTATAAGAACAAATACGGGAACGATGATCGCCGTGGCGGCGATGGCGGCGGCGTGTACCTCTATTCCAAGAGCGACTTCAGCATGAGCGGCGGCTCCATTCAGGACAACACCGTCGATGACCGTGGCGGCGGCGTGTTTGTCCGTGGTTACGACCATACCATCACCCTGTCCGGCCGCTCCATCATCCAGAACAACGTCGATAAGGACGATCAGGACAACAACCTGTATCTGGAGAACTCGTCGCAGCAGGTCAGCGCCAGAAGACTCAGCAGCGGTGCCGATATCGGCATCAGCAGCGGCAGGACCCTCGCCAGCGGACAGACCGTCCAGATCAGCAGCGACGCCTGCACAGGCAGCATCCAGTACGTCAGCGCCGACCGAGCGGGCTATGAGACCTATCTGAACTCTGAGGGCCTGATCTATCTCCGCCTCAAGACCTATCAGGTCAGCGTCACCCTGCCGAACGGCCTCACCTATAAGAACGGCGGCCGGCTGACGCAGGATTGTCTGGATCTGACGCCCATCACCATCAGCGTTACCGATCCCGACAATTACTACATCCCCGACGGGTACAGCGTGACGCTCAACGGCATCACCGCCGCCAAGGTCGACAGCTATACCATCCGTGTCACAGGTACGGCCACGGCGGATACCGCCATGACACTCACCGCCCCCACGGAGAAAACGGCCCAGACCCAGCCCCCCACGGGTCTCACCGTGACCCATCCCCAGAGTCGGACGGGCTACGGCCGCATCAACGGCACCAACAACAGCATGGAGTATCGCCCCGTGGGCGGCACCAGATGGAGCCAGTGCGGCAGCGCCTTCACCTCCGCTCTGGCCGGCACCTATGAGGTCCGCTATGCGGCTACCGAGACCCGGAAGCCCTCTCCGTCCACTACTGTCACCCTGAACCAGTATCTGGAGGCCATCCCGGTTCCCACGGTCTACGGCCCCTTCACCTATAACGGCAACTGGCAGTACGGTCTGCTGCCCGGCGAAGTCTACGGCTACGAGCTTTTGGGCAGCGGCTATAGAGCCTGCCGCGTGGGTACCTATACCGTTACCGTCCGCCCCGCAGCGGGTTTCAAGTGGAGTGACGGCACCACCGGCGAAAAGAAGCTCCAGTGGGAGATCGTGAAGCGCACTCCCGCAGCAGGCGACTTCACCTTCACCGCTCCGGAAAATCTGGAGTATGACGGCACCGCCAAGGAGGCCACCGTTCGCTGGAGCACCGGAGGCGACCGGACCATGGGCATGGGCTATTGGCCCGACAACACCTTTACCGTCATCTATAAGCAAAACGGCAAGGTCGTGGCCGCTCCCACGGATATGGGTACCTATCAGGTCTACGTCACCGTTCCCGGCAACGAGGACATCAACGCCGTCAGTGAGTTGACCGATCCCAGCTGGACCTTTACCATCACCCACACCGGCAACCACCAGTGGGGCGATTGGCAGCACGATGACACCCAGCACTGGCGGTCCTGCGCCGTTCCCGGCTGCCAAGTGAAGGGCTCTCTGGGCAGCCATGACGGCACCGCCACCTGCACCGAGAAGGCCACCTGCAGCATCTGCGGCGCCACCTATGGCACCACGGATCCCAACCATCATGACCTGACCCATCACGACGGAACCGCCGCCACCTGCACCCAGCCGGGAAGTCTGGAGTACTGGCAGTGCAGCGACTGCCACAAGCTGTTCGCTGACGCAGGGGCTACCCAGCCCATCACCGATACCGTCATTCCGGCTACCCACCACGCCAATGCCCAGCGCACGGCGGGCGACCCCGCCACCTGCACGCAGGACGGCTACGCCGCCTACTGGTATTGCCCGGATTGCGGCAGCTACTTCGCTGATGCCGACGGCAAGCTGGACGAGAGCAAGACCTACACTGGTCCGGAGGATTTCTATCAGGCGGCTCTGGGTCACAGCTTCACCCACTACGTCTACGACAACAACGCCACCTATGACGACGACGGCACGGAGACGGCTCAGTGCGACCACGGCTGCGGCCTGACGGATACCCGCACCAAGGTGGGCTCTAAGCTCATCGACGAGGCGGCTCCTGCGGTGGAGGGCGTCACGGACGGCGGCACCTACTGCCTGACGGCAGAGATCACCGTTACCGACCCCAATCTGGAGAGCGTGACCCTCAACGGCCAGCCCGTGGAGCTGGTGGACGGTAAGCTCACCGTTTCCGCTGCCGAGGGCGTCCAGACCCTGACGGCCACCGACCGCTTCGGCAACACCGTTACCGTCACCTTTACTGTGAACGCCCAGCATACGGAGGGCGAGGGCAAGATCACCACGCCTGCCACCACGGAGCGTGAGGGCGTCAAGACCTACGCCTGCACCGTGTGCGGTGAGGTGCTGCGGACCGAGTCTGTGGCCAAGCTGCCCGCTCCCGCAGAGCCCACCACCCCCGCCGTTCCCACCGGAGACACCGGCGACACCGGCCTGTGGATGGGGCTGGCGGCCCTGTGCAGCATGAGCCTTGCAGCCCTGCTGCGTACCGGCAAGCGCAAAGAACAGTAAACTCCCTATCACGCACCATAACTCCCTATAAAAAAACCACGGGCCCTCCCCCCAAGTGGGGGAGAGCCCGTGGCTGGCGACACAAAACCAACCGGAGCCGCAAATCTCCGGCAGATCTTGTCACAGCTCTGTTTGGTAGGTTACAGACTGTGATGGTCGCTGAGTACCTGGAGCGGCTCCACCGAGGAGCCGCCCAGGTCGGAGGAGACGTTGACACTGGGGCGGAGCTCATAATCGCTGCCGCTTGTGCTTCGGGCGCCCTGCGTGGAGCAGCGGTCGTATTCCACCTTCATCACCGAGGCAATGGTGTGGCGGCCGTAGTCGTCCAACTGGGCATACTGATCCAGCAGCTGCTGGGTGTCCTCCGTCAGATAGAAGGAGGCATCGCTGGAGATGGCCTTGATCCCCAGCGTCTGGCAGATCTGCACCACCGTATCAAAGGAGGAACCTCCGATGCCGTTGTGCAGCGCACTGTTGATGGTAGATAGGGGGATATTGACCGCAAAAGCAAACTGCCGCACGCTCTTGTACTGACGGGAAATTTCGGTTTTGACGATTCTCGTTAAGTTATCCATAGTTTAGACCCTCTTTACAAATTTTTCTATGCACGGGAGACAACTCCGATTGTACGTATTATAACACGCTTTTTTTCAAATGCCAATACTAAATAGTGAATAGTTTCTAAATTTTCAGCGGAAAAAACAAAATTTTACAAAAAAGAAACATTTTTGGAATATTTATGATAAAAAACAGGTGGGAGATTTCCGTGTAATGGAAAATCTCCTTTTATTTTGCTCACAGCTGTGCTACAATAATAAGCTGAAACAGAGAGGTGCGAACTATGCGTAAAGGTACTCACCCCCGCACGGCGCTGGGGCAAACGGCGGCGCAGATGATCCGCCGGTACTATCTCCATGACGTGGCACGGGACAGCGCAGCCCTGACCTACTACCTGCTGTTCGCTATTTTCCCGCTGCTGATCTTCGTCAGCACCCTGCTGGGTATTCTGGAGCTGGATGTGGACAGCATCGTCACCGGCCTGCGGCAGATCGTGCCGGGGGACGTGGCGGAGGTGGTGCGGGGCTATCTGGAATACGTTTCCGGCAACGCCAGCCGCCAGCTCATGTGGTTCAGTCTGGTGTTTTCCATCTGGTTCCCCATGCGGGCCACCGGCTGCCTGCTGCACTCGCTGCGCAAGGCCTTCGGTAAGGGCCAGCCCAAGAACATCCTGCTGGATCAGCTGAAAATTTTTCTCTTCGCCATCTGGCTCATGGTATCCATCGGCCTGACGCTGCTGATGATCACCGTGGGCCGCCGGGCGCTGTACTTTGTGTCGGGGATCATCACCGTACCGGACGGCTTCATCAACCTCTGGAGCAAGCTCCGCTTCGTGGCGGTGGCGCTGCTGATGTTCGTGCTGGTGACGGTGCTGTATATGCTGGCGCTGGGCCGCCGATGCCCGTTGCGGGAGGTGGCACCGGGCGTGGCCGTGTCGCTGGCGGCGTGGATGCTGCTGTCGCTGGCCTTCTCCTATTATGTGGAAAATCTGGCACACTATACCCAGCTCTACGGCTCCATCGCCACCATTGTGGTGGTGCTGCTGTGGCTGTATATGAGCGGGACGGTGCTGATTTTAGGCGGTGAGCTGAATGCGGTGGTGCTGCACCGGCGCACCCAGCGCCGTCGTGCGGCAGAGGAAAAGGCGGCGGAAAAGGCTGCCCGGCCGACACGGCAGGAAGCTGCGGCGCAGAAGCCTTCCGGGGCGACGCAGCCGCCCCGACAGCCACAGCCGCCAAAACCGGCAGAGCAGCCGGGAAAGGCGGATCCACCCAAACCGGCGGAGCCACCTAAGCAGACGCAGGGGCAGCCGCCGCAAGAAGCAATACCTCCGGAAAAAGAGCAGCCGGAACGACCGGGAAAGGAACAGTCAGGCTCATGAAGATCATCATTGTAGGAAACGGAAAGGTGGGCTACGCTATCGCCCGCCAGCTGGCGGTGGAGGGCCACGACATCACCATGGTGGACTCCTCCCCGGTGGCGCTGGCCCGTGCTGACAGCACCCTGGACCTTATGTGCGTGGAGGGCAACGGCGCCAGCATCAGCGTGCTGGAGGAGGCCGGCGCCCGGACGGCGGATCTGGTCATCGCTGTCAGCAATCTGGACGAGACGAATCTGGTGTGTTGCCTCATCGCCAAAACCATGGGGGCCAAGCACACCATCGCACGGGTGCGGAATCCGGACTACCGCCGGGACGCCGCCCTGCTGAAGCGGGAGATCGGGATGGACATGGTCATCAACCCCGATCTGGCGGCGGCACGGGAGATCGCCCGCATCCTCAGCTTCCCCTCCGCCTCCTCCGTGGAGCCCTTCGCCGGCGGCCGTATCGACATGATCGGCATACAGGTGACGGAGCGGGACCGGTTTTACGGGGTGGCCCTCAGCGAGTTCCATCGTATCCGCTCGGCGGAGGTGCTGATCTGCGCTGCCCAGCGGGGGGACGAGTGCATCATCCCCAACGGCAACTTTGTGCCGAGAGAGGGCGACAAGCTCTACATGGTGGGTACCAAGTCCGAGCTCCAGAAGATGCTGCGGGCTATGGGCCGCACCCAGCAGCGGGTCAAGACCGTGTCCCTGCTGGGGGGCAGCCGCATCGCCATGTATCTCACGTGGGAGCTGGCGGTGAGCAATACCAAGGTCTGCATCGTGGAGCAGAAGCACGATAAGTGCCTTCAGCTGGCGGCCCAGCTGCCTACGGCCATGATCATCGAGGGCGACGGCACGGAGGAGGAGCTGCTGACCAGCGAGAATATCTTCGAGGCGGATGCCTTCGTCTCCCTGACAGGCCGGGACGAGGAGAATCTGCTGATGGCCCTGACGGCTCGGCGGGCGGGGGTCCCCAAGGTGCTGGCCAAGATGACCCGCCCCAACTACATGGATCTGGTCCGGGATATGCGGGTGGGCAGCATCGTCAGTCCCAAGGATATCGTGGCCAACCAGATCACCCGCTACGTCCGGGCGTTGGCCAATTCCGAGGGCAGCGCCGTGGAGAGCTTGTATAAGATGCTGGGCGGCGCCGTGGAAGCGCTGGAGTTCACCGCCACGGCCCGGAGCCATGCGGTGCTGAATAAGCCCCTGCGGGCACTGTCCCTGAAGGACGACGTGCTGGTGGCGGCCATTGCACGGGGCAGCGAGATCATCATCCCCAGCGGCACCAGCATCATTCAGGAGGGCGACCACGTGGTGGTGGTCACCAATGCCCATACCTTCGACGATCTGGGGGACATTCTGGCGTGAACGCAAAAGCCGTGGCCCATGGCCACGGCTTTTTTCGCAAGGAGGGGAGACTGCATGACACGGGACCGTGAGACGGCCCGCCGCATCGCACAGGAGGTGCGGCCGCTGGGCGGCAGCGTCTACTATGTGGGCGGCTGCGTCCGGGACCGGCTGCTGGGCCGGGAGAGCAAGGATCTGGATATCGAGGTCCACGGCGTCACCCCCCAGCAGCTGGAAGCTGTGCTGGACCGGATGGGCGGCCGTCGGACGGTGGGGGCCAGCTTTGGCGTCTACGGACTGGCGGGCTGCGGACTGGACATCGCCATGCCACGGCGGGAGGCTGCCGTGGGTCGGGGTCACCGGGACTTCACCGTGGAGGTGGCCCCGGGGCTGGGGCCGGAGAGAGCCGCCCGCCGCCGGGATTTCACTGTCAACGCCCTGATGGAGGACGTGCTCACCGGTCAGGTGCTGGACTTCTTCGGCGGCCGGGAGGATCTCCGCCGGGGCCTCCTGCGCCACGTGGACGACCACTCCTTCCCGGAGGATCCCCTGCGGGTGCTGCGGGGAGCGCAGTTCGCCGCCCGCTTCGGTTTTACCGTGGCGAAGGAGACGGTGGCCCTGTGCCGCACCATGGATCTGTCGGCCCTGTCTCGTGAACGGGTGGAGGGGGAGCTGCAAAAGGCCCTCCTGCAGGCGCCCCGCCCTTCCATCTTCTTCCGCACACTGGATACCATGCACCAGCTGCGCCCGTGGTTCACGGAGGTGCAGCGCTTACAGGGCGTCCCCCAGCCGCCCCGCTACCACGGGGAGGGGGATGTGTGGGAGCACACCATGGCGGTGCTGGATACCGCCGCCGAGCTGCGGCCCCAAGCAGCCCAGCCCATGGCCCTGATGCTGGCGGCACTGGCCCACGACTTCGGCAAGGTCACCGCCACCACGGAGTCCGGCGGCGTCATCCACGCTTACGGCCACGAGGAGGCGGGTCTGCCGCCGGCGGAGGACTTCCTGCGCCGGGTGATCGGGGAGAAGGCTCTCCACCGGTGCGTGAAAAATCTGGTGGCCCTGCACATGAAGCCCAACGCCATGGCGCAGAGCGGGGCCTCCGTCAAGTCCACCAACCGTCTGCTGGACGCCGCCATAGAGCCGGAGGACCTGATCCTGCTGGCGCTGGCGGATCACCGTGGCTCCCGGTGCGATCCGCCCCGTCCGGACCCGGAGCCCTTCCTGCGGCAGCGGCTGGAGATCTACCGGGCCGCCATGGTCCGCCCCATGGTCACCGGCGGCGACCTGATCTCCGCCGGACTGACCCCGGATCGGGACTTCTCCCAGCTGCTGGCCTACGCCCGCAAGCTCCATCTGGCGGGGCTCGACCGGGAGGCAGCCCTGCGGCAAACGCTGGCCTACGCCCGCAAGCTTTCAAAAAAGCATCAAAAAGAAGGCTGAGCATCCGCTCAGCCTTCTTTTTATGGAGTTTTTACAGCAGGTGGAAGTTCACCACCAGACCGGCGAACACGATGGAGACCATGCTCAGCAGCTTGATGAGGATGTTGATGGCGGGGCCGGAGGTATCCTTGAAGGGATCGCCCACGGTGTCGCCCACCACGCCTGCCTTGTGGCAGTCGGAGCCCTTGCCGCCGAAGTGGCCGGCCTCGATGTACTTCTTGGCGTTATCCCACGCACCGCCGGCGTTGGCCATGTAGATGGCCATCAGGAAACCGGTGACGGTAGCGCCGGCCAGCATACCCACAACGCCCATGTAGCCCAGGATCAGACCCACCACGATGGGGCAGACCACGGCGATGATGGTGGGCAGGATCATCTCGTGCAGAGATGCCTTGGTGCACAGGTCCACGCAGCGGGCATAGTCGGGATCGGCCTTGCCGTCCATCAGACCGGTGATCTCCCGGAACTGACGGCGCACCTCCAGCACCACACTCTGGGCGGCACGGCCCACGGAGTTCATGGTGAGGGCGGCGAACACGAAGGGCAGGCAGGCACCGATGAACAGACCCACCAGCACCACGGGGTTCATGAGGCTGAAGTCCTGGAAGGTGACGTCAGCGCCTACCTCCTTGACCTTCTCGATGTAGGAGGCCATCAGAGCCAGAGCGGTCAGAGCGGCGGAGCCGATGGCGAAGCCCTTACCGGTGGCGGCGGTGGTGTTGCCCAGAGAGTCCAGAGCGTCGGTGCGCTGGCGGACCTCGGGAGCCAGACCGGCCATCTCAGCGATGCCGCCGGCGTTATCGGCCACGGGACCGTAGGCGTCGGTGGCCAGCGTGATACCCAGCGTGCTCAGCATACCCACGGCGGCCAGAGCGATGCCGTACAGGCCCATGCCGGTGGAGGCGGCGCCGCCGGAGCAGAGGTAGGCCACCAGAATGCAGATAGCCACGATGATGATGGGGACGGCGGTGCTCAGCATACCCAGACCCAAACCGCCGATGATGATGGTGGCGGCACCGGTCTGAGACTTGGAGGACAGATCCTGCGTGGGCTTGAAGGTGTCGGAGGTGTAGTACTCCGTGGCCTTACCGATGAGCACGCCGGCGATCAGGCCCGCCAGAATGGCGAAGTACAGGCCCAGATGCTCCTTGCCCAGCAGGAGGATCACCAGCGGGCAGGCGATGATGGCAATGAGGATAGCGGACAGGTTGGTACCACGGGACAGGGCCTTCAGCAGCGTGCGCTGGTCGGCCTGCTCGTCGGTGCGGACGAAGAAGGTGCCGATGATGGAGCAGATGATGCCGATGGCTGCCATGACCATGGGGATGGCCATGGCCTTGAAGGCCTGATCGGAGAAGGCGGCCACGCCCAGCGCAGAGGCAGAGATGATAGAGCCAACATAGGACTCGTACAGATCGGCGCCCATACCGGCCACATCGCCCACGTTGTCGCCTACGTTGTCAGCGATGACGGCAGGGTTCCGGGGGTCGTCCTCCGGGATACCGGCCTCCACCTTACCCACCAGATCGGCGCCCACGTCGGCGGCCTTGGTGAAGATGCCGCCGCCCACACGGGCGAACAGAGCCATGGAGGAGGCGCCCATACCGAAGGTCAGCATGGCGCTGGTGATGGCGGAGGCCTCCAGCTTGAACACGAAGCGCAGCAGGAAGAACCACACGGAGATGTCCAGCAGGCCCAGACCCACCACGGTGAAGCCCATGACGGAGCCGGCGGAGAAGGCCACCCGCAGGCCACGGTTCAGCCCCTCCTGGCAGGCATTGGCGGTGCGGCAGTTGGAGGCGGTGGCGATCTTCATGCCGATGAAGCCGGACAGGCCGGAGAAGAAGCCGCCGGTCAGGAAGGCGAAGGGTACGAACCACGTCAGCAGACCGCAGGCTGCCATGACGCACAGCACCACCACCATGCAGGCGAAGAACACGCCGACCACGGAATACTGGCGCTTGAGGTATGCGTTAGCACCCTGACGAATGGACTGGGAGATCTTCTGCATGAGGGGGGTGCCCTCCGAGAAGCGCAGCACCTTCTTTGCGGTGATGACCACAAAGAGAAGCGCAATGATGGAGCCAACAAATGTGGCTAGGACCAGGTACTTTTCCATAAAGATTTTTCCTCTCTTTTCCTTGTTTTCTCCCGGAGCCGGCAGAGGGACGGGAGATTCTTTTTGTCCCATTTCACATTATAAAAAACGCCGTCCGCCCCGTCAAATTTTCAAACTTTTTTTCGAAGTGCCTAAAAATTAGTTTGGAGTCGTTCGTCATTTTTATATAATATTTTTCTTGCAAAGAAAACCGCTTAAAATGGAAAAACGGGGCAAAAATCGGCGGCAGCGGCGGAACGCTTGCGGAATTTGTGACAGGATTTTCTTGCGGGAAGCAGGGGGAAATGTTTTTAAAAATTTTTTTCAAAAACATTTTTCCGAAGCCTATCATTGTAAACGGAATCAGTAAATCCATTATAAGCATAAAAATCCAAAATCCCACAGCC
>ERZ773216.2704-NODE-2704-length-16601-cov-4.744470_pt1 | contig 16601 bp, 8 predicted proteins | sample MGYA00511259_ERZ773216 | MGnify/ENA primary metagenome ERZ773216 (study PRJEB29015, sample SAMEA2737764) | human gut metagenome | biome: human gut; feature: human-associated habitat; material: faeces | place: China | collected 2012 ... | reverse complement strand
CACCTAATTGGGGATAAAACAGCTCATGGCGGGTGGCGGTATTGTAATTGTGGCACAGACGGTAATTCCGCAGCTTACAAGCCTGTTTTCCTAAGTCATGGGAGCGATTCTCGACAAGATAACTGAATTTATAAAGGAAATACTGCAAGGGTGGGTCATGGACAACCTTACTACGATGTTTACAGATGTGAATGATAAGGTCGGAACAATCGCAGGGGAAGTCGGCAGGACACCCAGTTCATGGAACAGCGGAGTGTTTTCTATGATAGAGAACCTTTCGGAAAATGTGATGATACCCATAGCGGGCATGATCATCAGTGCGATACTCTGCTATGAGCTGATTACAATGGTCATGGATAAGAACAATATGCATGAAGTAGGAAGCGAGTTCTTTTTCCGTTACCTTATCAAAGCCTGTATCGCTGTGCTGCTTCTCAGCTACACCTTTGACATCACAATGGCGATTTTTGATGTGGGAAACCATATCGTGACCAGAGCAGGCGGTATTGTTTCGGGTTCCACTACCATTGATGTGACGGATACCCTAAAAACCATGTTTGACAGTCAGATTGATACAATGGGCATCGGCGAGCTGATCGGGCTTGGTATCGAAACTATGATTGTCAGCTTATGTATGAAAATCATCTCCCTGCTTATTACCGTCATGCTTTTCGGGAGAATGATTGAAATCTACCTTTATATTTCAGTAGCTCCGGTTCCCTTTGCCACATTCAGTAACCGGGAATGGGGCGGTATCGGCAACAATTATATCAAGGGACTGTGTTCACTGGCGTTTCAGGGATTTTTCATTATGGTATGCGTGGCAATCTATGCGGTGCTGGTATCCGGCATTGCGGTTGCGGACAATCTGCACACAGCACTGTGGTCGGTGGCAGCTTATACCGTTGTTCTGTGTTTCAGCCTGTTCAAGACAGGTTCCCTTGCGAAATCAATCTGGAATGCTCATTAGAACACATTTCAAAGAAAGGAGGGAACAGCCGGGGCTTGCAGTATCAGCTCCGGCTGTGATGTTATGGCAATATCCGTAGCAGTGCCAAAGAATTTAAGCGGCATAAAGACAAAAGTAGCGTTAAATCTGACGAAACGCCAGCTTATTTGCTTCAGCGGTGCAGGTGCGGTAGGGATTCCCTTTTACATTTTTACAAAAGGGTTTATCGGCACACAGGCATCGGCACTTTTGATGGTAGCGGTCATGCTGCCTTTTTTCTTTCTGGCAATGTATGAGAAGGACGGATTTCCGGCAGAGAAGATTCTGTATTTTATGATAAGGCAGAAATTCCTCACACCGGGGATTCGTCCCTACAAATCAGAAAATATTTACAGAAGATTAGAAGAAACAGAGCGTATAAAAGAGGAGGTGCGTAAACTTGAAGAAAAAGCAGGCGGCAGAAAAGCCGGACAGACATAAGAAAAAAGGAAAAACGAAGCCGGGGCTGACCTTTGTGGAGCGGAGAAGGCTTGCGGAGTTAAAACACATGCTTGCCGGAACGAATAAAAACGCAGAAAAGCCCACCACAGCACAGAAGACCATTACCTTTCAGAAGATGTACCGGGACGGTATCTGTCAGGTCACTTCTGGCTTTTATACGAAAATGGTGGAGTTTTACGATATAAATTATGACCTGCTGGAAATCGAGGATAAGGGGGAAATACTGGAGGAATACAGCAGGCTTATCAATTATTTTGACCCGTCTATTAAATTTGAGCTGTTCCTGTTCAACCGACAGGTTAACGAGCAGACCTTAATTGACCAGTTTGACATTCCATTGCAGGCAGATGATTTTGATGATATTCGTGAGGAATACACGCAGATGTTAAAGAAACAGGCTGCAAAGGGAAATAACGGTATTATCAAATCAAAGTATCTGATTTTTGGAATTGAGAGTAAAGGCTTTAAGGAGGCAAGGGCAAAACTTGTCAGCATTGAAGCAGATGTGATTAAAAATTTGACTAATCTGGGCACACACGCTAAGAGCCTTGACGGAAAGGAACGTCTGCGTATCCTGCATGAGTATTTTAACCAGGATACTATGGAGCCTTTCCGTTTTTCTTTTAAGGAACTGGCGGAGTCGGGAAAAAGTGTGAAAGATTACATCGCTCCGCCGGGATTTGATTTTCGCTATCCGAGTCGTTTTAAGGCGGGAAAAATGTATGGCAGTGTGCATTATCTGGATATTATTGCCCCGAAGTTTGATGATGAGTTGTTGAAAAAGCTTCTTGATCTGGATGCGAACCTGACTATTACCATGCATATGCAGACAATGGATCCGGTCAAGGCGATTAAGATGCTAAAAGGTGCTTTGACGAATATTCAGAAGATGAAGATTGAAGAGCAGAAAAAGGCGGTAAGGTCAGGTTATGACATGGACATTCTTCCAACGGACATTATCACTTATGAAAAAGATACCCTTGACCTTTTGGACGATTTAAACAGCAGCAATCAGAAAATGGTAAAGATGACATTTCTTCTGACCTGCTATGGCAGAAACAAGCGGGAACTGGAAAATATCACGCAGAGGGTATCCGGCATTATCCAACAGGCGAACTGCAACCTCAGATGTATGCAGTATTTACAGGAGCAGGGACTGATGGCATCGGCACCAATCGGGTGCAACGATACGGGAATTGAACGGGATTTGACAACAAAGAGTACCGCTATCTTAGTACCGTTCTGTACGCAGGAATTATTTATGCCAGCTCCGGCTATTTATTATGGTTTAAATGCCCTTTCCAACAACATGATTATGGCAGACCGGAAACGGCTTCGTACACCAAACGGTGTGATTCTTGGTACACCGGGAAGTGGTAAGTCTTTTAGTGCAAAGCGTGAGATTCTTTCCTGTTTCCTGATGACAAAGGACGATATTGTGGTCTGCGATCCGGAGGGCGAGTATTTTGCCCTTGTGGGAGCATTGCACGGACAGGTGGTAAGGCTGGCAACCAATTCCAAAGATTATTTAAATCCGATGGACATTCAGCTTTCCCATAAAGGGGATAAGGAAGCCTTAAAGCTGAAATCCGATTTTATCATTACTCTGTGTGACTTGATTGCCGGAGGAAAGAACGGTCTGGAAAATGATGAGAAAGGTATCATTGACGAATGTATCCGTCATATTTACGATGCTTATTTTGAAAATCCCGTACCGGAGAATATGCCTATCCTTGAGGATTTGTATAATGCCCTGTTAGAGCATAAGAACAAAAAGGCAGAACGGATTGCAAACTCCCTTGTGCTATATGTGCATGGTTCGCAGAATTATTTTAACCACAGGACGAATGTAGACAGTCAGAACCGTATCATGTGCTTTGACATCAGGGACTTGGGAAACCAGTTGAAAGAGCTTGGAATGTTAATCGTACAGGATGCGGTCTGGAACAGGGTATCGCAGAACCGGGAGCGTAAGATTGCCACCCGCTATTATTGTGATGAGTTCCACCTTTTGCTGAAGGAGAAGCAGACCGCTATCTATTCGGTGGAAATCTGGAAGCGTTTCCGTAAGTGGGGCGGTATTCCTACGGGGCTGACGCAGAACGTAGGCGATTTTTTGAAGTCGGAGGAAATCGAGGGAATCCTCGGCAATTCCGATTTTGTATATCTCCTGAATCAAAATGCAAAGGATCAGGCAATCCTTGCAGATAAGCTGGGATTGTCAGAAAAACAGCTTGCCCATGTAACCAATTCCGAGCCGGGGTGCGGACTGATTCTGTTTGACAACGTGGTTATTCCGTTCGTAGATAAATATCCGGTAGATACCAAGACCTTTGCGGTTATGAATACCAAACCAGAGGAAAGTGTAAGGCAGGAGGTAAATGAGTAGTGGCGGAGAAAAAGAAACAGAAACCGGCTGCATTTGCACAGGAGAAAAAAACCTTTACCGGAGAAATTCCAAAGAAAGCAAACGAGGGTAAAGGTAAAAAATCCGCAGCATATCAGCCGAGAGATGCAGATACCACTTCTGGACACGATGTCCAGAGGTCGAAAAATACAAAGAAGTATCAGAAAGCAGATGCTTCTGGACAGAATGTCCAAAAGTCCGAGGGAGCAGAAGCCGGAGAGAAGTCTAAAAGCGATTTTATGCAGCCGGACAGCACTTTTACGGAGGAAGCCGGAGAGGAGCAGGGTAGAAAAATTGCCAGCGATGACTACCGCCACAGGGACACCTATCATTCGTCACAGAAAAAGGGCAGGTATCAAAGGCGGGAGATAAAGAGCCGGGAGCGAGTAAAGCAATTTGATTTTGAACAGGATTTCCAGACAAAGGACACTACCTTTACCGAAGAGGCAGAACCGGAATTTCATGGAAGCAAAAAGTTAGACCGACTGCAAAAGAAAGCGGAGAAAGCCAGAAAAAAGACGGAAGCTGCAAGAAAGAAGATTCCAAAGAAAACGGAGTATTCTCTGGAGCGTGTTTTTGATGAAAAGACGGGCAGAACAAAGTATGTATTGACTTCTGTAAAAAAAGAGAAACCATTCAAACCGGACAGTCCGGTAAAAAGAGCGGCTGGCAGGGTGGGAATGGAATCTTCTAATTTTGCCCATAGTAAGGTTGCCGAAGTGGAGAAAGAAAATTCCGGTGTGGAGGCTGCCCACAAGACAGAGCAGAGCGGGGAAGATGTTTACCGCTTTTTCAAAGGGCATTACAAAGGGAAAACGGAAAGACGGAGAGCGAAAGCTGCAAAGCTGGAGAAAAAGCAGATGCAGAAAGAGGTCAATTTCCGTTATCAGAAGTTCTTGGAAGAAAATCCGGAAATGCAGGAAAAGACCATTCAGAAGCAGTTGCAGAAAAGACTGCAAAAGCAGCGTATCAAACGGGAATATGCAAAAGCAAGACGGGCGGGACAGACAGCGAAAGCCGCAAAGGAAACAGCGGCGAAGTCCGGGAATCTTTTTACAGCGGCAGCCAGAAAGATACAGGAGATTGCATCAAAAAATGTTTCGCTTCTGCTTGCCATAGGAGCCTTTTCGGTGCTTCTTGTGATGATTATGACAGCAGTATCTTCCTGTGGGGCGATGTTTGCCGGAGGAATCAGTACCACGCTGGCAGGAAGTTATATGAGCGTTCCGGCAGAAATAGATGCGGCAGATTTAGCTTTTTCTGAACTGGAAAAAGAATTGCAGGCAGAGATTGATGCCATAGAAACCACTTATCCGGATTATGATGAGTACCGTTATAATCTGGCATCTATCGGGCATGACCCATTTGCACTGATCAGCTATCTGTCGGCAGTCCATACGGAATTTACTGCAAGTGAGGTACAGGCAGAAATAGAATATCTGTTTGATGAAATGTATGAGTTGACACTAAATCCTACAGAGGAAACGAGGACAAGGACGGTAACAAAAACAGGCACTCATACGGTAACAGACCCGGTTACGGGGGAAACAACAGAAGAGGAATACGAGTATGAAGTGGAAGAGGAATATACCGTAACCATTCTGGAAGTGACCCTGACAGCAAAAGATTTAAACGTAGTAGTTGCCGGACGCATGAATGAGGAGCAGAGAGAAATCTATGCTTTTTATAACCAGACCCACGGGCTGACACAGCAGTTTTATAAGCCCCTTGATTTATATTGGTACAACTATGTGAGCAGTTATTATGGCTGGCGTATCAATCCGGTCACAGGGCAGGAACAGTTACATCGGGGCGTAGATATTGCAGTACCTACCGGAACAACCGTATATGCGGCGATGGACGGGACAGTAACTACCGCAACTTATGACAGCTATTACGGAAATTATGTAGTGATTGAAGATGAAAAAGGCTACTGCACAAAATATGCCCACATGGATACCTTAAATGTCCGGGCAGGACAGAGCGTGACGCATGGAAATGTGATCGGAACAACAGGGAATACGGGAAGCAGTACCGGAAGTCATTTACATATCGAATGTCTGTATCAGGGGGAATATTATAACCCTCTTTTTTATTTTGAAGCAGGCACGGATACGCTGTATGGCGAAACGCCGGGCAGCGGAAGCGGCGGAGGAAATGTGATACCGCCGGATTCCTATGACGATGCAACCGTGCAGGCACTTATGGAAGAAGCGGCGAGATATTTAGACTATCCCTATGTATGGGGAGGCTCCAGTCCGTCCACCAGCTTTGACTGTTCCGGTTTTGTCTGCTGGGTATTTACAAACAGCGGTGTCCATAACCTGCCACGAACCACAGCACAGGGCATTTATAACCAGTGTACGCCTGTGTCGGCGGCAGATGCAAAGGCGGGGGATATTATCTTTTTTACAGGTACATACAATTCGGGCGTACCAGTCAGCCATGTGGGGATTTACTGCGGAAACGGGGTCATGATTCATTGCGGAGATCCAATCAGTTACGCTTCAATCAATTCGTCCTATTGGCAGAGCCATTTTTATGCGTTTGGAAGATTATCAGGAAATTAAAATAACAGGAAGTGAGGAACGATGACGAAAGAGAGAATTGTAAAGGAGCTTTCCAAAGTCCGGGAACAGCTTGCGGGATTGCAGGCGAGGGAGAGGGATTTGGCGGAACAGCTTCAGATGGCAGAGGATGCGGAGAAGATGAAATTCATTGAAAAGAATAAAATCTCTCTGGATCGGCTGATTCTGTTAAACAAGGTCAGCGAAGAAGAAATTATGCGTCTGCTGAAAGAAAAAGAGCAGAAAGAAGCAGCACAATCAGAAGAAAGGGAGGCTTACAGCCATGAAGAACAGGAAGTTATCATCTAAGGCAGTTATATCACTGATATTGTCCGCTGTGCTATTTACCATGCCTGCGGTAGCGTTTTCTGTAAATGGGAACTACGCAATCAGTGCTTTTGCCGAAGAAACAAAAGAAACCGAAGAATCCAAACCGGAGGAAAGTACGGAGCAGACACCCGGCGAAAGTGAAACTGATGTCAGTACGGAGGAAAATACAGAAAACAGTACCGAGGGAAGCACCGGGGATGGCACTGTATCGGGAAATGATAAACCGGAGCCGGTATGTAATTGCGAAGATCAATGCGGTGCGTATGAGTATGACAAAAACTGTCCCGTCTGCGTCACAGATTATAAGCTCTGTACCTATAAAAAACCGAATGTGAGTATCAAAATCAGACAGCCGGAGGAGTGGCATAATGCCATTGTTACCGTTTCTTTCAGTGTAAAAGATACCGCAGATACGGGGAATTTTGAAATCGCAAAGATAGAGGCAAAGGTAGGGCAGAATGGAAGCTGGACAGATGTGACGGAGGAAAAGAAATTAAGGATTTCCGAGAACTGTACCGTGTATGTGCTTGTCACAGACCAGAAAGGCAATACCTATGAGAAGAACCGTGCCATAAAGTGCTTTGATACCGTAAAGCCGACCTTAAATGCGGCAGTCAGTGACGGGCTTTTAAGCATACAGGTACATGATACGGATTCCGGTGCAAAGGCGGTATATGTCAATGGATATGAGTTTACAGATCTGACGGGCGGTACGTTAAATATCCGCCTCCAGCAGTTTGACGCAGGGTATGAGTATTTTACCATTTCTGCAATGGACAATGCCGGAAATATGTCTGAGGTTTATAAAACGAAAAATCCGTACTATAAAGACCCTGCCGATACCAGTGATGGGAATCCGGCGGAGCAGCTCCCGGAGAGTGCGACCCCGACGAAACCGGGGAGTGCTACGGGAACCGTGACGGAGCATACCAAAACAGACAGTAACGGAAATACCACATCACAGACAAGTCCTGCCGAACAGAAAAAGCAGGCAATGAAAGAAGCTGCGGAGGCAGAAAGCGGGAAAACAGAAAGTACGGAAAAATCCGGTCAGGGCAAGGAGTTTTATACTATTCAGACCGCCACGGAGAAAGTTTTCTATCTGATTATTGACCGGGACGGAGAGGAAGAAATGGTATATTTTTTGACTGAGGTTACGGAAAATGACCTGTTAAATGCAACTTCCGATAACAGTGAAACCTTGCCGAAAAATTCCGCTGCGTTGGAATCTGCAATTCCGAATGGGGAGAGTGCATTGCCAAACAACAACGGAGAGCAGGCAGATACAGAGGGAAAGGAAACGGAAACAGAAAAAGGTACGGAAGGTGCAGAGAGTACGGGAAATACAGAGGAAACCGAACCGGAGCCGGAAGTGAAAGAAGCACCGAATCCGATGATTTCGTATGTGCTGATTGGTAGTCTTGCCTTAATCGTTATCGGAGCTGCTTATTATTTTAAGGTTGTCCGCAAGAAAAAAGAGGACTTTATCGAGGACGAAGATGAAGATGAGGAAGATAACGAGGAGTATGAAAACGAAGATGAGGAATCGGAGGAAGATACGGAAGAAGATTTCTTTGACGAACAGGAGGAATAAGGTATGCAGTTGGTGGTTACAGAGAAGCCCAGCGTAGCACAGGCAATTTCCCATGTGATCGGGGCGAAAGAGAGAAAAGACGGTTACATGGAGGGAAACGGATTTCTCGTTTCATGGTGTGTAGGACATCTGGTAGAGCTGGCACAGCCGGAGATGTATTCAGAAGCATGGAAAAAATGGAGCTATGAGAGCCTGCCCATGATACCGGAGCAGTGGCAGCATGAAGTGAAAAAGGAAACAGCAACGCAGTATAAAATCTTGAAAAATCTGATGCACGATACAAGAGTTGAAAGTGTGGTGTGTGCCACCGATGCCGGACGGGAGGGAGAACTTATCTTCCGTCTGGTATATGAACAGGCAGGCTGCCGGAAACCAATGAAACGCCTGTGGATTTCATCAATGGAGGAGAGTGCAATCCGTGACGGGTTTGAAAACTTAAAGCCGGGAAGCGATTATGACAGCCTGTACCAGTCTGCACTTTGCAGACAGCAGGCAGACTGGCTGGTGGGATTAAATGGTACGAGATTATTTACTGTACTGTATGGCGGAAAGGTATTAAAGGTGGGCAGAGTACAGACGCCCACCCTTGCCATGCTGGTAGACCGTGAAGTGAAGATTATGAATTTTGAAAAAGAGCAGTATTACATGGCTCATATTCTGATGGATGGGATAGATGCCATGACAGAACGGATTGACGATAAGGCAAGGGCAGAAAGTATTGCTGCAGCGTGTGAAAGTCAGAGTGGAGTGGTTCGTTCCGTTATAAAGGAAAATAAAAGCGTTGCACCACCAAAACTTTATGACCTTACCACGCTTCAGCGGGATGCCAACCGTATCTTTGGTTTTACTGCAAAGCAGACATTGGAGTACACCCAGAGCCTTTATGAGAAAAAGCTGGTCACTTATCCGAGAACGGACAGCCAGTATTTATCCGATGATATGGAAGAAACTGCAAAAGCGGTAATCGGGGCAGTTTATCAGGCGATTCTCTTTGAGGAACAGACCGGAGCAGAGCCGGATATAAAAAGAGTGTTGAACAGTAAAAAAGTGACCGACCACCATGCAATTATTCCCACCATAGAAATTACAAAGACAGACCTTTCCGCTGTGCCGGAGGGAGAAATGAAAATCTTATCCCTTGTCGCTAATCGTCTGTTATGTGCAACCGGGAAAAAGCAGTTGTATGAAACGGTAAAAGCAGAGTTTTCTTGCGGTGGTTACAGCTTTCATGTATCCGGAAAAACGGTTCTGCAGAACGGGTGGAAAGAATTTGAAGCAGCATTGAAACGTACCTACCGGGTAAAAAAAACAGATGAGGATAAGGAAGAGAAGAAACTGCCGGAGCTTTCTGAAGGCATGACGTTTCCAGTTATCCAGACAAAGGTAACAGAGCAATTCACGCAGCCTCCCAAACATTTTACCGAGGACAGCCTGCTTTCTGCGATGGAACGTGCCGGAGCAGAGGATATGGGCGATGAGGTGGAACGCAAAGGACTTGGCACACCTGCCACCAGAGCTGACATTATTGAAAAGCTGGTCAAAGACGGTTTTGTGAAACGGGAGAAAAAGCAGATGCTTCCCACCGAGGACGGGATGAAGCTCATTACTGTTCTGCCGGATATGGTAAAATCCCCGAAGCTTACAGCAGATTGGGAGAATACGCTGACTTTGGTTGAAAAAGGCGAATACACCATGCAGGAGTTCATGGATGGCATTGAAGATATGGTGCGGGAGCTGGTGCAAACCTACCACAGTATCAGTGACGATCAGAAGTCTTTGTTTGGAACGATGCAGGAAGTGCTTGGAAAATGCCCGAAATGCGGCAGCGATGTAGTAAAAGGAAAATTCGGTGCTTACTGCAAACAAAAATGCGGCATGAATGTGGGTAGGGCAATGGGAGCAACGTTTTCCGATACACAGATGAAAAGTCTGCTTGAAGGGAAAAAGACCCTTGTGAGAGGATTAAAAGGGAAAAAGGGAAGCTACGATGCGTACCTGATTCCGGAGGGAATTGAGGATTATTCTTATATCAAAGACGGAAAGGAAATCAAAGGTTCGCAGTACAAATTCAAGATGGAATTTCCACCGAGAAAAAGCAAGTGAAAAGGAGACAGAAAAATGAATACAGAAATGAAAAAGACCGTTGTTTACAGCACCGGAGATAAAATTTTAAACATTATGAAAGAGCAGGATATGGATATTCCAGAACTTTCTTTGCGGTGCGGTGTCAGGGAAGATGTATTGATGGATATTCTGGCAGGTATCCGGGAAGCAGATATAAGTACGCTCTGCAAAATTGCAGACGGACTGGAGATTTGTGTACGGGAGCTTTGCCCTGATGAAGAAAGCTATGTCGTTCCGGTGGAAAAAGATATCCTTGCAAAGCTCATTGTGATCAGCGAGCTGAAGGAGATGGAATTGGAGGAGCTGATTGGCACAATTCTGGAAAACGGTATCGAAGAACACGGTTTTTATGAATAAGGCGGCGGGGGTTATCCCCTCCGTCATTTTGGAGGAATGCTTATGGTAACAAAATATCAGATGATTTCCTATCTGGCGGAGGATACCGCAAAAGAGATAGCGAAAAACGGGCAGGAGTGGACAAGGTATCTGACTACCGCTGCAAGGCTTTATAAATATCCGTTCAATGAACAGATACTTATTTTTGCACAACGACCGGATGCAACAGCCTGTGCGTCCCTTGAACTATGGAATGAGAAGATGAATTGCTGGGTAAACCGTGGAGCAAAGGGAATTGCCCTGCTGGATACGGAAAATTCCTATACAAGATTGAAATATGTTTTCGATGTGTCCGACGTACATAAGGCAAGGCGGATAGGACGTGATCCGAATTTGTGGGAGTTGCGTGAGGAGCATAAAGAAACAGTCCTGGCACAGCTTGAAAAGACATACGGAGAAACGGATAAAAACAGCTCCTTTGAACAGCGGATAATGGAAATATCCAATCGGATTGCTTTGGATTATTATGAAGAACTTCTGCCGGAAATCGAATATGTGAAAGAGGGCAGCTTTTTAGAGGAACTGGACGAGTTAAATGTAGGTGTCAGGCTTCGTGATACGCTTTCTTCCAGTATTGCTTACACCATACTGTCACGATGCGGTGCAGATATGGAACTGTGGAAAGACGAGCAGGGATTTGAATATATCAGCGACTTTAATACGATGAAAACCCTGTCTGTTGTTGGTACAGCCACCACAGATATGTGCAAGCCGCTTTTAATGGAGATAGGCAGAACCATAGGAGCGTATGACCGCCAGATTGCCCGCAGGAAGGCACAGGAAAAAGCTAATGCAGGACGCACACAAACTTCTTTGGAAAATACGGAGAAAGTGCTTGCAAATGAAGCAGATACAGACTATAATGCTCTAAAGCGTGAAAGTGAAAAGGAGCTACAAAACAATCAGGAGATAGAAATACAGAGCAAAAAGGAGGATGCGGCACATGAAACTGACATACGAAAAGAACGGGGATTATCTGATTCCGAACCTGACAGCGAACGAGGAACCGGAGGGAACGCTGACGAAGTACGGTATGATGCGGAAGAACTTCTTACAGGAACACCGGAAAGGGATTTATCAGGGCATGATACTGGCGGGCGAGCTGAAAGCACACTGTCTGGAGATACAGGAGCAGGCAGAGCAGAGAATGGAAGCCCTGAGCGAACAGATGGCGAAAGCAGAGGGAGTGAACGAGGAACTGAAAGCAGCCGATCAGATGAAGTGGGTAGCGAAGATGAACAACATCAGACATTCAGCGGAGGAGATCGTGCTGACGGAACTGATTTACAGTTAGAAAATGACATACAGGAAGAAGAAATACCAGAACCGGATAGTGGAGAACATTCATTATCCGGTTCTTTTTTTCCGAAGCTGTCTGAAACAGAGCAGGGGGAGGACTTACAGCGTGGTATTTTATGCAGTGATGAGTTCCTGAAGCATAAAAGACCGGAAATAGCTGGGTATTTTCAGATAGAGCAGGATGCAAAGATTCAGGCGGATTATCTGAGAAATTCGTTCCGCATGGAAGAATACACCGAGTTCAATATCGGGGAAATGCGGGGCGGCTACCGTGCCGATGAGGACGGTATTACCTTATGGAAAGGCAATTATCTGACCCGTGAAGCGGAAAGCAGGCTGTCATGGGAGGAAGCACGTTTTCTTGTCAATTCCTATATGGAGGACGGAGTATATCTTCTTCCAGGAGAAACCGCAGAGCGGATTGAAACAGCGGGAATGTACCAGCAGCTTGACTTATTTTCCATGTTTACGGAGCAGGCTGGCAATCTTGCCATGAAACAGGCGGAAACAGTGACACCGATACGGTCAGAAACAAAGATACCGCCGGAGCAGATAGCGGATATTCTGCGGAGCGGCGGAGGCAGGGATAACAGCAGAAAGCGTATCTACACCAAATATCAGCAGGGAAAGACACCGGAGGAGATGGCTGCTTTCTTACAGAAAGAGTATGGAACAACCGGAAAGGGCTTTGAATTTGACGGAAAGCAGTTAGCGGTATGGTTCAATGAGGATGGGATGCGTGTCGGATATGGCACATCGACAGAGCGTCCGGTGCTTCAGATGAACTGGCAGGAGGTGGAAGCAAAAATCCGCTCACAGGTAGTAAACGGTACCTATATGGGAGCAAATGAAGCTTATCTGACTGACGAAGCAGAACGTGACCGGATTGCAGGGCATCTCTTTTTCTTTTTCCGGGATGGCATGGGAGAACTGCCGGAGGAGCTTGGGCTAAAAGCAGGAAATTATCCGGAGGCTCATGCAAGAATGATAGAATACCTTTCTACAAAAGAAGGAGTTGAGCTTGTGGCTTCCCACATGGATCAGGCACTTCATCAGCTTGAAACCGGAGAGAAAAAGCTACGTTTCCGTTCAGTTATGCCAAAAGAGGAGCTGCGGGAGGAACTTGACAATCTGCTGATAGAAAAACAAATCTTTCCAACCGCAGACCATGTGGAAATAAAAAGGGAGGATTTTATTACTCAGGACGAGATAGACCATAATCTTGGCAGGGGAAGTGGATATTCACATGGTTCTTTCCGCATCTATGATTATTTTCAGGAAAAGCATGACAGCAAAGAAGCAGCGGAATTTCTGAAAAAAGAATATGGCATTGGAGGCGGCTCTCATGCACTTGCCGGAGCAGACCATAGCTGGCAAGACCACAACTTTAAAGGGATTGAATTAAAAAAGGGAAATATCTGCGAACCTTATGCGAAAGTGCTGCTGTCTTGGAAAGTAGTCGAAAAGCGTATCCGAAAGCTGGTGGCGGAAGATAAGTATTTATCTCCGGCAGGGAAAGAAGCCTATGCCCGGTACAAAGAGGAAGAAGCACAGAAAGCGCTGGAAAAAGCACAGGCGGTAATAGAACGGAAAACGAAGGTTGCCTGTAAAGAAGCCATTGAACGGACGATTTCGGAAAAATTTGACGGGTATCGTCTGCCGAAAGATACACCGGATGAAGTAATCCGAAAATATGGTAGCGAGCGTGTCAGCTATGTACTTGCCAATACTGTCATGCACCTGACGCACGATGGCAGATTTTCTCCCGACAATAAGGCATGGGCAAAAGAAATAGAACCGTATGCCAAGTATGAGAACCGTGATTTGATTGTTTCTTCCCATCCGGCGGTCTTAAATGGATTTATCAATCAGACAAGACGGTATATGGAGCAGGAAAAGGAGATTGCGGCACAGCAGATTACCATTGACGGGCAGTTGTGTTTAAAGATTGATGAATGGAAGTCGGAAGAAAATAACTATGTGCTTGGAAATTCCATGCAGGACAATGCGTTCTTTTACGTACTCATAAACGAAAATGTCCATTTTGAATATGATTACAAACCGAGCAGGGAAGAAATTGAAAACGATTATTTGAATCTCATTGCAATGGAAGATATAGACCGACACGAAGCGGAGGTATTTTCACGCATTGAAGGAACGGAAGATGTAGCGGAAACAGAATCACGATTCTCAGTTGAGGAAACCAGCGATGCCTTTGAGCCGGGACAGGATTTTGCAGTATGGGATCATGGCAGGGAAGATTATTATATAAAAGAGGACGGTACAATTCCCACCTTTGAAACAAAAGAGGAAGCGGAACACTATCTGCAAAGCATGGAACCGGACACTTCTGGACACGATGTCCAAAAGTCAGTGGAAGAACCTGCCATAGAAAAGCCTGTGAAGCAGCCTGCACCAAAGATTGATAAATCCAATGCGGTCAATTTCCACATTACAGACGATGCGTTAGGAGCAGGCAGTGCGAAAGAGAAATTCCGACGAAATATAGAAGCAATCCGTACTTTGGAAAAGGTGGAGAGCGAGAACCGTATCGCCACACGGTCGGAACAGCAGATTTTATCACAGTATGTTGGCTGGGGCGGGCTTGCCGATGCCTTTGATGAAAGCAAATCTGCATGGGCGGGAGAATATCAGCAGTTAAAGGAATTGTTATCGTCGCAGGAGTACGCTTCTGCAAGGGAAAGCACCTTAAATGCCCACTATACCAGTCCTGCCATTATCCGCAGTATTTATGATACCTTAGACCGTATGGGATTTGAAAAGGGGAATGTATTAGAGCCTGCAATGGGTATCGGAAATTTCTTCGGAATGCTGCCGGAGAAGATGCAGGAAAGCCGACTTTATGGTGTGGAGCTGGATGGTATTACGGGCAGGATTGCAAGACAGCTCTATCCGAAAGCGGATATTAAAATATCCGGTTTTGAAAAAACAGACTATCCGAATGATTTTTTTGATGTAGCAGTCGGCAACGTGCCATTCGGACAGTATAAGGTAGCGGATAAACAATATGATAAAAATAATTTCCTGATTCATGATTATTTCTTTGCAAAGACATTAGATAAAGTCCGTCCCGGCGGTGTGGTTGCTTTTGTTACCAGTAAGGGAACAATGGATAAAAAAAGTCCGGAGGTCAGAAAGTATCTGGCTCAGCGAGCGGAGCTTATGGGGGCGGTCAGACTTCCGAATACAGCATTTAAGGAAAATGCAGGGACAGAAGTCACTTCGGATATTTTGTTTTTTAAGAAGCGTGACCGTGTGATGGATTTGGAGCCGGACTGGGTGCATCTGTCAGAGGATGAGAACGGCATTGCCATGAACAGCTATTTTGCCGAACATCCGGAGATGATCGTGGGAAAAATGGAAATGGTCAGTGGACCGTATGGTATGGAAAGTACCTGTATGCCCGATACCACAAGATCATTTGCACAGCAGCTACAGGAAGCAGTCAGCCATATTGACGGAGAGATAGAAGCAGTGGAGCTGGATGAGCTGGCAGATGAGCTTGCGGACGCCACCATTCCGGCGGACCCGGATGTTAAGAATTACAGCTACACTCTTGTGGACGATAGGGTGTATTACCGTGAAAATTCCATTATGAAGCCTGTGGATATGTCAGCTTCCATGCAGGAACGTATCAAGGGCATGGTGGGTATCCGAAACTGTACGCAGGAGCTTATCAATCTGCAATTAGAGGAATATCCGGATACGGTAATCAAGGAAAAGCAGGCGGAGTTAAAAAGTTTATATGATGCTTTTTCCAAGAAACACGGTCTAATTAACTCGCAGACCAACAAAAGAGCATTTAATCAGGACAGCAGCTATTGTCTGTTATGTTCTCTTGAAAAATTGGACGATGAAGGCAATTTCAAAGGCAAAGCGGATATGTTCACGAAGCGTACCATTAAAAAGGCCGAGGTTGTCACAAGTGTGGATACGGCAAGTGAAGCACTGGCAGTGTCCTTATCGGAAAAAGCAAGAGTTGACCTCGATTATATGGCAGAGCTGACTGGAAAAAATGTGGATACGGTCAAGGAGGAGCTGACAGGAATTATATTCCAGAATCCATTGACGGATCAGTGGGAAACAGCAGATGAGTATTTAAGTGGAAATGTCCGTGACAAGCTGGAAACAGCAAAGGTCTATGTAGAGAGCCACCCGGAATATGCCGTGAATGTGCAGGCACTCACACAGGTACAGCCGAAGGAGCTGGATGCCAGCGAAATTGAGGTGCGTATCGGTGCCACATGGATTGACCCGAAGTATATTGAGGATTTTATGAGGGAGACCTTTGAAACGCCGCAGCATTTGTTAGACAGAAATGTCGTGGGCGTACAGTACTCCGATGTGACAGGACAGTGGAACATAAAGGGAAAAAATGCGGACTATGGCAATTCCCTTGTAAATATGACCTAC
>ERZ773216.2703-NODE-2703-length-16620-cov-3.191669_pt1 | contig 16620 bp, 13 predicted proteins | sample MGYA00511259_ERZ773216 | MGnify/ENA primary metagenome ERZ773216 (study PRJEB29015, sample SAMEA2737764) | human gut metagenome | biome: human gut; feature: human-associated habitat; material: faeces | place: China | collected 2012 ... | reverse complement strand
ATTATGTTTTCTTAAATAACAAAAAATATCATAAGGCTTTCTGTTACTTTCTATTTTAATTTGCCTTGTCATATTTGCAATATAAATATCTCCAGTTTTAATAAAATTTCTCATAGATTCTACAGCATTTAAATATCCATTTTTGCTAAAGTCAGAAGTAATATTGTAAATTGTATTTTCATCAGAGCTTATGTTATTTTTATTTAATATATTTTCTATTTTGTTTTCATAATTTTCTATGGAATTAAATTTTTCTTGAGTAGAAATGTAAATTTCTCTTTTTTCTAAATCTTCAATTATGTACAGGTCATAAAATGTAAATAAAGCATCAGGTATATTCACTTCTTTATTATGTTTTGAAGATATACTTTCAAATTTTCTACCATAGTCATAGGTTAAATAGCCTATAGCACCACTAATAATAGGAAGTTCAGTATTATTTTCCTGTTTATTTTCTTTAATATAGCTGTCTAAAAAATCTAATAAATTTCCTTTTGTTTCCTTATCATTTATTTTTAAAATATTGTTACTTTCTTTTACTTCCAAATAGGGATATAACCCTATTACAGAGTATTTGCCATATTTATTCTTTAAAGAAGAATCCAGAAAAACGGACTTTGTATTGTGAAAGTGGGAATATAATATTTCGGCGGGAAAATATTTTTTCAGCTTTTTATATTTTAAAGACAATTTTTATACCTCCATTGTTGACATATTGCAATAAAGTTATTTAGTATTTCGTGCCCATTTTCTGTTAAAACAGCCTCTGGATGAAATTGTATTCCATAAATCGGGTACTTATAGTGGGAAATTGCCATAATTGCACCGTCACTTGAAATGGCATCAATATTTAACTCATCGGGTAGGGAGGCTTTATCTACTACCAAGGAATGGTATCTTGTTACATTGTAGTGCTTTGGAAGATTATTAAAAAGTCCTTTTCCATTATTTATTATTTCAGTTACTTTTCCATGTACTGGCGTAGAACCACAACAAACCTTAGCACCAAAGGAATGGGCAATAATTTGATGACCTAAGCATACACCTAAAATAGGAACTTTATTGCAAAAATATTTTATAACTTCCTCTGAAATACCACCATCTTTTGGATTACCCGGACCGGGAGATATTATTATTCCACTTAAATCTTCTATATTTTTAAGTTCATTAATTGTCACTTTGTCATTTCTTATTACCTTTATATCCTGTCCCAATTCTTGAAAATAGGCAGACAGGTTGTAGACAAACGAGTCGTAGTTATCAATCATTATATTCATCATATAACCTCCAACATAAAATAAAAAAACCGAAATAAACCCATAGTAATATGAGTCTATTTCGGCAGTCTTCTGTAATTCAGGCACACCCTATATACAATTTTGTAAAACGATTATATCATAGTATGAAGTTAATGGCAAATATAAATTTTATAATTTTGGAAACAATAAAAATTATTGACAAAGGAATGGTATTTGATAAAATGTAAATATAGAAATTAAGGTTTTTAGGAGAAATGTTTATGGAAAGATATGACATAGCAATAATAGGTACAGGACCAGCTGGATTGTCAGCTGCAATAACTGCAAAAATTAGAAATAAGAAAATATTATTAATAGGAAATCCTAATTTTAGTGATAAAGTGCAAAAAGCACACCAAATACAGAATTATTTAGGCTTACCAGCTATTTCAGGAAAAGATTTGGCAAAAGCATTTGAAAACCACATTAACTCTATGGATATTACTATTACAGATGGAAAAGTAAATGCTGTATATCCAATGGGAAGTTATTTTGGATTACAGGTTTCACAGGATATTTATGAGGCTGAAACAGTAATAGTTGCTACAGGTATAGTTACTGGAAAGGCTTTTAAAGGAGAAAATGAGCTTTTAGGCAGAGGTGTAAGCTATTGTGCTACTTGTGACGCACCGTTGTACAGAAACAAAACAGTTGCTGTAGTAGGTTACAGTCCAAAAGAGGAATTAGAGGCTGAATTTTTAGCAGAGGTATGCGAAAAGGTTTTATATATTCCCATGTATAAAGAAGAAACAAAATTATCTGACAAAGTTACTATAATAGATGAAAAGCCAACTGCTGTAATAGGAGAAAACAAAGTTAAGTCTTTACAGACTGAAAAAAATCATTATGAAGTAGACGGTATTTTTATATTGCGTGACAGCATACCGCCGTCACAGCTTGTGTCTGGTTTGGAAATAAAGGATAATCATATTGTAGTTAATTCACAAATGGAAACAAATATAAAAGGCTGTTTTGCTTGTGGAGATATTGTAGGCAGACCATATCAATATATAAAGGCAGCAGGACAGGGCAACATAGCTGGACTTTCAGCTGTTGCATATTTAGATGCAAAAAGAAAAGCTATGGGAGAAAATTAATCCCATAGCCTTTTGACTATTTTTCTATCTTTACTGGAGATATAGTTTTAATTTTAAATATAAAATAATAGTATTTTACAATTAAGAGAACTACTATAGTTGCCCTGCCAATAGAGTTGTGCATCATTAAAAATGCCATACAAAGCATAAATGAAACTGGAAGTACAATACAAAGTTTTGTTTTTAATGTCATACTTCTGTTTTTCTCAAAACTTTCAAGGTGGTTTTTATAAAGTTTTGTAGATTTAAACCAGTTATGAAATCTATCACTACCTTTGGCGAAAAAGAATGAGGCTAAAAGTAGAAATGGTACTGTAGGTAAAAGGGGAAGTACCACCCCAACTGCACCTACAGCCATTGACAATAATCCAAGTGCTATGTATAAATATTTCAAAAAATCAACTCCTTATTGTGTCTATAATATGTTTTATTGCTGTTATTGGGTGATAAAGCAACATTCTAGGACCGGAAAATCTCATTACTTTTCTTATTTGTTCAGCCATATCCCTTTTATAACAATGAGTTTCACAACTACTGCAAAAAGTTTTTGTCTGTCTATTAGGGCAATAATCTATTCTTTTGAAAGTGTAGTCTTTTAATGTTTCACATTGTTGGCATAATGTTTTTTTAGTATTGTGGTTTTTGTTGCAATATAGCTTAATCATAAGTTCTGAAATCTGTTTTTCTTTTTCTATTTTATTCATTAACTGTTTCTCCCACTTTCCATAGAATAAATATGGTCGGCAATAGCAAGTGTAGATTTTCTATGGGAAATTAAAATTATAGTTTTGTCCTTTGCATTATGTAGTGCTTTTAATATTATGGCTTCATTTAAGCTGTCTAGGTTGCTTGTGGGTTCATCTAAAAGCATAACTGGAGCGTTTGACAAAAAGGCTCTGGCAATGCCTATTCGCTGTTTTTCTCCTCCGGAAAGTCTATCGCCTAACTCTCCAATAGGTGTGTCATAACCCTTTGGAAGTTCAGAAATAAATTGGTGTATAGATGCCTGTTTTGCAGCTTTAATAATTTCGTCTTTAGTAGTACCAATTTTGCCTATAGCAATGTTATTTCCTATGGTATCATTAAATAAATATGTTTCTTGAGTACAATAGCTTTCGTTTTTTCTCAATGTACATGTATTAATATTTTCTATAGGCGTACTTGATAATAATAATTCTCCACTATCTCTATCCCAAAATCTCATAATTAACTTTAAAAGTGTGGATTTGCCACAACCACTTTTGCCTAAAATACCTGTAATTTTATTTTTTTCTATTTTAATTGAAATATTATCCAATATTTTAATACTATCATATGAAAAAGACAAGTTTTTACATTCTATTTCATCAAAGTTTTTATCAATGCCGTTTTCTATTTCAGCTACCACAGGTTCTTCTTCTAAAAGGGAAATAACTCTGTCGCCACTAGCCAATGTTTGTGCTAAATTGTTAGATAAATTACTAAGGGCAATTACTGGACCATAGGAGCTTACAAGAGCTGTAATTGAAATTACCATTTCTGAAAAATCTATCTTATTGTTAAAATACAGTATTGATGCTGTAATAATCATTATAATATTAAAAACAAATACTGTACCCTCTGTGAAATTTCTTGATGAAATTTCTCCTATTTTCAGTTTTTTGTGTAACGCCTTACTTTCAGAAGTTTTTTTGGCTATTTCACTTTTTCTTTCTTCAGTAAATGAAAACTGTAATAACTCCTGTAATCCTCTTAAACTGTCAAGAAAAAGACTGTTTAATTCTCCGGCTTTATTTCTATAGGCTAAACCAGAGTTTTTAATTTTTTTACTGTTTACTACTGGAATGATTACACCTACAAAAAAGTAAGCTAATATTGCAATTATACCTAATATAGGAGAAAAACTACCAATAAATAATACCATAATTATAGATACTGTTAATGCTATAAGTATAGGAGAAATAGTGTGAGCATAAAAAACCTCTAAAAGTTCTACATCACTTGTTATAAGCGAAATAAGGTTTCCCTTGTCCTCTCCCTCTAATTTAGCCGGACACAGTTTGCGAAGAACTGTAAAAACTTTATCTCTTATTACAGCAAGTATTCTAAAGGCAATATAGTGATTGCAAGCCTGTTCGCCATATCTTAAAATACCTCTAAAAACTGCCAATAATATAAGAACTGTAAAAATTGTTTTTATTGAAAAAGTAAAATTAATACCTAAAACCGTTAGAATACCAATAACTCCAAAAACGGGAATAAATATGGCACATAAAAATCCCAAAACACCCATTACAACAGCAAAAATTATATAATGAATTAAAGGTTTTATCAATGTTATAAGTTTTGACATTATTTTGTAGCCACTTCGTCTATTCATTACTTACACCTCCTTTATTAAAATTTTCTAGGTTTTGCTGTTTATTGAAAAGTTCAGCATAATAGCCAGATTGTTCTATAAGTTTAGTGTGTGTGCCATTTTCTACAACAGTACCATTATTAATAACGAAAATATTATTGGAATTAATGGCATTTGCAAGTCTATGGGAAATCATAATAACTGTTTTTTCTTTTGCAAGTTCATATATTACAGTCATAATGTCTTCTTCACTTTCTAAATCTATGTTTGATGTGGACTCGTCAAAAATATATATTGGTGTATTGTGAAGTAAAGCTCTTGCTATGGCAAGGCGTTGTCTTTGTCCTCCAGAAAGGTTGTTACCTTGTTCAGTTACTTTTGTTTTTAAACCATTTTCACTATTAACAAAATCAAGTAGATTTACTTTTTGAAGAACATTTAACATTTCATTTTTTGTGGCATTACTTTTGCCCATTTTTAAATTATATTCAATAGTTCCTTTAAAAATATAGCCGTTGTGTGGTATGTATGTAACTATATCCATAAGGGCATTTTCTGAAATTTTGGAAAGTTCCATATTACCCAGTTTTATATATCCACTATAGTTTTTTAATTTGCCTGTAAGTATTGATGCTATAGTTGATTTGCCACAGCCACTTTTACCAACAAGGGTGAAAAGTCCTTTGTTTGGTAATATAATATTAATGTTATTCAATATTGTTCTGTTTCCGTCATAAGAAAATGAAACATTTTTGAAACTAATATTGTAATTTTCTAGGGTTGTATTTTTATTTTCATTTTCAATATGTTCAATATCCAATATTCTGAATATTTTATCAGCAGCAGAAGCTCCGTTCATAGCAATATGGAAAAATGAACCAAGTTGCCTAAGAGGTATGAAAAATTCGGCTGACAAAAGTATAATAATAAGCATATTTAATAGTGCTATATTGCCATTTTTAAATTCCAAAATGCCTATAATTATGCCAATAGCTGAACCACCAAAGGCAACCAAGTCCATTACAGAAATAGAATTAAGCTGCATTATTAAAACTTTCATTGTAGCTTTTCTGAAAAGTTCAGCGTTTCTATTCATCTCAATATGTTTTTGCTCATCACAACCGTATATTTTAAGGGTAGTAAGCCCTTGTATGTTTTCAAGAAATGTGTCGCCTAAATTTGTATAACTATTCCAGTATTTTGACAAAAGTTTTTTTGCAAACTTTTGTATTAACACAATAGACAGGGGAATAATTGGAACACAAACAATAAAAACAATAGCCACTTTAATACTAAAAATACTAAACAGTATAAAAAGTGTAATTACGGAAATTATTGAATAAAAAAGTTGTGGTATGTATTGTGAAAAATAAACTTCCAACTGGTCGATACCCTCTACACTTACCTGAACAGCCTCGGCTGTTGAAACATAGTTTTTATATGAAATACCTATTTTACAAAGTTTGTCAAATATTTTTTCCCTTAATATTTTTTTTGCTTGTTGTGATGTGCGATAGGTTATATTTATATTAATTTTTGTAAACAAGGCTCGCAATAAAATAGAAATTATTGTTACGCCTAAAGTTTCAATTAAAATTTGGGAGTTAAATGTTTTATTGTAGAAACAATAATTAATGAAACGGCATATTGAAATAGTAAATGCAATATTGCAAAGTAGGGACAGCCATTGGAAAAATACTGCCTGTGCCGTATAAGTAAATACCTTAGGAATAAGTTCCAAAAGGCGTTTGTTAAGCATAAAAAAGCCCTCCTAAATGATTTTGGAAATTCTGTAACAAAATAAACAAATCATATAGGCGGGCAACCAATTTAATTTGAAATATTAATTTTGGATTATTATATAATCTCAAAATGATTTTGTCAACAGTTTTTTTATTGGAAAATTTATCAAGGCTTATTGAAAATAAAAACTATTGACAAAAGAAAAAATTGTAATTATTTTAAAATATGATGTTTTGTATTATAATTTGGAGGCGAAAATATGGAATTAAGTAAGGCACAGTTAAATTATATACTGGCTATAAAACAGCTTGCTGGTGGCAAGGTTACACAAAAATATATATGCGAATATTTGGGTGTAAAAAAGTCTACAGCCAGCATAGCCTTGAAAAATTTAGAGGAAAATGGCTATATAAACAAGTCAGAAAATAATTATATTCTTACAGAAAAATCTTGGGAAATTTTAAATCAAACTGACAGGGAAAAGTTTGAATTTATGTCACTATTTAATGGCTTTTTTGGTATAGAAAAGGAGCTTTGTGAAAATGAATACAAGAAGATATGTGGTAGTTTTAGCAAAGAATTTATAGACAAACTTACACAGCTTAGAGAAAGAAAATATAATTTTGAAATAAATAAAAATAGTAAAAGCGAAAAGACAATGAATATAGAATTTGGCAAGTATGAAATACCTTTTCAGGTTGTGCAAGGTAGTGGAGAAAGCCGTTCTATGGGAGATAAAGGCTTTTATCATCCTGCAATTTTGGTTGTGGAAAAAGATTGTCAGTATATAGTATTAAAATCTAAAGAGATATACTATAAATCAAAAACAAGTCAAATTTTAAAGGGCAAGTTACAGGAGCTTTATTACTTAGATACAAATATGGCGTGGGTATTGTCTAAGCAAAAAGAAGAAAGTAACTGGATAATACCTTTGAAAGAAATATTGTACCAAAAAGATAATTTTGAAAAGGCGTCAGTTGGTATAATTAAAATAAAAGTAGCAGCTACAACAATGAAAATGCCGGAATCAATAGCAGAAATTACATTTAATTTTAAGTTATTAAATAAAATCGAAGAGTAGCTATTGAAATAAAAATATCAATAAGACTGTTGACAAAGGCTGAAAAAGACAATATAATGTCGAAAGGTTAGCATCAGCTAACAATGGCTTTAAGTGTTTTGAAAAAGGTGGGCAGCCAAGCCCCTATACAAGTTTATATTGTTTTTAATGATTAAGGAATGGCTATTATAGCTGTTCCTTAAATTTGTAAATGGGGAAATTTGATTTAGGTTAGATAAAGCTAACTGTACAAATCATAGTGAAAAATACTTTTAAAGCTTTAATTTTTATAAATGAGTTAGCAATAACTAACTTAATTTTAAAAAGACTATTTTAGTCTACAGCACATAAAAGGTAAGTTGGATATAATTTACTTTTAATGTTTAAAGAAATGAACTATAATATTTTTGTATGTTTTTGACTATTTTTAGGAGGAAATAAAAATATGAAATACAAGAGATACCTTTCAGTTTTTCTTGCTAGTGCAATGGCGGTATCAAATGCTCCGTTAAACGCTTTGGCAGATGTGGACACAGGTGTTGAAAATGTAACAGAGGTGGAATCTGAAAATACAGATTTTTCTGAGGAAGAATTTGTTTCTGAAGAACAGACAGAGGAAACCACAACAGAGGAAACAACAGAAGAAGTTACAAGTGGAACTGATGAAGGATACATAGAAGAAACAACAGAAAGCAATATTGATGAAGACAATACAGAAAATACAACAGAAAGCGTATTTGAAGAAGTTGTAGAAAATCTTACAGAAAATAATATTATTTCAGATTATGTTTCTTATTCAGAGAATACATTAGATGACGGAAAATATACAGCTGATATATCTTTCCTCAATGAAAATATTGACACAGAATCAATGGCTGGCAGATACTTTAACGGTACACAAGTGCCAGTAACAGTAGAAAATGGCAAGGTTAAGTTGAGAATAGAATATACAACAGACTTGATTGATAGCCTTGGTCAAAAAATAGGCGATGACATTACAGACCTAGAGGTTATGACAGAGGGCGACAAGAAATATGTTGAGCTTACTTTAAATAGTGTTGATGAAACTGGTTACTTGCAAATGGTAGTAAATGCAGGTAGCTTTGGCAAAATGACACATATTGTAAGAGTAGTAGTTAAAACTGATACAGTTACAAAGGTTGAAGAAGAACAGGTTGTTAAATATAGTGTGCCAGTAAAAATGGTACAGGCATCAAATCCAACCGTTGAATCAATGGGTAACAGTGCTTTAAATGGAAATGCTGTTGTAACAGTAATGAATGGAAAATCAACCGTTAAATTAAATTTAAAGGCTACAAATTTTGCCGGATTATATGGTCATCTTACTAAGTTATGGAGCTATCCAGCATCAGAAAAAATGGACTATAGTTGGTGGGGCGATAGTGCTAATGAAATAGAGGCAGAAGTTGCAGAAACTTATATGGACTATGGCTTGCAGTATAATCAGGGAGATACAACAAAGTCAGAATTTATAAAGTCTGTAAAAATAGATAGAAGTGCTGAAAAAGAAAATTATATTTATGTTAGAATACAGGTTGATGCTATGGCTGGCTTTGACCAAGTAGCCAGACTTGACCTTGATTGGGATAATGCAGTTGTAATTGGCGATGAAGACACAACAGAAACTTCAAGTGAAACAACTACTGAGAGTACAACAGAAACAACTACTGAAACTACAACTCAGACAACAACTGAAACATCTACTGAAACAACTACAGAGGCTGTTACAGTAGCAAATGGCGAATATACAGGTAAAATTTATATACTTAATGAAAAAACAGATGCAGATTCAATGGCTGGTAACTATTTTGAAAAGGAGAAAGCCTATATTGTATCTGAAAATGGCAAGTTAAAGGTAAGACTTGCTTACACAACTGACCTTATTGTTTCTCTTGCTCAAGTAATTGACGGAAATAGTAATGAACTTGAGGTAGTAAACAATGGCGAGAATAAATATGTTGAAATTACTCTTAATGGCGTAAATGATATTGCCTATGTTCAGGTAGTAGTAAATGCCGGTAAGTTTGGTCAGATGACACATATTGTAAGAGTAAAAGTTAATGCTGACAGTTTTGAAAAAATAGAAAATGAAAGCAAGGAAGTTTCTTATAGTGTGCCAGTAAAAATGGTACAGACAGCAAATCCAACTTTAGAATCTATGGGACATAGTGCCCTAGACGGAAATGCTATTGTGACAGTAAAAGACGGAAAATCAGTTGTTGAGTTAAAGTTTAAGGCTGTTACTTTAAATGGACTTTATGGTCATTTAATAAATATGTGGAGTTATCCAACTGCTGACACTATGGATTACAGTTGGTGGGGCGATAACAATTATGAAATTCCAGCAAAAGTAGTTGAAAAATATATGGACTACGGTATGGAATATACAAGTGGCAATCTTGAACAATCTGAATTTCCAAGAGTAATGAGATTGGAGAGAAATGCCGAAAAGGAAAATCACATTTTTGTTAGAGTTGATGTAGATGCTATGGGTGTTTACAATCAGGCTGCCAGAATTGATTTTGATTGGGATAATGCAAAGGTTATAGAAAATGATAATACAGAAAGCATTGTTTCAGCACCTGTTATAAATGTAGATAAGACACAGGCTAATAATAGTGAAAAGGTAAGTGTAAGTATTACTTCTTCAACTGAAAATGCCAAAATTTATTATACAACTGACGGTAGTGAGCCTGATGAAAATTCAGAACTCTACAATGGAAAATTTGAAGTAAACGCTCCGTCTGTTTTTGGTGGCGATGTGATTATAAAGGCTATTGCAATAAAAGACGGAATGGTAAATTCAGCTGTAAATAGTGCAACTGTTACATTTGCACCACAGAAAAAGGTTGTTGTGTCAAATAATGAAGAATTAGGTGCTAAAATAGAGGCGGTGGAAGGCTCTGTAGCTAGTGATGTTACAATAGATAAACTTGAAAAAGATAGTGAAAAGGTTGAACCATTAAAGGACATTATTAATAAATCAGTAAATAGTAAAATTATGAATATTGATTTTGCCCTTAATGAAAATGCTGAAAATCTTCTTTTAAGTGCTGATGTAACAAACTTTGACAAGGCTTCAACAAAACTTTACAAAGTAACAAATGACAATAATTATGAAGTTGTTGAGTCTACAATAGCTGACAATATTCTTAATGCTGAAATCAGTACAGAGGGTATTTATATAATTGCAGATTTAAAGAGTACAAATGGTGGTGGCAGTTCAGAAACTATTGAAGACGGCAAGTATTGGATGCCTATAGCTTTATGGAATGCAAATATTGACCAGGAATCAATGGGAAATTCAGCTTTTGAAAATAACAGACAGGCTTTAGTTACTGTAAATAATGGCATTGCAACTGTAGAAGTTGCGTCTAATCCAGTAGCTGTAAGTGGTTATACTTCTGCTTTAAAAAGTATTCAAAGTAGTGATGCAACAATAAAGGTTTTATCTAAAGCTCCATTTACTACAAATACAAAATTTGACGGTAAGGAACATAAATTTGACTATGTTTCTAAATTTTCTTTCACTACAAACTATATGGAAAAAGAATTTTTAAATGTTCAAATTAGTGTTCCATATACTCCAATGGACGGTGTTATGGCTAGTGCTGGCGGAAGTCTTTCTGCTAGATTAAAACTTAATTGGGATTCAATGAGCAAAACAGATGATAGTGCTACTTTAAATCCTGATTCTTCTTCAGCAAATGGCTCAAGTAGTTCTGGTGGTGGAAGTTCTGTAAATACAAGTAATGAAGATACTGGTATTAAAATTGAAGCTGATGAATTTGTATTTGATGACGGTACAACATTTAGCACAGATGCTGTAAGCTCTGGGGAGGAATATAAAACAGCTGAAAGCCTTTTAGGAAATACTGATTTCAGACTTTTTGATATTAAGGCTTTAGTAGGTAGTAGCGAAGTTAAGCCAAATGGTCAGGCTAAGGTCTATATTCCAATAAAGGATAATGACAAAAATGTTGTTATTTATAGAATAAACAAGGGCGATAAGACTACTGAACCAACTAAAACTGAACTTGAATACACTATTTCACAGGATAAGAAGTATTATGTAGTAACAGTTAAGGAATTTGGCTTATTTGCTGTAGCTGAAAGCACAGGAGAAGTCAAGGAAGAAGAAAAAACTGACACAGTTACAAAGGAAGAAAATACAAATACTGATAATAATAAAATAGCATTTAATGATATTGAAAATCATTGGGCATATGACAATATTTTATCAGCTGTAAATATGGGTCTTTTCACAGGTGTAAGTGATACTGAATTTGCTCCTAACAAAACAGCAACAAGAGCTATGTTTGTTACTGTTTTAGGCAGACTTGCTGGAGTTAGTACAGGCAACACAGGAGATAACAAGTTTATAGATGTAAAAAATAACGATTACTTCTATCCATATGTAATGTGGGCAGTTGAAAACGGCGTTGTAAGTGGTTTAAGTGATAGCAAATTTGGTTCTTCAAACAATATTACTAGGGAACAGATGGCTGTTATGCTTTACAATTTTGCAAAGAGCCAAAGTATTGAACTTAGCAATATTTATTCAGGTAGTAATTTTAAAGACGCCGGCAAAATAAGTAGTTGGGCAGTTGAAAGTGTAAATGCACTTGTAAAGGCTGGTATTTTAAATGGCAGAGATAATGGCAACTTTGACCCTAAGGGAACAGCTACAAGAGCAGAAATTGCAACAATGTTTGTAAAGTTTTTAGATGCTTATATGCCACAAAATGAAACAACAGAAAATACAGCTGAAACAGAGTAGTTATTTGGGGAGGTTGAAAAGACCTTCCCAAGTTTAAGTTAATGAAAGGAAATAATAATGAAAAATATTTTTAGAAAAATAGGAGTGTTGGCATTATGTACTATATTAATGGTAGGTATTATGGTGTCAAGTGCTTTTGCAATAACAGACGGTACATATACAGTAAAAACTGTAACTTCTTATGTTAATCCAGACACAGGCAAAACTGATGACGGTGGTACAGGAAATTCTGAATTAGGGGAAGGAATGTGCAGAAGTGTAATAGATGAGAATGCCGAAATAGAACAGAAAAATGGCAAAGTTACTGTTACAATGCGTATGAAATTATACAGCAATCTTTCAAATATTAGAATTGCAACTCAGGAAAGTCCAAAGGGCAAGTATAATGAAGTTAAATACAATGTTTTAAAGGAAAGTTCATCAACAGATAGTGCAGACATTCAGTTTGAACTTCCAAGTGTAGATGCCTATGTTCAGACAAAAATGTATGTAGTGCCAATGGGCAGAGATGTGTGTTTCTATTGGAAATGTGATACTTCAAAGGCTGAAAGCTCAGATGGAAAATTAGAGGAAGAAAAGGTTACAACAAAGAAACAGACAGCAGGAGATAAATTTACTGATATTACAAATCATTGGGCATCAGATGCAATTAAGGCTGTTGTAAACAAAGGTCTTTTTAGTGGTACTTCTGATGTGACATTTTCTCCGGATAAGGAAATGACCAGAGGTATGTTCGTAACTGTTTTAGGTAGATTAAGTGGCGAAAATATTTCTGGTACTACTACTTTTACTGATGTAGATAATTCAGTTTATTATGCTCCATATATTGCGTGGGCAAATAAAAACGGTATTGTAAATGGTGTAAGCAGTACATCATTTAGTCCTGATACACCGGTAACTTGTGAACAGGCTGCTATTATACTTGTAAAATATGCACAATATAAGAATATTTCCCTTGAAACAAAGAGTATTTCCCCTAGTACAACAGGTGTAAGTGAATGGGCAAAGGAAAATGTAATTAAAGCAGGTAAGGCAGGCATTATTACAAAGCAAAATACAAATGGCTATGATTATACTTCTCCAGCTACAAGAGGAGATGTTGCCTCTATGATTAATAACTTTATGACATATTACGGAAAGTAAGAAAGGAGAATACATAGTGAAGTTAAAAGCAATAGCTTTAATATTGTGTTTTGTGTTGGTGTTAGGCTGTTTTACTGGTTGTGGCAAGAAAACTTCAGAGGAAGAACAGGTTACAGAGGTAACAGAAGAAACAAGCACAGAAACTACAACTTTAGCGATTACAACTCAAACCACAACTGTAGTTACAACAGAAACAAGTACTGTAAAGACAAGTGCTACAAATTCATCAGCTAAAACAACAGCAAAGTCTACAGGTGGAAGTACAGGTAAAGTCAATTCTGCTGTAATTGCAGAGGCCAGTTCCGGCAAAAAACAGCCAGTAAGTAAGGCTACACTTAATGCTACAAAGCCTAAGGAAACTACAACTCCAACAGGTGCTAGAATAGTAGCAACTTCCGCTGCTGTTTGTGATATTATGGATAGACTTGGTATTGGTCTTGTAGGTGTGCCACAGACTTCAGTTACAGCCATAGCATCAAGATACAATGGTGTAAAGACAGTTGGTTCGCCAATGTCACCGGATATGGAAATTATAAAGAGCTTAAATCCAACTGATGTTATAGGTCCGGATACTTTAAAAGGCGATTTAGAAATAAAGTATAAAAATATTGGTGTTAATTCTACATTTTTAAATTTAAGAAGTGTAAAGGGGCTTTATGACAGTGTTAAATTAGTAGGGGACGAGTATGGCAAAAGTGCAGAGGCAGATGCTATTGTAAAGGAATATAATGAATTTATTTCAAGTTACAAAAATAAGCATAGTGGCAAAAGTCCAAAGGTACTTGTGCTTACAGGTCTTCCTGGTAGCTATCTTGTAGCAACACAAAATTCCTATGCCGGTTCACTTGTTGAGCTTGCCGGAGGTACAAATATATTCCACGATGCTACAAAGGATTTTCTTACTGTAAATCCGGAAGGAATGCTTGCTCGTGACCCTGATATTATTATAAGAACAGCTCATGGTGTTCCCAAAGAAGCCCTTGAAATGTTTGACAAAGAGTTCTCCACTAATGATATTTGGAAACATTTTAGGGCAGTTCAAAATGGCAAGGTTTATGATATGGACTATATGCTTTTTGGTATGAGTGCAACATTTGACTATCCACAGGCATTAGCTGACCTTGAACCAATACTTTATGGTGATTGATATGAAGTGTAAAAAAATATTAAGTTTTGTAATTATATTAATATTGTTGGCTGTACTTTTTGTTGTGGCTGTAAATTCCGGTAGTGTAAAGGTTTCCTATGGGGAACTTTTAAAGGGAATTTTTATTGAACATAATGACAATGTAAATATTATTTTGGATTTAAGATTTCCTAGAATATTAATAGCAATGTTGTCAGGTGCAGCCTTAGCTGTAAGTGGTGTGCTTTTTCAGGCTGTTTTGAAAAATCCTCTTGCTGACCCTGGAATTATAGGTATTTCCTCTGGTGCAGGTTTCGTAAGTGCGATTATTATAGCCTTTTTCCCGACTTGGTTTTTGTTTACTCCTATATTTTCATTTTTAGGGGGTATGGTAGCCTGTGTCCTTGTCTATAGCCTTTCCTATAAAAATGGCTTTTCGCCCCTTAGAATTATACTTGTGGGTATAGCAATTAATGCGGTATTTTCGGGCTTATCTAGTGGTTTTGGCTCTATGAGTAGTCAAAATTATCAAAGTGCATCAGAACTTATTAATGCAAATATTTCAATGAAAACTTGGAATGATGTAAAACTTTTAGGCGTTTATGTTGTGATTGGGCTTGTGCTTGCTTTTGTGATTTCTGGCAAGTGTAATCTCCTTGCTCTTGAGGATAAAACAGTACGAGGTTTAGGTGTAAATGTAAATGGGCTTAGGGTTGTAATATCTATTGTGGCTGTATTGCTTGCATCAATTACAACTGCCGTTGCTGGAGCAATAAGTTTTGTTGGTCTTATTGTGCCACATATGGGTAGATTGCTTGTAGGTAGTGAGCATAAATTGCTTGTGCCATTTTCAGCATTGTTAGGTGCTTTTGTAATGCTCCTTGCTGATACAGTAGGCAGACTTATTGCATATCCTTATGAAATTTCTCCGGCAATTATAATGTCAGTTGTTGGAGGACCTTTCTTTATTTTTCTTCTTAAAAGGAGTGATAAAACATATGGAAATTAAAAATGTTGAATTTTCTTATGGCAATTATAAGGTTTTAAATGATATTTCGTTTAAAGTACAAGAGGGAAAAATAACTACTATTATAGGAGCAAATGGCTGTGGCAAGTCTACACTTTTCAATGTTATAACAAAGAACTTGAAACCACAAAAAGGTAGTGTGTTGCTAAATGGGGAGGATATAAAACATATTTCTCTCAAAAACTTTGCAAGACAGGTTGCCATGGTACATCAGTATATACAGCACCTAATGATATTACAGTTGAAAAACTTGTAAGTTATGGTAGAATAGCACATATAGATAAAGGCAGAAGAAATTATGCTGATGATGAAAAGTACATAGATTTTGCTATGGAAGTAACAGGTGTTTCTGAATTTGCCAAAAGGCAGATTTCTAATCTTTCCGGTGGTCAACGACAAAGGGTATGGATAGCTATGGCTTTGGCACAAAACACAAAAATTCTACTTTTAGACGAACCCACAACTTATCTCGATGTAAGATACCAAATTGAAATATTGAGATTGGTAAAAAAATTAAATACAGAATATGGAATTACTATTATTATGGTTCTTCACGACATAAATCAGTCAATAGCCTATAGTGATTGTATTATTGCTATGAAAGACGGTAAAATTTTGGCAGAGGGCAATCCAAATGATGTTATAAACGAGGAACTTATTAAAAATGTCTATGGCATAGAGTTAAGCGTAAAGAGGATTGGAGAAAATAAAGTCGTGTTGACGGTATAGAGAAGTTGATACACAAAAAGTACAATATATGATTGACAATATTTGTTACCCAGTATATAATGAAACAAAAAGGGGCGTATAAATATGTCAGTAAATAAAAGATGTCCTAGTTGTGGATATACAGTTGAAGATGGAATGATTTCTTGCCAGATGTGTGGAGAGCCACTGGATATTAAGATTGTTAAAAAAGGCCACCCAATATTATGATATGTACCCAGAAATCTGGACACATTGATTTATTAGTTATGTTGAACACAT
>ERZ773216.2686-NODE-2686-length-16705-cov-6.899760_pt1 | contig 16705 bp, 10 predicted proteins | sample MGYA00511259_ERZ773216 | MGnify/ENA primary metagenome ERZ773216 (study PRJEB29015, sample SAMEA2737764) | human gut metagenome | biome: human gut; feature: human-associated habitat; material: faeces | place: China | collected 2012 ... | reverse complement strand
AGAAAACAGACAAGATATTGGTGAAATACAAGCAATATTTAAAGTTGGAGAAATCGTTATCTGACAATACAGTAGATGCTTACCTCACCGATCTGGACAAGTTGCTGGCTTATCTGACATTAGAAAATATCAACATACTGGATGTCCGGCTCGAAGACCTGGAAGACTTCTCGGCCGGACTGCACGATATCGGCATCCATCCCCGCTCACAGGCACGCATCTTGTCAGGCATCCGTTCTTTCTACCGTTTCCTCATCATGGAAGACTATCTGGAAGCCGATCCGACAGAACTACTGGAATCCCCCCAGACAGGCTTCAAACTGCCCGAAGTCATGACCGTGGAGGAGATAGACCAGCTGATAGAAAGCATAGACCGCGGCACCAAAGAAGGCCAGCGCAACAGGGCCATACTGGAAACGCTTTACAGTTGCGGCCTGCGTGTTTCCGAACTCTGCAACCTGAAATTGTCCGAACTCTATTTCGACGAAGGCTTCATCAAAGTGGAAGGGAAAGGAAGCAAACAGCGCCTGGTCCCCATCTCACCGCGCGCCATCAAGGAGATCAGGTTCTACTTCGCCGACCGCAACCTGATGAAAATAAAGCCGGGATTTGAAGATTTTGTCTTTATCAGCAATTTCGGGAAAAACATCTCCCGTATCATGGTGTTCCACATCATCAAGGAACTGGCCGCCCGCATCGGCCTGAAGAAAAAAATCAGCCCGCACACCTTCCGCCATTCTTTCGCGACACATCTGCTGGAAGGAGGTGCCAACCTGCGCGCCATACAGTGCATGCTGGGACACGAAAGCATCGGAACCACAGAAATTTATACACACATAGACCGCAACATGCTACGCAGTGAAATCATAGAACACCACCCCCGTAACATCAAATTCAGAGAAAAAGGTAAATAAAGGTTCTATATCCTAAATTATTTTAAGATAAATTGAAAAAAAGCAGGCTAAGAAGCTAGCACATAATAGAGTTTTTTCCTATCTTTGCCCCCAAAGAGACGCACAAAAACGTACTATAGCGAATTTTACATTACAAACGTTAAATTAATAAGTAACTATGATTAAAAAGTTGTATTTGCCCTTAGTGGCTTTATTGGTCCTTGCCTTATCATCATGCGGCAAGATGGGAGAATTGTCTTCTGACTATTTCACAACTAACCCTGAAGTGCTTGAAGCAATCGGTGGTAAAGTGCCTGTGACAATCAATGGTAAATTCCCCGAAAAGTATTTCAAAAAGAACGCAACTGTTGAAGTGACCCCCGTTCTGAGATGGAAAGGTGGCGAAGCTAAAGGTCAGCCTGCTGTATTCCAAGGCGAAAAAGTAGAAGGAAACAACCAGACTATCGCCTACAAAGCAGGTGGTAGCTACACGATGAAAGCTTCTTTCGACTATGTTCCCGAAATGGCAAACTCTGAACTTTACCTTGATTTCAAAATCACAAAAGGAAGCAAGAGCTATACTATTCCTTCAGTGAAAATCGCTGATGGTGTCATCGCAACTGCTGAACTGCCTACTGCTGCCAGTTCTAACGCATCTTACGCCAACGATGCTTTCCAACGCATCATCAAAGACGCACAGACTGCCAACATCATGTTCTTGATCCAGCAAGCTAACTTGCGTAACAACCAGTTGAATTCTGCCGACATGAAAGAATTCCACAAGAAAGTGGCTGAAATAAACGCTGATACCAAGAACTACAAACTGAACAACATCGAAATCTCTGCATACGCTTCACCTGATGGTGGTGTGAAACTGAACACCGGCCTGGCTGAAAACCGTGAGGCAAACACTGAAAAGTATATGCAACGTCAGTTGAAGAAAGGCAAAATCGACACTAATCTGGATGCAAAATACACTGCACAGGACTGGGAAGGTTTCCAGGAACTGGTATCTAAATCAAACTTGCAGGATAAGGACTTGATCTTACGCGTTCTTTCCATGTACAATGATCCTGAACAAAGAGAAGCTGAAATCAAGAATATCTCTTCTGTATACAAAACTTTGGCTGACGAAATCCTGCCTCAGTTGCGTCGTGCCCGTTTAACTGCCAACTATGACATCATCGGTCGTAGCGATGACGAAATCAACGAAGCATTCAACTCTGATCCTAAAGTATTGAGCGTAGAAGAATTGCTGTATGCAGCTACTTTGACTAACGACAACGCACGCAAAGAAGCTATCTTCAACAAAACAACCCAACTTTATCCGAGCGACTTCCGCGCTTATAACAACTTGGGTGAAATGGCATTCGCTGCCGGTGACGCCGCTAAAGCAGAAAGCTACTTCAAACAAGCTGCTTCCAAGAACGCTAACGCTCCTGAAGTAAACGCCAACCTGGGTCTTTGCGAATTGGTTAAAGGTAACGTTGCAGCAGCCGAAACCTACTTGGGCAAAGCTACAGGCGCTAACGCTGCCGGCGAAGCTTTGGGTAACCTGTATATCAAACAAGGTCAGTATGACAGAGCTGTCAACTCATTCGGTGACGCTAAGACTAACAGCGCTGCTCAGGCTCAGATTCTGGCTAAGGATTACAACAAAGCAAAAGCTACTTTGTCTGCAATCAAGAACCCGGATGCAATGACTGACTACTTGATGGCTATCGTTGGTGCCCGCACTAACAATGCTTCATTGGTAAGCAGCAGCATCAAGAGCGCAATCGCAAAAGACGCTTCAATGGCTGCAAAAGCTGCCAACGACCGCGAGTTCGCTAAATACGCTGACGCTATCAAATAAAGATACGTTTCTCCAAACAACATGATAATAAAAAAGGCATCCGTAAAGCTCTACGGATGTCTTTTTTTTATCTATTCCAATTCAGGCATTAGTCACAAACTCTGTACCAAAACTCCGAACCTAAGCCATTCCCTTCCGTCAGCCCGATAAAGAAAGAGACCTTCATCAGACGGTCGTGCAAGAACTCATAAGAGATATCATTCCGGGTACCGGGAATGATATTGGTGTAAGCAGTCTTCAGGATTTCCTCCACATACAGGGTTTCTGATTTCACTGTATAGGTACCTTGATTTGTCACGACAATCCGGTTGTTTGCAGCCAGTACATTCACAAAAGTCTGGTCGGGAGAAAGAAATTTCATCACAGGCAGCAGTTTCAAATGATAGCCGTCGGCTTTCTGCTCCAACAGGCAAAACTGCCATATACCCGCCAGCTCGTGGCACTTCACCTCCTGCCCCGCAGGCAATACGATTTCCGCCAGCAAAGGAACCTCTCCCATCTGAGCCACACCCTCTTCGCGCGCCGCCGAAGACGCATCTTCCTGCGCATTCAGCCAGAAGCAACTTAGCATCAGCAAAAGAAAAAGAAAACTTGTTTTCATGATAGTCAAAATTAAGATTAATAAATCCGTTAAAATAAGAATGGAGAAGAGAGTGCCACCCTACTTCAATCACAGTAAAACTCAAGTTGCACTTCTTCTCCAAGCTATCCTCTCAAACAAAGTGATTCGCATCACATCTTTTTTACCTCCATTCTTTGTTTTATCTCCATATTTTTTTCAGCTCAAATCTTTTTCACCTCAACTCTTTTCCCGTCTGCCTGCACCGCATAGACCACTACATCAGCAACGGGAATTCCAGACGGCAATGCAATAGTGAATGAATTGGAGAAATAAACCATTGCTCCGTCCCGGTAGATTTCGAAAGCCACCGCCTCATCTCCGTTCTTTATTTTCAGCGTCTGGCCGGTAGCGGTATAAGTGATGCTCTTCGTTATCTTCTGACTCTCCTTGAACTGAGTATAGTATCCCACATCGCCCGGATCCACATCCAGTCCCACATCGCCTGTCTTGCGGTCTTCCAGATACTGGAAAGCATGTTTGGGCTTGGGGAATTGCGACATATATTGCTTGGCTTCGGCAATCATCTGCTCCGTTACGTTGTAGTTCCAGTCTCCATATTGCGAATAAGCCACATTGTCTACCGGCACAAAGAAGCCCCACATCTCAAAGAAATCGGTCAAATCCTGATTGGCGGCCTTACATGCCATCTTGGCGAACAATAATTGTCCCGCCCCCGGGTTCGATTCCACAATGCGGTTCTGACGCAACAGTTTAAACAGGGTTTGCCAGAAGTCCGGTTTAAATCCGCAACGGTGGTAATAGTTCCAAAGCTGCCAGTTCATACGCATGTGGATCTCGGTCGATTCATTCTGATGCGTGGCGTCCCCCATGTTATACCATCCCTGCCGGTTGACAAAGCGGGCCTTTGCCAGTTCGCTCAAAGCCGATCCGCGGGAGCAGTATTTTCCTAATTTATATAAGACATAGTTAGAGAACAGATTGTTGGATGATTCCGTAGAACTGGGCCAGTTGATGGCTTTCTGGTGGATATGGCCTATCTCGTGCCCCGGTCCCCAGGCATTGTCCTTAGCCGCCATCACATTCTCTTTCAACAAGATGTTGTCCAAATAAGTATATACAAAAGCAATCCGATATTCGGAAGCCCACATATAACTTCCTTCGGGCGAAATAGCGAACAAGTGATTGTTCACCTGCGTAGGACGCACATCCTCAATTCCCATCAGTTCTTGCTGCCAGCCCACAATATCGTCCCACAAATTGATGGCCGACAGTATGTCATAGGGCACGGCCTGCTTCATCTTGTCGCGATGGAAATAGAATATGATGTTCTTGCCACGGACACAGAAGTATTTATAATCCGACTTGTCTATCAATTCTTTATACTTGTCGTTTGTCTGATGCCGCGCCAAGTCAAAGTATCCTCCCACTTTTCCGCTGCCGGGCGGGATATGGATTTTCACAGGTTTGGCCGTCGGCGAAGTCAAATCCGTAGTATAGACTACAAACAACATACCGGTCTGCTTGATACCGATTTTATTCACTCCTTCATTCAAGAAATAAGCATCGCCGCTGGCTGCTGTCTGCTTATACGTTTTCTCCTCGCCAAATCCGGTCTCTTCCTCTCCCACATTCTGCAGGTTGATACGCTGTCCGTGAGTGTCTCCCACCAGGATGATGAGCGAGTCTCCTTTTTCCACATAGATTCCGGTAGGGTTATCCAGGAAGCTGTAATGCTTGGTCATCAGTTTTTCCGACCACACTTCGGGGATGCTGTAGGGAGCGTAATGCTGAATGCGGAATTCCTTTTCGTGCGCATCATACGTGTTGTTCCGGAGGGTTGTCGCCAACTGGCCGAAGTAGTCGGGAAGGCGCTCTATATCTGCATCGGTAATGCCTTCTTTCAGTTCTGTACAGGTGAGGTCCTTAAACACCGTCAGCAATTGTCCGTCCAGTGCCTTGTCCTTGTTTCTGCGGTAAAACTCCATCTCGGCACAGCTGACGAAGCCTCCCAGTCCGCTCTTGACCACAAACTTCACCTTGCTTACCCCTTTTTGAGTCCGGGCGAAATCAATCCGGCTTGTAGCTCCCTGCATTTTAAAGTCATACGAGGCATAAAGCTGATACTCGGGTTCGCTTTCCGTAGCCAGATACAAATCGAACTCGCCGAAGTTGCCATTCCCGTTACGGGTATAGTAAAGGATGTAATCCATGTCGCCCTTGTTTTCTCCGAAGAGGAACTCAAGCGTCACAGGCAGTTTGGTATTATACCAGTCGGAATGGTAATGGTTGGCGGGGTCTGTGTCACCGTCAATCGCCCATCCCAGCCCTTGTCCGGGCTGCTCGTCGCTCGCCTTGGCCGCTGTAGGCTTCACCTTGATGTCCGCCTCGACAACGACATCGGAAGGAGAGCCTTCCCGGCTCTTCTGCGTCAGCGTAAGCACGGCGGGTTTGGCCGGGTTGTCCGTTGTGCGGCTGTCGGCAAAGGTTATCGTGGCTTTCCTTTCTTGAAAGCTCTTATTGGCGTCAGCGTAATAATGGTGATCGTAGTCCACCAAAGCCCTGCCGGCTTTTCCGGCGCTTGCTTTCAGCCAGTCCGTCTCCTGAAGGACAGCCGTATAGGGAACATTAGTGGTCACTACCACATCCACTTCTCCGCCGTCGGGGCTGACAAACTCCGGAAACGTCTTTAGCAGGATGGCAGGCCCGTATCCCAGCTGGCTGATTTTTATCGTGTAGTTTTCGATGGTCGATTTTACATCTACGGTGGTGCTTCTCACTTCGGGCTCTTCACTTGCCGCAACGGACAAGGTAATGCTTTTCCCGTCTACGCCTTTTGCCGCCAGACACCAATCGGCATTCGATTTTACACTCCAGGCGTCACCGGTCAGGTCTGTATGGACAGGAACAACCAGCACTTCTTTCTCCTTTTTGAAATTGTGGCTTAAATCGGCCTCGTCCATCTCAAAGGTAGGAGGTTTCAGCGGCGTGTCATTCTCTTTAGCGCACGAAGAGGCGGCACAAAGATACAACGCCGACAAAAGAAATAAATGGAATATTTTCATATCAGGTAAGGATTTAATGTTATCAAAGGAAAAAGGCTGCCACCTATTTTTTAAGAAGAAAAATACAATGGCAGCCTTTACTGTTAATCTAAAAAATCAAGCGAACTATTCACCATATATCTTCATTTCTCCACAGTTCCAGTAAGAACCCGTCGTCACATTGCCCGCATTACTTTCCACTCCCGAGAAGCGTAAGTATTGGAACGGAGTTTCCGACTTGAACACACTTGAGTTATACTCTTCATCGCCTCCCGACAACTTCATGCTGACAGTCTTCCACTCTTTCCAAGTCGATCCGTCATTGCTGGTGTACAGAACGATTTTAGTAGGAGCGCCATTCGCGTTTTCAAAACGGCTCCAGAGATCAAATGCGAAGAACTGGATAGGCTTAGGCAACTTAAAGTCGATATAATGTCCGTATACAGGGTCAACCACCTGACCGGCCCAGTTGGAATGCCAGTGTTTGCCAGTTCCCCGGCCATCAAACAAGCCCGGCAAGCCCGTACCGTCATTGGCATGTGTCGCGTTGGATGACAACATGTCGAGCGACAGAGGAATTTCGGCGGGGGTATAGATGATACTGAACAGACAAACGCTCTTTTCTTCCTCAATCTGGAAATAAGGCTGCGTGCAGTTTGTCAATCTCAACGGAAGGACATATTCTCCCATATCCAATTTGGTCTTATCCACCACAATCGAGTTATTCGCCACCTTTTCACCTAATCCGAACCGGTTCGTCTCTGTCAGCGTGTAAGCATCGGCAGGCAGCATTTGGAACGAAGTGTGATGCTCTGCATTGTAAGCATCCAGCAGATCCTTGTCCGCCTTTATCGTGTACTCAAACTCCCACTTATTGGCCAGAGGGATAATAACCGAGAGGTCCAGTTTCACCTGATCGGGTCCGCTTTTGCTCAATGAAGTGCTGCTGAATCCTGATTTTTCGAAAAAGATAGTCGGGATGATAGGATTGGGCTTCACAAAAATCACATTCTTGTTTTCAGTCACGGTCTTGCTAGAGTTCAGCACCATCGGCAGTACATAATTCGCCTTGGGCAGCTTATAGATCAGCTCGGGGTTGAAAGCCACATCAAACGTACGGTACAGATCATCGGCCGCGAAATCCATCTTCAACTCTCCGTTCAAGGTATAGCACTCAGAGGGCAATATGCTGTAGTTTGTTACATTCTGGTCGTTATAGGCCAGCAACTGCGCTTCATCCATCATCGTGACAGAGGCATCGGCCACAGCGTTCAGTTCGCTGCCGGCCTTTACTACAGAGACGGTATAATTCGTCAAATCACCTGTGATATAGCAATCCTGCTCCTGCAAGTCGCTGTTTCTAAAATACATGCGGGTGTCATAATCACTCAAGAACTCATCTCTTTTATCTTCACAAGAAGTACCGAGTACAAGCAAGCCGATGAGTGACGCTGCTATTATTCTTTTTTTCATACGATGTTCCTTTTTAATATTACCAACCATAATTTTGAGTGAGGAGTTTATTTCTATCCAACTCGCGCTGTGCAAAAGGATAAAGATAATGATTCTTCTTAAACACTCGTGTTTCAAACACAGTTCTCTGCCAGAAACCTTCGGGAGTTTCGGTGGTCTTCATACCGTCCTCCAGCAGACAGGCCGTATTCATGCCATACATCGGTCCGCCATCTGTCTGCGTCGCGATCATCCATGTACGGGTGTCAAAGAAGCGGTGTCTTTCAAACGCCAATTCCACACGGCGTTCTTTACGGCAAAGCTCAATCAGCTCATCGGTGCCGGCATTCGGATAAATCTCGGTAATGGGAGACATGCCCGAACGGTCGCGCAGTTCCGCCCATTTCTCCATCGCCTCCGCTTCATAACCTCCGGGAAGAGCGACTCCTCTTTTCTTACATTCCAACACTGCTTCAATGAAGTTCAGATAAATTTCGCCCAAGCGGAACTCGGGGAAAGTAACGTTACCCCAATTGTTGTTTCTGGAGTTCACGCGATGGTCGTAAAAACGGTTGCACAGATAACCGCTCTTGGGATAGTCGTGCGAGATATTTCCGTTACCACCTTTGGCAAACGAAGTCGTTGTATAAGCGTCTCCATGCAACCAGTGGGAAGCTCCCCAGAATACTGTCACATAAAAACGGGGTTCTCTATCCTTATACATGTTGGGAGCGACAATGTCATAGTCGCCAAAGTTGCTCCACCCGTGCGACGGATAAGTCCAGGTAGTTTTAGCGAACTCATCGCCCGAATAGCCCGACTGTGCGTCAATCACAGGATTTCCGGCAGTATCATATCCTGTAATAGGATAACGGCCGTTATTCATGGCGTAAGCATCCACTTGCTGCTGGGTAGGTCCTACCGCTCCATAACCTCCGATAGAAGTAGGCGCTGTGTTCACTCCGATGTAGAAACGGCCTACATAGCCGTCGGTAAAGATCAGCTCGCTGTTCCACGTCTCATTCAAGATGCCGGCATAGTTGGCATACGGATCGTTCGAAGGAGAACGGTACAGTGAATACGTGTTTTCATCAAATACCTTGTGCGCCGCTTCAGCCGCCTGCAGCCACTTATTGGCATCATACGTCTGAGGGAAGATATTCTGTCCGGACAGTTCCGGGAAACCTTCGGCAACGGGGTTCTTCACATTATGATACAATGTGTTTCCATTGAACAGGTCACGTGCCGAATACAATTTCAGACGCGAGATCACCGCATAACAAGCACCTCTGGTAGCCATTCCCCAGTCGTCTTTGGCCAGTTCGCTCTGAGTCTGCATGGCCGGATCGTTGGCACAGGCGGTCATTTCACTGACTACGTAGTCCACACATTGATCCCACGTGTTACGAGGGCGGTAGAACGATTCCGTAGTGGCCGAGAAGTCCAGTGTTTCATCTCCCAGCAAGAATACGGGTCCATAATCGCGCATCAGCAAAAAGTAATAGTAGGCACGTGCCCAACGCGACTGGATCTTCCACTTTTCCAGTTCCTTTTTAGTGACCAGCGGATCGCTGCAACGGTCTACATTCTGCATGAAGATGTTACACTCACGGATACCTCTGTAATAAAAGTCAAATTTATAATAAGGTATGGCCGAAGCATTCCATGAGCCGAAGTTCATCCAGCGATAAGCACGGTCGTAGGCAATGGTACATTCATCCGAAGCACCCAGGTAGGCTTCACCGTCGCCCACGTAGCTGTTGCTGTATCTGGGCAAAAAGGACATGGAATTGAGCCAGTATTGCTTGGTTGTATTACGTGACAACCATATTTTGTCAAAAGTCATCTTTTCGTCTTCCTGTCTGTCCAGAAAGTCTTCACAAGAAGAGCTGACCAACGAAGTTCCTACAAGGATGCAGCACATCCAAAGCGATTTTATTTTAAGTTTCATCTTTTTCATAGATTGATAGTGATTTAGAAATTAGCGTTAAACCCGACTGTCACAACTCTGTTCAAAGGATAACCGGAACCTTGTCCGCCGCCCTTTTCAGGGTCCCACAGTTTGAACTTGCTGAAAGTTAGCAGGTTGTTTCCCGATGCATAGAAACGCAGAGACTTGATGAATGTCTTTGTCAAGATGCTCTTAGGCAATGTATAGCCTACTTCAAAGTTCTTCAGACGCATAAAGCTACCGTCTCTCAACCACCAGGTAGAGGTCTTGGAGTTGTTGGAAGCTCCCGCTCCACCGCTACGGCTCAAACGCGGATAGATTACATTGGCATTCTGCTCTGCGGTATTGGTAGACATCCAAACCTTGCCATATACATCTTCATTCACGGCTGCACGTTCCATATTTCCACTGCTGAACGGATTGCTGATGGTAGATCCGCCTACAAAGAAGGAGTTGCGTGCCACACCCTGGAAGAACACATTGACATCCCAATTATTCCACTGGGCACCCAGTCCGAATCCATAAGTGATTTCGGGCAAGTTCGTATAACCGATGGCTACCATATCCTGGTCGTCCACCTTTCCGTCACCGTTCACATCCTGATACTTGATATCACCTACACGGTATTCACCGTAAGTCTGTTCGGGGCTGTTATCAATTTCTTCCTGACTTTGGAACAATCCCAATGCCACCAGTCCAAACGGCTGGAGAGCCCCATTCGAGCCGAACGGTTTTCCTGTTCTGTTCTGGTATTTGTACTGCCAGTCGGGTTCATCGTTATTCACCAGTTCGTTGCGGTTGTAAGTAAAGTTTCCGCGTGCGGTCAGCAACACCTTGCCCACCTGCTGTGAATATTCAATATTGGCATCTATACCCTGGTTCAAGGTTTCGCCCACATTGACATAAGGAATGGTAGAAAGACCTACGATGGCAGGCAGTCCGGCACGTTGCAAGAAAATACCCGTACGTTCTTCTCTAAAGTAATCAGCCTGTACTTTCAGCTTTCTGAATAAAGAAAATTCAATACCCACATTCAGTTTCAACGCCTCTTCCCAGGAAGCCGATAAGTTTTCAATCTCGCCAATACGGATACCTCCGCCGCCATTGCCTCCGTCCGAGCCATAGTTCCAACTTCCGCCACTTACGATACTGGATTCATACACCCAGCGACGCTGGCCGCCGATATCATCATTACCTACTTTACCATAAGAACCCTTCAGTTTCAACATATCCACCGTGTTAGTCAGGGGTTCAAACCATTTTTCATTAGACATCATCCAACCGATGGCCGCTGCCGGGAAGAAACCGAAGCGGTGTCCGCGGGCAAAGTTTTCAGAGCCGTTATAACCTACATTCACTTCGGCAAAATAAGTGTCTTTGTAAGCATAGGTAACACGTCCGGCCAAACCTTGGTTTTTGTAAGGAAGCGAGGTGTCCTTGTCGCCCGCCTGGGTCTTGTTGTGTATCTTATGATTATAAAGGAACAAAGCTCCGACGCGGTGTTTTTCGTCAAACAAGCGGCTGTAGTTCAATGAAGCCTCCATATAGGTAGTCATCGTACCGTCACGTCCTATACCATACGACAGTTCATTGCTTCCTGTATGCACGGGATCCCATACGCCATCATTGTTATTGTCATCGTATTTCAAGCTTCCGTCCTCATTGCGTCCGCGCGCATGATAGAAAGAAGGTATTTTGGCACGGCGTTGCGCTGTCGTATTCCAGGCATCCCATGAGAATTTAAAATTGGCGGTCAACCCTTCCAACGGTTTCCACAGTTTTCCTATATCCTGTGTCAGGCCGATCAACGACTGTGAGGAGTTCCAGAACTGTTCGCGATAACCCGAGTGCACCAACATGTTCCAAGGATTGAAGCCCGAGTCGGTAGAAGGTCCGGAAAGTGTTCCGTCCGAATACTGCAACGGGAAAGCGTTGGGAGAGGTCCAGAAAATATAATTCCATATTTCACTGTCATTATCGCCAAAGCCCGGTCCGAACTTCTTTTCATAGATATTGGCCAGGTTGATATTCATCGTAGTGCTGGGAGTCACCTTGATATCCATGTTCGCACGGAAATTAAACTTGTTGTATCTGATGGACGAGTCATATCCATACATGTTCCCGGCGCTTTTGTAAATAGAATTTTCATGATAGAAAGATCCTGACACATAGTATTTCACCACATCACCACCACCGGTCACACTTAAGTTCACGCGTTGGTTCTGCGCCAGGTCGTTGAACATCGAGTCAAACCAGTCTACATTGGGATAAAGGTCGGGGTCGCTTCCGTCACGGTATTTTTGAATATCGCTTTCGGAATAATACTTGCTTTCATACGCCTCGTTATATAGTTCAGCCCATTCTGCCGATCCCAGCATTTTGGGTTTTTTAGTGGGGCTGGTAAATCCGAATTCAGTACGCACATTGATGGCGGGCTTTCCTTCTTTACCTTTCTTTGTCGTAATCAAGATAACACCATTGGCACCACGCACACCGTATACGGCTGAAGCCGACGCGTCTTTCAAGATAGAGAAAGTAGCGATATCATCCGTATCCACCAGGTCAAGGTCGCGTTCAATACCATCGACCAGCACCAGCGGAGTAGATGTTCCCTTGAAAGAAGAGACACCGCGGATATAGAAATCGGCTGCGCTGCTCTTTCCCGGCTCACCGGAACGGGTCATTGAAACCACACCCGCCAACTGTCCTGCCAACGCGGTAGAGATGGAAGCACCCGGCACCATCAGCTTGTTTACGTCCAGTGTAGAGATAGCACCTACCACGCTTTCCTTTTTCTGGCTACCATAACCCACTACCACGACTTCGTCCAAGGTTTCGGTATCCGGCATCAGCGTTACATTGATTTCTGTCTGGTTGTTGACGGCTATGTCCTGGCTCTTCATACCGATATAAGAGAAAGTCAACACACCGCCTACCCCTTCTATCGTGATGGAGTATTTTCCATCAATATCGGTGATGGCGCCCACCGAACTATTCTTAAGCCATACATTGGCTCCGATAATGGGTTCTTTGGTATCCCCGTCCGTAATGGTACCTTTAATGACACGTTTTTTAGCTTGCTGAGGAGCGCCCGCTTTCTGTGAAGAGGTCAGGATCACCTCTTTGTCTTTCACCACAAAGTCCACTTTGCTGCCTTTCAATACTTCTCCCAGTACAGTCTCTATCGTACCGTCACAGTTGAAATTGTGTTTTTTCACATCGTCCACATCCTCCGCCTTATAGAAGAAAGTGTACTCACTACTTGCCTCTATCTGCTTCAAGGCCTGTCTCACAGTAATCGCATTGCCTTTTACCTTCACTCTCCCTTGAGCGGCACTAAGCGTAACAGGAAAAAGCATCATGCCAATCAAGGCAATCGTAAAATGCCATTGTTTTAATTTTAAAGCTCTCATTTTCTGTAATTTTGATTAAATATTAAGTTAACAAAACATTCCGGTTTCCGGAATCATACATCACCCCCCCTCAAGCAAGGGGAAGTACTTGTTCACGAAGTGTTTTTCATCATGCGTCTTTCATATATTAATTAGTTATAGTTAAAGAAATCACACGGATCACAGCCGTCCACGATCAATATAGTTCTATCTTTTCCCCGTTTTTATGTCTTATCTCAAGTCCCATGTTTATACAAATCTTATCCAGCACATCCATCAGTCCTTCTTCCCTTCGGATGGTTCCGGTAAACAGCACTTCTTTATTTACCTCATCGCCCAGCGTCACATTAACTTTATAATTCCTGTTGATGAAATGAATCAGGTCCTTCAACGGCTTGTCTACAAATTTATATTTGCCCGTACGCCAGTCATATTCTGCCGAGTCCACTTTTCCCAAAATGATTTGCCCCGTCCGTATATCATAAGCTATCTGCTCATTGGGCTTCATTCTGACAGGGCTATCCAGCTCCGGTGCAGAGAACTCAACCGCTCCGGTAAACAGGGTCACGGTAGTGGTCTCCGGCATTCGCATGACATTGAACTCTGTACCCTTCACCTCTATTGCCGCCTGTCCGGCATGCACGATAAAAGGTTTTCCCTCCATCTTCCTCACATCAAAGAATCCTTCGCCCTCCAGCTCCACTTTTCTGTCTTTCACAAAATCCTTTCTATATCTGATGCTGGCGGCGGCATTCAGCCATACCTTCGAGCTGTCCGGCAGCAATACCATCTTTTTTGCCTCCAGTGGCGCTTCGACAGTGACATAGGATACATGGGTACCGATCAGCCATGCGGCAAACAACGATACGGCAGCGACTGCTGTCCAACCGGCCAGCGTGAAGAAAATTTTCTTTCCGGCAGGCACGGAGCGGCTCTTTTCCTTCCAGCATTCATCTACAATGCTGTTCCACATATCCTGTGGCTCCACCTTCTCTTCCTTGTGCCATTCCTTGCCGTTGTGCCATTGCTCCTCAAGCAAAGAGGCCAAAGGCTGCTCTTCCGCCAAGGATTTCCGGTCATCAGCAGAAAGGTTTCCTGCAAACATCCGTCCTATTATGTTCTTCAATTCGTCTAAAGTCATCATCCTACTGTCTTTTTTACCGTTCTATATAAATACTGCCGGAGGAAAAGGACACCCTACCCCCTCTCCGGTATTTTTCTTCGGCCAGGGGGATAATTTAACTTCGTTTAAGAATTTGGGAATAAAAGTGAATGGCTGGCAAACGGTCTACAGACACGTTTCCAGCCTGGAATGAATGGGTTGTATCTTACGAAAAGATCGCGTTTTTTTCCATCATAAGCATTTGCAGCTGGGATGAAATTGTTTTCAATGCGCTCATGCTTGCTTGGGTAGGATATTGAGCCGGCAATATAGAATTGATTGCCGAGGGTGGTTTTCTATGATTGTTTTATGTGGATTTTCGTGGATTATTTATTTTTTCAAAACTCCCTCTACAAGTATATGCTTCCTCCGAACTTGCATTCTTTGTTCGGATTTGTGAGAATCCGCATTTTATCAAGTCCGTATCTTTACCAAAAATCCGTAATCGTATTATGATTCGATATATTGTTTGATTTGCTCTATAGGTATGGCTAACTGTTTGGATATTTCGTCGATGGACGCTCCGTTGTTGCAGAGCATTTTGACCATTGAACGAATCATCTGCTTGTTCTGTTCTATTTCTTGCTTTTTCTGTTCTATCACCTGTTCTTTCTCTTCTATCACCTGCTCTTTCTGCTCTATGACCTGCTCTTTCTGCTCAATCACCTGCTCTTTTTCCTCTATCATCTTATTCTTGAGCATTATTGTCGTATCCCTGTCCTCTATTTCCGAAAGAATCTCGTCCTCTATCTCCATGGCACGGCGCACAGCGGGTGCGGCAGCGGCCTTCAGCAGGCGGTGCACCACATACTTCACTTCCTCGTCCATGTGCTCATCGTTTATTTCCAGATAATGCTCGCTGTCGGGCTGCCGGTATTCCTGGTCGAACACGCTCAGCAGACGTTCCAGGCGGTTGCGGGTACGTCCGGTGAGGAACGGGATCTGTACGATGATGCTGTCATGTGTCAGACTCTCGATGAAAGGGTCGGGAGCAGGGAGCGGATGGTCGTCATAGTCCAGATAGCTGCGGCGCACATAAACCACCGGCTCGGTGAGGTCACCCAGGGGATGTCCCAGAATGTAGATGGAGATGATGGGCAGCCCGTACGTACGTCTTTGTCCGTGCTCGTTCTTCTCTTCGATCATGTTCTCCTTGTTGAGGTACTGCGTACCCAGGTACTGACGGAAACGCAAGGTCTCCGTAATCAGCCAGGTCTTTTGCAGTTCGATAAGGACAAGGTGTTCCGAACCGTCGCTCTCGCGAATCTTTGCAGAGAAGTCGATGCGGAAGAGCGAGATGCGTGTCTGCTCCATGGATGTATACTCGTGGCGGCGCATCTCCAGGTCTATGATCTCCTTTTTCAGCAATGCGGAGAGCAGTATCTTGGCGACTTTCTTGTCTTCCATCAGGAATTTGAAAACGGCATCGTAAATAGGGTTGGCTATGATGGTCATAATGCTTATGGTTTGATGATGAAGCAAATGTACCTCTTTTTTTTGAATAGCAAGCGGATGGAAAGGTTAAATTCTTCTATCGGAAAGGAATTACGGGATTGATCCGAAAACTCTGTGGGCATGTTTATACTCTTCTTTTTTAAGGCTGTTCCGGATTAATATAAAGTAGGGCGTTTTTATCGCAAAAAAGAAGCATAAAGATTTTATGCTTCTACGGAGTATAACGGCTCACAAAGTTTCAGTAGCGGTAAAAAGAGGCTTTCCAGAGCTGGCAGAGAATGAAGAATTTTATATGTTTCTATCCTCATACGTATTATCTTGGTTCAAAACTCTGCCAAAAGAAAAACGTTGTGAAGCTCCTACATTCAGGTCGGGCAGAAAACTGCTTTTCAGCGTATTTCTCTCTACTTTCAAACTTTTAATCCGGTTTTGACTCTGCCTTCAACTCTATATTGTGCAGTATGGCATAATCTATACATTCTTTGAGACTCCACTTTTTATTTTGTGCTTGCATATTTGCTATGCATGCGATGGCTGCAACAGCTACAACTATTAACTTTTTCATACTGTTCATGCTTTAACCTATTTCATCAAACTGTTCCTTCCACAAACGATGATACATTCCATCTGAATGGAACAATTCTTCATGAGTACCCGCCTCAACTACTTGTCCCTTATCGATCACCACAATTTTATCTGCATTCTTCACTGTACTCAACCGATGGGCAATCACGATAATCGTCTTCCCCTTCCGTGCCAATACATCAAGCATCTGCTTTACATAGTGTTCGGAAATAGAATCAAGCGAAGATGTCGCTTCATCAAAAATAAGTATCTCCGGTTCTTTATACAAGGCACGTGCTATGGCAAGCCGCTGCCGCTCGCCACCCGACAAGGATGCACCATGTTCACCGATATAAG
>ERZ773216.2684-NODE-2684-length-16714-cov-4.254397_pt1 | contig 16714 bp, 11 predicted proteins | sample MGYA00511259_ERZ773216 | MGnify/ENA primary metagenome ERZ773216 (study PRJEB29015, sample SAMEA2737764) | human gut metagenome | biome: human gut; feature: human-associated habitat; material: faeces | place: China | collected 2012 ... | reverse complement strand
GTCGCGATAACAAGGGGAAACTCGCGAAGCGTGTTTTCACTTGTTGCCTAGAAACCGTTGTTGTACATGGCAGAAAGTTTCTGAACTGAAAATTCCGTATGATGCCGTTGCGGCTGCAGATTTTGCCAATTCAGAATACGAAGCGTCGGCAAAATACTGTCATCCTATTGACTTTCTATAAAAGCCACTCTATAATATATGGTATTGAATACTACATCACGGGGAATGAATAAAAATATATCAGAGCCGTGATAGGAAATAGAGCTGGAGGAAGCAGTATGAATTATAGAATTATCGGGGACAGCTGTATGGATCTTACAGAAGAGCAGAGAAAAGATCCGCATTTTACATTGATCCCGTTTACGCTGATGGTGGAAGATCACCAGTTTATCGATGATGAGAATTTTGACCAGAAGCGTTTTCTTCAGATCGTAAAGGAGAGCCCGGAATGCCCGAAGACCGCTTGCCCGTCTCCGGAGACATTTAAGGATGCTCTTTGTTGTGAGGAGGAGAATGTCTTTATTATCGCGATCTCTTCCCACTTAAGCGGATGCTACAACAGTGCGGTTCTTGCGAAGAATCTCTATGAGGAAGAGTTCGGAACTGGAAAGAAGAATATTGCGGTGATCGATTCTGAGTCGGCTTCCACGGGAGAGGTAAATCTTGCGCTTTATATCCAGGAACTGTGTGAGCAGGATCTCTCGTTTGATGAGATCGTGAAGAAAGCACTGGAATACCGCGACAGACAGAAGACATATTTCGTTCTTGAGACACTCGATACGCTGAGAAAGAACGGACGTCTCACAGGACTTCAGGCATTCTTCGCAACAAAGTTAAATATCAAGCCGGTCATGGGCGCAGATCACGGTGTGATCATCAAGCTCGATCAGGCCCGCGGTATTCAGAAAGCGCTTCAGAGAATGGTGGAGATCGTCGTAAAAGAGGCAGGAACAACGGAAGATAAACGCCTTACGATCGCACACTGCAATGCACCGGAGCGCGCGCAGTATGTGAAAGAAAAGTTTGAGCAGACTGCAAAATTCAAGGAGATCATCGTGACGGAGATGGCCGGTCTTGCGACGGTCTACGCGGGAGACGGCGGAATTATCGCGGCGGTATAAAATTAACAATAAAACCAAAGGACGTGTCTATGACAGACGGGAATCACATGCTTTGTAATGAAATGACTGACTGTGGATCAGAACAATGAAGGAAAGCAGCAACCGTTTTGAAAAGAATTAAAAGTCTGGTTTTCAGTGGGAAAAAGAAATTTTCTCTCATGAAAACCGGACTTTTTTGCACTTACAAAAGCCCCATTCCCTGATAGATTTGCTGCTCCTTCAGATATTTCGCGATCGAATTCAAAACAAGCCGCTTGTTTCCACTCCATTCCGGCGCAATGAGCAGAGACTTCGGTCCGTCCCCGCTGATCCTGTGGATCACGGTATCGGGCGGGAGGATTTTCAGACAGTCTCCGATGAGCTCCAGATATTCCGGCAGCTCCATCGTGCGAAAAGCGCCGGAACGGTAGAGAGCTGCGAGATCAGTGTCTTTTAAGACGTGAAGGAGCTGCAGCTTGATCCCGTCCACATGCAGAGCTCCGAGATATCGGACGGTTTTAAGCATCTGCTCTTTCGATTCTCCAGGGAGCCCGAGGATCACATGGACGATCACGGTGAGGCCCGCAGCTTTTAATCTGCGGTACGCATCCTCAAAGACAGGAAGCTCATATCCCCGGCGGATGAGTTTTGCTGTATCCTCGTGGATCGTCTGCAGTCCAAGCTCCACCCATACCGGTTTTTTTCTGTTTAATTCTGCCAATAATTTCACTGTCCCATCCGGCAGACAGTCCGGTCTTGTCCCGATGGAAAGACCGCAGATCTCCGGGAAAGAGACAGCCTCAGTGAAAAGCTGTTCCAGATAAGGGAGCGGAGCATATGTGTTCGTGTAAGACTGGAAGTAGGCGATGTAGGAACTGTCATCTCCGGATATCTTGCGGCTGACACGGGTTTTCGCGAGATCCATCTGTTCCTTAAGGGAAGAGGTGCGTTTTTCCGCGAAATCCCCGGATCCTCCGGCGCTGCAGAAGATACAGCCGCCTGTGCCGAGTGTTCCGTCGCGGTTCGGGCATGTCATGCCGCCGTCTAAGGAGATCTTATAGATTTTTTTCCCAAATTGCTTCTTTAATTCATAGTCGAGAGAGTGATACGGTTTTCCGCCCCAGTCGGTTTGCAACATATATAAAATCCTTTCTGATTCATGTTCATTTAAGTTGAATGCGCGTGAGGTCTGACGCATGAGCCGGACCAGCGTGAGCGGCTTGCTCACCGCCTGAAAGATATGGAAGGCTTATCACGACGAAGATAAAGTTTTCCTTGCAACACATATAAGAGGTATTATATAATAATATAAAGTTTCTTTTCAATCGGATTTTGCTGCATTTCACTGGAATATACCGTAAAAAAGAAAATTTTTCATGAAGAAAAGCGAAAAAAAGAATTTGTTATCGCGACAGTCGCCAAGGTCTCGCGCAAGCGCGAACTTTGGCTCGTTGTTAGCGTAAATAAAATATCCGCAGAGCGGATCGAAAAGGAGATTGGGGTTATGGATAGAGAAGCTGCAAAAAAAGCATTACAGAGCGAGAAAGCGTCCGGATTTTTTAAGGAGATGTACGGAACCGGCGCCGCTGAGAATGAGAAGCGCTATGAGCATGTTCTCGAGGAATTCGGACAGGCGTTTGGGGAGAAGAATGTAAGCATGTTTACCTCCGCAGGCCGTACCGAGATCAGTGGAAACCATACGGACCACAACAACGGAAAGGTCCTGGCCGGAAGTATCAATCTGGACTGCGTAGCCTGTGCGGCAGCAAACGGAACCGACGAGATTCACATTATCAGTGAGACATACAGCCAGAAATTCACGATCAATATCAATAATTTAAAGCCGAGCGACAAGATGGCGGGGACTATCGATCTGACAAAAGGAATGCTGGCAGGTTTCCAGGAGATGGGATATCAGATCGGCGGATTCGATGCCTACATTACGAGCAACGTGATCAGCTCCGCCGGGGTCAGCTCCTCCGCATCCTATGAGATGCTGATCTGCTCCATGATCAACGAATTCTTTAATGACGGCAAAGTGGACGTCGTTACATATGCCCATGTTGGCAAATATGCGGAGAACAAATACTGGAACAAGGGATCAGGACTTCTCGACCAGATGGCATGCGCGGTCGGCGGTATGATCACGATCGACTTCAAGAACCCGTTAAAACCGGTCGTTGAGAAGATCGATTATGATTTCGGCGCGCAGGATCACAGTCTGATCATCGTCCAGACAGGAAAGGGACATGCAGACTTGAGTGAAGAGTATTCCTCAATCCCGAATGAGATGAAACGCGTGGCAGCCGTGTTCGGCAAAGAGTTCTGCGCGGACATCACGGAAAAAGAAGTGATCGACAACGCAGAAAAAGTGAGAAAAGAGGCGGGCGACCGCGCATTTTTACGTGCACTCCACTTCTTTGAGGAGAACAAGCGCGTGGAGAAAGAAGTAAAGGCTTTAAAGGAGAACCGCTTCGACGAATTCCTGGATCTGATCACGGAATCCGGAAATTCCTCCTGGAAATGGCTCCAGAACTGTTATGTTCCGGGCTCTGAGGAGCAGGGGATCACATCCGCGCTGGCTCTCACGGAGTTATTTATCAAGGAGAAAGGCTGCGGCGCATGCCGTGTTCACGGAGGCGGATTCGCAGGCGTTATCATGGCGATGCTGCCGAACCGTGTGGCTGATGAGTACATCACCTATATCGAAAAGGCCATGGGACCGGGAAGTGCGTACCGCATGAGCATCCGCCCGTATGGCGCTGTCTGCGTGGACGGATATATCGCATGATGAAAATGCTGAAAAACAGGAAGAAGCGGGTGTGCGCGGGAATGGCGGCTCTTCTTGCCGCGTCCTGCGTGCTGTCCGCATGTTCGAATAAGGAGTCTGATAGCCAGGAGACACGGAAACTCATTATGGGGACTTTCACTGAGGACAGCGTGATGGACCGGGCCGGAAAAGCCGTGGCGGCGACCATCAGCAACACAGTTCCGGGGATCTATGTGGAGACATGGCCGTCGAAAGGCGCCTATGTGAGTATGGATCATCTGTTTGATGGAACGTATGATCTGGTGATCGTTCCGGCGGGGGCGGCTCTGGAGGCATACACGGGAACCGGCGCGTGCGAAGGCGAAAAGAAGGAAAAACTCCGCGCGATCGCGGCCTGTTACCCGATCGTCTCCACCTGGGCATCCCCGAAAGAACTGGGACTTTCTGAGGTACAGGAGTTAAAGGGACATCCGCTCGCGGCCGGAAATGAAGGTTCTGAGACTGCAAATGTGTTCGGGGAAGTGTTTGACGTCCTGGGGATCAATGAGGAAAATTCCGAGATCTGGTACTACGGGATCAAAGGAGGAGCCGACGGGATCCGTGACCAGTGGGCGGACGGGATCCATGCGTTCACGGAGAGTCCGGTTTCAGCTTATAAGGATCTGGCATCGGAGAACAGGATCCGCTTTTTATCCTATACGGACGAAGAGCTGGATGCGATCCTGGCCGGACACCCGGAGTACAGTAAGATCACGATCCCGGCGGAAACCTACGAAAACCAGGATGAGGAGATCACGACATTTTGCGAGAAAGTCCTGGTCTGTGTCTCTGCGGACATGGACGAGGAACTTGCCCATGAGATCGCCTGGGCGCTGGAGGTCAACGGACCTGTGTATACAGCCGGACAGGATTTCATGCGGGCAATGGATGACAAAGAATTCCGTGCACTGGATCTCCCGGTCCCGCTTCATGACGGGGCTCGGCGGTACTATGAGGAACAGGGCTATTTTAAATAATGGAAATAAGACCAGGAAAAGGAGGATGTTTTATGCTTTATAAAGAATTGATCGAATTGTTTGATATTCTGGACAGTGCGTCAGCGTCCGGCAGCGAAGTGGTAGAGTATCTGAAAGCCATCAACCCGATGTGCCAGGCGGAGACATATCCATTGGCGGGACCGAACGGTCACACGGACATGGTGCGGATCCTGATCCCCGGGAAGAACGGAAAGTCGAAAGGCGGAAGTGCGGGAACGATCGGGATCCTCGGACGCCTCGGAGGACTTGGCGCGAGACCTGACCAGACAGGATTTGTCTCGGACGGCGACGGTGCACTGACAGCACTCGCAGTAGCTGCAAAACTTCTGAGAATGCAGACAAAAGGCGATTTCCTTGAGGGGGACGTTTTCGTCTCCACGCATGTCTGCCCGGATGCACCGACGGTTCCACATGAACCGGTGCCGTTTATGAACTCCCCGGTGGAGACATGGCAGGTAAATAAGGAGGAGGTGACGGATGACCTGGATGCAGTCCTCGTCGTGGATACCACAAAGGGCAACCGGATCATCAATCACCGCGGTTTTGCGATCTCCCCGACCGTATGTCAGGGATATATCCTGAGAGTCAGCGAAGATCTTCTCGATGTCATGCAGATGACGACCGGAAAGCTGCCCTACGTATTTGCGCTGACGCAGCAGGACATCACGCCGTATGGAAACGGGATCTTCCACCTGAACAGCATCCTGCAGCCTGCGACAGCCACTAAAGCGCCGGTGGTGGGCGTGGCGATCACTACCGAGACCATTGTTGCCGGATGCGCAACAGGATCCATGCACATGGAGGACCTTGACGACGCGGCGCGCTTCATGATCGAGGCGGCGAAGGCGTTCGGAAAAGGAAAACTTGAGTTTCTTGACCGGGAGGAGTTTGAGCGGATCAAGTTTCTCTACGGCAGCATGGAACATTTCCAGACGCTGGGTAAGAATTAAAAATAGGCGAATTCCGGCAGAAAATCCGGATTTTTAAGAAAATTGAAATAAAATTATTATAAATCCCGGTGGAAAAAATTTGACAGGCTCCGCCGGGATTGTTACAATTACGGGTAGAGTAAAAAAGAGGTAAATGATGTGACGGTAAAAGGATGAAGCCGTTACGAAAAGATATGAAAACCGTCCATGGGGCGGATGATGGAGAACATACATGTCAGACAGAGAAATGATGGAAGAAACAAAAAAGGAAGATCCGGTGAGCGTGGAGAACGCAGCGCAGGAGGATCAGATTACGGAAGTTCCGGCAGATGAAACTGTCGGGCAGAACGCGGAGCAGCCGTCAGGCGGCAATACGGCGGAACAGTCTCCTCAGATGCAGACGGAGTCTGTACCACAGGAAGCGGATCAGCAGCCGGATGATACTGCAGCGCAGGGACAGGAAGCGGAGCCGGAGAATGAAAAATCTGAGACTCTGGGAGCGGATCAGGCAGAAACTGCTGAAGCAGAGCATGAGCCGGTACACAGGACACGTTCGGAACGAAGTTCGGGAACTCACAGAAGCAGACAGCCTGAACGCCCGAAGAAGGATCATCAGGCGAGCCAGCGCGACAATATCCTGAGACTTCGCGAGATCAAGAAGAAAAAAGCGGCGATGCCGTATATGAAGATCCTGGCAGCAGGCGGTACGGCTGTTGCGATCGTTGCAGTTGTCGCAGTCGCGGGAACCATGATCAAAAACCATAAAGACGCGTTTGGCGGCATGAAGGTCGAGACGGCAGCGGCTTCTTTGGAGACGACCGAGGCGGCATCCGAGAGCGGAGAAGAGAAAAATATCGTTCTCGAGACAACGCTTTCCGCCGAGGAGATCGAATCAAAAGAATTCGAAAAGACGGTCCAGAGTATCGTGGACAGCTATGCAAATCTCGGTATCGCGGAGGTTTCCGGATATCTGAACGTCAGAAAGACGCCGGAGAGCTTCGGAGAGGTTGTCGGAAAACTTCCGAAAGGCGGTGCCTGCGAGATCCTGGATACTTCGACAGAAGGATGGTATAAGATCTCATCCGGCGGTGTGACGGGATATGTGAGTTCCCAGTATGTCTACACAGGGGATGAGGCGAAGAAACTGGCTGCTGAAAACGTGGCGGAACGCGCCGTGATCGATGCGGATAAGTTAAATGTCCGTTCCGAGCCGAAGGCGGATGCCGACGTGGTGGACCAGGTATTCAAGAATGAGCGATACGACATCAAGAGCCAGCAGGACGGCTGGATCCAGATTTCCGACGGATATATCTCCGCGGATTATGTCACGGTAAAATATGCCCTGGATGAAGCGATCAAGCAGGATATGAGACAGACCGTCTTAAGCCTCTATGATAACCTCGGTGTTTCCAATGTATCGAACTACCTGAACGTCCGTGATAACCCGGATGAGACGAAGGGCAAGATTATCGCGAAGCTGCCGAGCAATGCGGGATGTGATATCCTCGACACATCGACTGCAGGATGGCTGAAAATCCGTTCCGGAAATATCACCGGTTATGTCAAATCCGAGTATATCCTGACCGGACAGCAGGCGAAAGATAAAGCTCTCCAGGTTGCGAAACTGATGGCGATCTCCAATACGGACGGTGTCAATGTCCGGACGGAGCCGAATACGAACTCTTCGATCTACACACAGATCTCCAACAGTGAGCGATTCCTTGTCGCGGATCAGCAGGACGGCTGGGTCAAGATCGAGATCGATGATCAGGATGCATACCTGTCCAGTGACTACGTGGATGTTAAGTATGGTCTTGAAGAGGCGATCAAGTACACACCGGTTGTTGAAGTTGCGGATACATCTAACAGTAAGAGCAATACGAAGAACAGCACCGGAAAGAGCAGTTCCAGCTCCAAGAGCAGCGGAAAGAAGAGCAGTGCAAATGACGGAGCGGCCGGATCGAAGTCCGGAAGCGTTTCCTCCAAGCGTGCGCAGATCGCAAACTATGCGGTACAGTTCGTCGGAAACCGCTATGTATACGGCGGAACGAGCCTGACAAACGGAACAGACTGCTCCGGATTCACGATGTCCGTCATGGCGAAGTTTGGTGTTTCCCTGCCGCATAACTCCGGTTCACAGGCCGGAAGCGGAAAGTCGATCACATCGAGCCAGATGCGTCCGGGCGACCTTGTATTCTACTCCGGAAGCGGCGGAATCAACCATGTAGCTCTCTACATCGGTAATGGTCAGGTATGCCATGCGTCCAATGCAAAATCCGGTATCAAGATCTCCACATGGAATTATCGTACACCTGCGAAGATCGTGAACGTATTAGGAGACTAAAAGTTATACGATCAAAAATATAAATCAGAATAAACAGTCCGGTAGAGATACCGGGCTGTTTATCTTAGGCAGATCAGACGGAGACAGACGCTTTGCAAAGGCGCACATGGTCCGGGGACAATGGATCACGCGCAGAGGTTCATGTGTATTTAACCGGAAGGAAAACGGGGTGCCTTTTGAGGCAGGAAAGGAAAAAGATGAGAAAACAGAAGCGATTTAAAACATTAAAACCAGTCCTGTGTGCGGGACTGTTCACGCTGTTTACGATGACAATGCCGATGACCGCTCTTGCGGACACCGTTTATGTGAACGCTTCCAAATTAAACTACAGAAGCCAGCCATCGACAGCTTCCGGAAAGGTGCTTGGAACCTTATCGAGAGGGACCGAGGTTTCAAGAGTAAAAAATAACGGAGAGTGGAGCGAGATCCAGGTGGGAGGTTCCAAAACAACGGTCTATGTGGCAAGCCGTTACCTGACTGCCAGCAAACCGCAGTCGGGAAACGGCTCAACGAGTACGGCAGCCGGAGGTACGGCTGCAGTCTCCGCAGATGGAACCGTTTCGGTCCCGGATTCCTTAAAAGCGTACGTGGACAAGGCATGGCAGGTCGGAATGAACTCCGGTTGGAAATATGCGGATTTTTCGGCGATCAACAGCGGACATGCGGTTTACTATCACAATGGAACAGCAAATAGAAAAAATAAAGTGATCGCCGTGAACGCCGGTCATGGAACATCCGGCGGTGCGAGTGTCAAGACCTACTGTCACCCGGATAAGACTGCGAAGGTGACGAGCGGAACGACATCGGCCGGAGCGACAAAGGCTGTCGCGGTATCCGGCGGAATGACGTTTGCGGACGGAACGGCGGAGAGCACGGTGACGCTCCGGATGGCACAGATCTTCCGCGACAAGCTTCTCGCGGCGGGATATGATGTCCTGATGATCCGGGACGGAAAGGATGTCCAGCTCGATAATGTGGCGAGAACCGTGATGGCGAATAACACGGCAGACTGCCACATCGCCCTTCACTGGGATTCGACAAAAAAGGACAAAGGCGCCTTCTATATGAGTGTGCCGAATAATGCCGCTTACCGCGCGATGGAGCCGGTAAAATCCCACTGGGAGTCCCACAATAAGCTTGGTGGTGCGCTGGTTTCCGGATTGAAACAGAACGGAGTGAAGATCTTTTCTTCCGGCTCCATGGAGATGGATCTGACCCAGACTTCCTACTCTACGATCCCGAGTATCGATATTGAGCTTGGAGACGGAGCTTCCGCCCATGATGACGCGACGTTGGGCAAACTGGCAGACGGACTTGTGGCAGGAGTGAACAGCTTTTTTGTTCCATAGAAAATTCCGATGGAACAAAAATAACAGAGGTTATAACAAAAACACCATCCAGAAAACGGATGGTGTTTTTTATGGACCTGATCGGATTCGAACCGACGACCCCCACAATGCGAATGTGGTGCGCTCCCAACTGCGCTACAAGCCCGTTTATGAAATTGTGAGATGTCTGAAATCTCTCAGCGGTTTTATTATCGCACCGGAGGAAGATTATGTCAAGAATTTTTGATGGAAAGTCAGAAAAATTCTTCGTGTAAAAATTCTGTATCTGCCTGTTTCTACCCTGGATTCCGCTGCTGAAAGGAACTTTACAAAAGAAAAAGGAATCGAACATACGGTTGCCTGCAAAGCGGAAATGTGGTAGAATACGGGATAGGATCGAAAGATATGATACAAGGGGAGGGGAGCATATGATACTGATCGTATGTGTGGATGACCATAACGGGATGATGTTCAATCACCGCAGACAGAGCCAGGACCGGATCCTGCGCGGGGATATCCTGGAGCTGGCAGAAGGAAAAATCCTGTGGATGGATGCCTACAGTAAAAAGCAGTTCGTGGAAGAAGGGATGACGCAGATCCGTGTGGAGGAAGATTTCCTGCAGAAAGCGGGCGAAGGTGAATACTGCTTTGCGGAAGATGCGGATCTTTCCGGAGAGGAAGAGCGGATACAGGAAATCTATCTGTACCGGTGGAACCGGGATTACCCTGCGGATGTGTATTTCCCGGTCGATCTTTCAGGATGGAACTGTGTAGAAACGAAAGAGTTTGCCGGTTCGTCCCATGAAAAGATCACGAGAGAACGTTATGTGAGGTAAATCTTTCAGAGGGAAGAACGGAATAGAATCATGACATCGGAGGAAAATGACAGATGAGGAAAAATTTAAGAAAATGGCTGCTCGGCGTGATCGCCGCGGTATCATTCGCGGTAACTGCCTGCCAGGGCGCGGATGTCGCGTCGGGAGCAGGCGCGGCGTCTGATATTGCACAGGCAGCAGGAAATATTCTGGGAGATCTTGCGGAATCAAAAGCATCCGGAGCGGGCAGTGATCAGTCAGGAAAAAGCAATTCCGGCTCATCGAAAACGAGCGGAAGCTCCGGAACCTTCCAGTTATCGGATATTCCGGAATATTCCGGATCACCGTATGTTGCGGTCAATGGAAATGTTCCGTATTTTTCGGAGAGCGATCTCACGGATGTCTCCTTTGAGAGCTACAGTGACCTCGATGCGCTGGGACGATGCGGCGTGGCATACGCTTCGGTAAGTACGGATACGATGCCGACGGAAAAACGCGGCTCGATCGGGGAGGTCAAGCCGACGGGCTGGCACAATAAGAAGTATGACTTCGTGGATGGAAAATATGTGTATAACCGCTGCCATCTGATCGGATACCAGCTGACGGCGGAGAATGCAAATGAGAAGAACCTGATCACCGGAACAAGATATCTGAATGTTCAGGGAATGCTGCCGTTCGAAAACCTGACGGCCGACTATGTAAAAGAAACCGGGAACCATGTGCTCTACCGGGTGACGCCGATCTTTGAGGGAGACAATCTCCTGGCCTCCGGCGTTCTGATGGAAGCGGAGTCGGTGGAGGACGATGGAGACGGTGTCCTGTTCTGTGTTTATGTCTATAATGTCCAGCCGGGCGTTGCGATCGACTATGCGACCGGGGATAACTGGCTGGCGGAAGATGGAGGCGCCGGAAGCGCAGCTGCTGCAGGCAGCGGGAATAGCAGCGCTTCCGAAAATGGCGCAAATACTTCTTCGGGCGGAAAGAACACGTCCGCGGGCAGTTCCGGCAGTACAGTTTCGAAAACATCTGATTCGGAGAGCGGTACCTACATCCTCAATACAAAGACCATGAAGTTCCACCGCCCGGATTGTACCTCTGTCGAGAAGATCAAGGCGGAAAATAAGGAAGAGTATACGGGAAAACGGTCGAAATTGATCGAAGAGGGATATGAGGCTTGTAAGAGTTGTAAGCCGTAGGAGATAAAAGAATATCGGGAGAATGACGAACTGGTTTTGTGTGTAGAGAATGTACATAAAACCAGTTTTTTGTTTACCAGAAAATTCCGATGGAACTTCCCGGTAAACAAAAAGGCACTGCGTGCCTAAGATACGCACTCGCGTGAAGATGAATGGTGTTGCAGGTGATTACGCGTGATACGAAATGCCTGCGGGTATAAGTTTGACGTAAATGAGAAAATTTCCCATGTAAACGATATTGAAAATCATTCTCATATAATCTATTGAGAAAACACCATTGAATTGTTATAATGTGCTGGCATTCAAATTGAATTGAACATACGAGGAGGATAAAAGGTGAAAGGTATTCGAAAAAATGGATTCAAGGGAGTGGCGGTAGCCGCTGCATTATCTATGACGATGACGACCATGGTGTCTCCGGCAGCGACTGCGATCCCGACAGGAAGATGGGAGCAGTCGATGCAGACAGGAGCATGGAAATACAGAAGTGTTACAGGTGAATATGCCGCAGACCAGTGGCTTTTTGAGAACGGGAAATGGTATCGCTTCGACAAAGACGGAAATATGATCACCGGATGGTATCAGAATCCGGTGACAAAGGACTGGTACTATCTGTGGGCGAACGGAAGTATGGCAACTGGCTGGGTTCCGGTTGGTGGCCGCTGGTATTATCTGAGTGCGTCCGGTGAAATGGCACATGACGGTACGACACCGGATGGCTACAAGGTAAATGCGAACGGTGCTTGGGTTGATGCAAACGGAAAAGAGTATGATGCACCGGGTGGTGAGCAGAAGACATCCGGAAAAAGATCCGGCGGAAGTGATGGATCTTCGGACAGCGATTCAGGAAGCAGTTCCGGCGGGAATTCCTCCAACAGTGGAAATACAGGCAACAATGGAAGCAGTTCTGAAAATGGCGGAAGCACCGATATCGGTGGGGACAATTCAGGTAATAACGGAAGCACGGACAATAGTGGAAATAATTCCGGAAACAACGGAAACGCAGGCGATAGCGGAAACAATTCCGGAAATAATGAAAATACAGGGGACAATGGAAACAATTCCGGCAGCAATGAAAAACCGGGAGACAGCGGAAATGATTCCGGAAATGAGGAAACTCCGGAGACAAAAACTCTTGTTGTAGAGAGCCAGACAAAGCTGGTGGATCTTGGATGGAGCCAGTATGTGACGGTTGCGTTTGCAAAAGGCTACTCCCTGGATGACTGCACACTCACAGTCGATGGAACCGATGTGACATCTGCGTTCACAAAAGTAGATCGTGACGGAACCATTGCAAAATGGGAGATTACAAACTTAAACCCGGCGGTTCTTGCCGTGACAGGAAAAGATGGAGAAACACAGATCATCCGTCTGAGCGAAAATGAGAATCCGGAAGCACCGGAAGTTCGCGAAAATACAGCACCGGCTGCCTTTCTGGCACATGTATCTGTATATGTGTGGGATTATAATCTTGATAACTATGATGAGAACGGAAATATCAGACGGAAACCGGAGACAACGACCTTTGATCTCGGAGAGGAAAAGAGCGGGATCCGTTACTATGCACCGGCAGCAGAGCTGACAGAGGACAAGAGTAATCTGTATGGCGTCGGCGGACAGGCTGTCGTAATGTTTAACTATACGGAAGAGGTGGACAAACAGTGGTTTAATGAGATCACAAAAGTAGCACTGGTATCTGGAAAGGGTTACAACAATACGATCAACGGTGATCTCCGATATGAGAAGAAGCTGGGAGAGCATTACGGAAATATGGTTGGACAGATCATTGTACCGCTGGGCCAGTCGAATTTCTACTCGAACGGTTCTTATTACCTGCGCATCACCTCCGGCGGAAAGAATACACTGATCCCGATCGAGGTTGTAAACGGAACGGCTCCGAGCATGGTCTTAAAAGAGGCTGGAGCAATTACAAGCGGAAAGAATATTCACTTTGAAGTGAAGAACATGACTTATGGAATCGAGATTCCGGTCAGCAAGGTGGAACTTACAGATCCGCATGGAAATACGACCGAACTGGAGAAGATCCGTGACTGGTATCTGATCGGAAACACGTTTGTCCTTTACAATGATGAGAATGCAGAAAACGGACGCAACAATATTCCGGAAGCAGGAAAATATACGATCACTGTACATTCTACCGGATTTAAGGATATGAGCTACACATTTACCGTGAGCACAGGTGCAGCTGCGCAGAACAGTGTAGTTACAGAAGATATCTATGGAATTGATGCGATGTCCAGCGCATCAATCAGCGGCGGAAGCACAAGTGGAAGCGGAAATGCAGCAGAAGGCGGAAGCACGACGATGTCTGCAGACCTGATGTTCGATGCGGATCTGCTCACGAACGCACTTCTCCTTCAGAATATCGGAGTGGAAAATGAATCTGCCCAGGCAATCGCGGATCGTTGGAATTACGATATGAGCGGTTGGGATGCGGTGATCGGGGAAGATGGGACAACATTCTATTCCTTTGCAGAATACCGTGATGCAGTTGAGAAAGCGAAAAATGAGAACGGGGAATATTTAAGCTTTGCAGACTATATTGCAGATGAGAGCGCAGCAGAAACCCTGAATCGCCCGTATGCAGTAAAATATGTGCTTGAAGATAATCGCCTCGGTGGGACGATGATGAGCGGATCCTATCTTGGAAAGACTGCACCAAAGCTTGTTCTGGTCGATGAGAATGGCGATCAGGTCAATGAAATTTCGGAAGGACAGGATGTCCGGATCATGTCGGATGACACCGCGTACTTACAGAAGGTTGTTGAAAACGGAAAAATCTATCTGAATGGCAATTCCTATCAGGCGGTTGATCAGGAGCTTTACAGACTGAAAGACAATATTCTTGTTCTTGACAGCTCACTCTTTGCAGTCAATAAAGACAATCAAGTGACCATCAAAGTTGACGGGTATGAGGATAAAGTATTCAATATTGCGATTGCAAAGGATCTCAAAGAGGTAGCACTGGAAGCAGGCGGTGATTTCAAGACCGGAGCAGAAGTGACGATCACCAACACGGCGGATGAGACCGGTGATATCTGGAAGAATCTCCAGAGCGTTGTACTTACAAGACCGGGCGGAATGAAAAAGACACTTTATCCGGATGGAAAGGAGAGCCTTTTCGAAAAGATCGGATATACGATCGATGGAGCAAGTCTGGTACTCGGAAAAGATCTCTTTGAAGAGGCTGGCGAGTACAGTGTGGAGATCTCGGCGCAGTATTATGGTGTGAAGACGGTTGAGTTTGAAGTTGAGAAGGCAGAAGAAAATCCGGGTGACAGTGACAGTCAGTTAAAGAAGGCACCATCTGTAAAAGAGACGGGAAAAAATTACATCAGCGGTTATACCATTACAGTAGGAATGGGAAATGACGACTGGATGAAAGCAATTACAGGAGTTACAGTAAACGAAGAGACATACGAAAAAGGATATTATAGTGACAATACATATTCCCTGGCTGTGACAGATGGAACAATTTCACTAAACGGAGCTGGATTTACCGAAGATGCGAACATAGTTGTCATCAGCGCAGATGGATACAACGATCTGGAAGTGATAATCGATAAGGAAGGAAAACTTGTAGAGAAAACGCCGGAAGAAACAGTACCGAAAGAAGCTCCTGTTGTAAGAGAGACCGGAAAAAGCTGGCTTGGTGGTTATACTGTTACGGTAGGAATGAATCAGGATACCTGGATGAATGCAATCACAGGAATCACGGTAAATGAAACGACTTATGAAAATAAATCATTTTACGAACAGGGATACTCGCTGGCAGTAACAGATGGGAAAATCACACTCGGAGAAGCTGGATTTACCGAAGATGAGAATGTTATTGTAATCAGTGCAGAAGGATATGAAGATCTGGAAGTAGTACTGGATAAAAATGGCAAACAGGTCATCGAGAAAGCATCTACTATGGCAATCGAACTTCCGGAAATGATCGTGAATACAGAAATCCCGGTTGTCAACGCAGATCCTATTAAGGAAGAGAAGCCGGTCGTTTCAGAAGATATTTCCGGGAAAGACTTTGAGCTTTCTGAAAAGAATGTTTCCGGTGATGAGACTAAGAAGGAAGACAGCGAAGAAAGCACCGAAGGCGCAGAAAATGTCGAAAATTCTGGAGATGCAGAAACGGCGGAAACAGAAAACGAAACAGAAACTGCAGCAGAGTCTGAGCCGAACACAGAGGATGCAGCAGAAGAAAATGTACTGGAAGAGGCAGCAGAGCTGTAAAGAAAATACTCAGATGCGGGTCGAAAAGCCTGCTGAATGAAAAAAGAAAAGTCCTACGGAAGTAAGATCCGGAGGACTTTTCTTTTTTATAACAAATGCCGGAGCATGTCATGATCCAAACAGATAAGACTTTTGATCTTTAACTGAGTCAGGGACATCCTTTGCTTCTGCTGCGTAAAGGAATAAGCAAATACTGAAGGCTGACTGCGAATATTCTTTGACAACAGTGACACAGATTTTCGCTTTACCAGAACAGGAATGCAAATTTACTTCGCCTGATAATGCTTCCGTCTCCGCGCCTTCGTATACTCCTTCAGTACATGAAAACATGTCTCGATCTCCTCATCGGAACAGGTTTCGCGGAGATAGTCGAGCGTCTGTCCAAAGACGTTCATATCGTATTCGGTGTGGGCGCTGTGAAGCTGGATCCCCTGTTCGGTGGCATGGTAGAGCTGCTTTTTGTTATTACCGGGTTCGGTCGTCCAGGAGATCAGACCTTTCTGTTCCATGCGTTTTAACATCTGGGAGATCGCCGGCTTGGTGCGGTCCCATTCGCGGGAGAGCTCGGTGACTGTTTTTCCTGGATGATCGATGATATATTTTAACATATGGACTTCCACGGAGGTGTATTTTGTCCCGGTCCCATAGTCGATCGGGAGATTGGAGGCCATGTAGAGCATGGAGGCCTGGTGGAGGATATCTGCCATCTCGGCAGTCCGGTTCGGTTTTTCGGTCATATTGTGTGTCCGTCCTTCATCTTAATTTGCACATTACATCAATCTATGCTATCATTACTATATCAAAAAAGAATGCAAAATTCTATATGAAGTTTTACGACAGCTGTTGCTCTCGTTATTTTTCGCGGATAGAAATTTTCAGAACTGAAAATTCCGTACGATACCGTTGTGGTCGCGGATTTTGCCGCTTCGGAATGCGAAGCA
>ERZ773216.2670-NODE-2670-length-16785-cov-3.391213_pt1 | contig 16785 bp, 17 predicted proteins | sample MGYA00511259_ERZ773216 | MGnify/ENA primary metagenome ERZ773216 (study PRJEB29015, sample SAMEA2737764) | human gut metagenome | biome: human gut; feature: human-associated habitat; material: faeces | place: China | collected 2012 ... | reverse complement strand
CGGCGGACACACCTTACATCCTGGTGGTGTCATCGGCATTTGATTTTGCCGATATCGCAACGATGATAAACGCCTCCGTACGAGCCGGATATCAGCTGACTGGCGTTATTCTGCAACGCGACGATGGCGTACTGGTCAATAACCGCCTGGAAATTCCTCTACCTATTGTTGATGAAGTCCTCTACATCGATCGTATTCCGCTCGGCATGCTGGCTGCAATTGAAGTTGCCGTTCCCGGGAAAGTTATCGAAACCCTGTCTAACCCGTATGGGATTGCCACCGTTTTCGCCCTCAATGCTGAAGAGACTAAAAATATTGTTCCTGTCGCGCGGGCGCTAATCGGCAACCGTTCAGCAGTGGTAGTGAAAACGCCTTCTGGCGACGTTAAAGCCCGTTCGATACCCGCCGGAAATATCGAACTGCTTTCTGCCGGGCGCACAATGCGGGTTGATGTAGCTGCTGGTGCCGATGCCATTATGAAAGCGGTCGGTGAGTGCCCAAAACTGGAAAACGTGACGGGAGAACCTGGCTCCAACATCGGCGGAATGCTGGAACATGTTCGCCAGACCATGGCTGAACTGACCAACAAACCCAGCAACGAAATTTTTATTCAGGATTTGCTGGCGATAGATACCTCTGTCCCCGTCAACGTAACCGGTGGTCTGGCAGGTGAATTTTCACTGGAACAGGCTGTGGGTATTGCCTCTATGGTGAAATCCGACCGTCTGCAAATGGCGATGATCGCCAGTGAAATTAAGCAAAAACTGCATGTTGATGTTCAGGTCGGAGGCGCAGAAGCAGAAGCCGCCATTCAGGGGGCCTTGACTACCCCTGGAACGACACGTCCACTGGCAATTCTGGACTTAGGTGCAGGCTCTACCGATGCCTCCATCATCAATCAGAAAGGGGAAATAGTTGCCACTCACCTTGCGGGAGCGGGCGACATGGTAACGATGATTATCGCTCGTGAGCTGGGCTTAAATGATCGTTATCTGGCAGAAGAAATCAAAAAGTACCCGTTGGCAAAAGTAGAAAGCCTGTTCCACTTACGCCATGAAGATGGCAGCGTTCAGTTCTTCCCTACTCCCCTATCCCCTCATGTATTTGCCCGCGTTTGTGTGGTGAAACCTGACGAACTGGTGCCTATTCCCGGTGATATGACGCTGGAAAAAGTACGCGCTGTCCGTCGCAGTGCGAAAGAGCGTGTCTTCGTAACTAATGCCCTGCGTGCGCTGCGTCAGGTAAGCCCTGCCGGAAATATTCGCGACATTCCGCTCGTCGTTCTGGTAGGTGGCTCTTCGCTGGATTTCGAAGTACCGCAATTGGTCACCGACGCGCTGGCACATTATCGACTGGTCGCCGGGCGGGGGAATATCCGTGGTAGCGAAGGTCCGCGCAATGCGGTAGCTACTGGGCTCCTCATCGCCTGGCACAAGGAGTCGATTCATGGAAAGTAAAGAGCGTGCACCAGCCATCGTTGTCATGGAGATCGGTGACTGTATCACTACATGGGATGAAGTGCTTCTTGGCATTGAAGAGGAAGGTATTCCCTTTCGCATTCAACACATTCCGTCAGGTGAAGTTATCGATAGCGCCTGGCTGGCTGCTCGTCAATCTCCCCTGTTGGTTGGCATTGCCTGCGATCAGGAAAAACTGATTGTGCATTACAAAAACTTACCGGCATCAGCGCCACTGTTTACGTTGATGTATCAACAAGATAACCATGCCAGGCGCAGCATCGGCACTAACGCTGCCCGCCTGGTAAAAGGGATTCCCTTCCGGGAACTCCACTCATAATCCACAGGAGAAACGCAGTATGAACAACGCACTAGGACTGGTTGAAACAAAAGGGTTAGTTGGCGCAATTGAAGCTGCAGATGCCATGGTTAAATCCGCCAACGTGCAGCTGGTTGGCTATGAAAAGATTGGTTCGGGTCTGATTACGGTGATGGTCCGTGGCGATGTTGGCGCAGTAAAAGCCGCCGTTGATGCAGGAAGCGCCGCCGCAAGCGCCGTTGGCGAAGTGAAATCCTGCCATGTCATCCCGCGCCCACACAGTGATGTTGAGGCTATTTTACCTAAATCAGCATAACCCCATTCGCTAAGGAGCACAGCGTGAAGCAATCACTGGGATTACTTGAAGTCAGTGGTCTGGCACTCGCCATCAGTTGCGCAGATGCTATGGCAAAAGCCGCGTCTATCACGCTGGTTGGCCTTGAGAAGACCAATGGCTCAGGCTGGACGCTCATCAAAATCACCGGTGACGTCGCCTCGGTTAATGCGGCGATCGCGACGGGAGCCAGTTTCGCCGGACAGCGAAATGGCCTCGTCGCACACAAAGTGATTGCCCGTCCGGGAGACGGCATTCTGCCCCACACAACTGAAGCATTGACTGTGACGGTTGAAACAAGCGAAACACCAGCAACAACCGTCATCTCAGAGATTATCAGTTGTAATTTGTGTCTTGACCCGGCATGTCAGCGGCAAAAAGGTGAGCCCCGCTCACTTTGCCTGCACGCCAATAAGCGAGGGGAGTAACAGTGGATAAACAAACCTTGCAGGAAACAGTGAGCCAGATTCTGGATGAGATGCGCGAGCGCCCTATCCCTCTGGGTGTTTCCAGTCGTCATATTCATCTTTCAACAGCGGATTATTTGCGTCTTTTTCCTGAACAACCGATTAGCGAGAAAAAGCTGTTAATGCAACCTGGCCAATTCGCTGCTGAACAGGTTGTTACGCTGGAGGGACCAAAAGGTAAATTGCACAACGTTCGCTTGTTGGGGCCGCTACGCAATGCAAGCCAGGTGGAAATTTCCCGTACGGACGCCAGAACGTTAGGGATCACCGCCCCGCTACGCATGTCAGGCGATCTCAGCGGCACTCCAGGGATTCGTTTGATAAGCCCATTTGCGGAACTGGAGATCACATCTGGCGTCATTGTCGCACAACGGCATATTCATATGTCTCCGCTGGATGCCCTGATTTATGGCGTTACGCATGGCGATAAAGTGGCGGTTGCCATTAAAGGTGATGAGCGACGACTGATATTCGAAAACGTCGCTGTTCGCGTCTCTCCGGATATGCGTCTTGAAATGCATATTGATACCGATGAAGCCAACGCCGCAGGGGCTGATAGCCCTGACGTTTTTGCCACACTGGTGTCAGTGCCATGAATAACATGCTGATGCAACGTATTGTTGACGAAGTGGTTTTTCGCCTTAAACAACGTGCGGGAAAAACACTCGTGCTGACTGTTTTTCAACTGCGAGACGCCAGCGTTCAAGAGATAGTTCATCAGTATGCATCATTACAAATCCGATATGTCGATCTGCCGCTGCTACGACAACTTGCGGGGAACGAAACGTCAGATCGAGCAGCAATTCAGATACACGAAGCGTTAGCATGGGGATTGCACATTCAATTGTCGTTGCAGTGTCATTTCCTGAACGCCATTGAATTGAAGACTCTCGCCCGTCTACCGCTAAGCTGGTGCGACGAGCAAGGGCAACCGATCTACCTTCATCGTGATCGACTTTTAAGTTATGCCGATATTGCACAGTTAAGCTCGGGAATACTGGTGTTACAGCGAAAATGTTGTGTGACCGCACTGGCTCGTGAAGCGGCAATTACCCGAAATATTCAGTTAATCAGGCAGGAGTAACCTATGCATCTGGCTCGAGTCACTGGCGCGGTAGTATACACGCAAAAATCACCTTCTCTGATCGGGAAAAAACAGCTGCTGGTTCGCCGGGTCAGTGCTGACGGCGAACTGCCTCTCACGCCATTAACCGGCGACGAAGTTGCCGTTGATTCAGTCGGCGCAGGCGTTGGTGAGTTGGTACTCCTCAGCAGTGGTTCCAGCGCCAGACATGTTTTTTCCGGCCCTAACGAAGCCATCGACCTGGCAGTGGTCGGCATTGTCGATACGCTTTCGCGCTAAGGAGTTGAAAGATGGCAATTTATACCCGAACAGGTGATTCAGGAAGTACGTCTTTATTTACCGGACAGCGCGTCAGCAAAACTCATCTACGTGTCGAAACCTATGGCACGCTGGATGAACTGAACGCGACACTCAGTCTGTGTTATTGCGCCACCGCCATCGAAAGCCATCGCATCTTACTGGAAGTCATTCAACAACAGATATTTTGGTTTAGCGCCGAACTCGCCAGTGAAAGCGAACAGCCGTCAGCGCAGCAGCGTTACATCGGTACGGAAGAAATTGCCGCGCTGGAAAACGCGATCGATAGCGCAATGAACGCCGTCCCCCCAGTTCACAGCTTCATTCTGCCTGGTCGATGTGAAGCTGCAAGCCGCATGCATTTCGCCCGCACGGTGGCTCGACGGGCTGAAAGACGTCTGGTTGAACTGACAACAGAAACCACCGTCCGGAATGTTTTGCTGCACTATATCAACCGACTTTCCGATTGCCTGTATGCCCTCGCCCGCGTGGAAGACAACGTTGCTCATCAAAACCTGATGATTCAGGAAATCACAAAACGTTATCACGAAGCCAACCACACACCAGCATTGAAGGAACGCACAATGCCACTCACTTTTCAGGATCTTCACCAGCTCATTCGTAGTGCGGCAATGCGCGCAGATGAACTGCATATTCCCGTTGTCATCAGCATTGTTGATGCCAACGGAACAGAAAGTGTTACCTGGCGGATGCCTGATGCCCTGTTGGTCAGCAGTGAACTGGCACCGAAAAAAGCCTGGACCGCCGTGGCGATGAAAACGGCAACCCACAAACTTGCTGATACCGTGCAACCCGGCGCGCCGCTTTACGGGCTCGAAAGCCATATGCAAGGCAAAGTCGCCACTTTTTGTGGCGGCTTCCCCCTCAGGCGTGACGGAAAATTGCTTGGCGGGCTTGGCATCAGCGGCGGTAGCGTTGAACAAGACATGGATATTGCCCAAAGCGCAATGGCGGCAATTAACGTGGGAGTAAACCAATGAATAACTCTGAATTAGAAACACTGATCCGCAATATTCTGCGTGAACAACTTGTCCCCGCTACACCACGAATGCAAAGAAACGCTATTTTCCAGACTGTTGATGAAGCGGCCTGCGCAGCACACCAGGCCTTTACGCTTTCAACAGTGCCCGCTTAAAACCCGTAGCGCCATTATCAGCGCCATTCGCGAAGAATTAATGCCCCGCCTTACCGAACTGGCAGAAGAAAGCGCCAAAGAAACGGGGATGGGAAATAAAGAAGATAAGTACCTAAAAAACAAAGCGGCACTCGATAATACGCCAGGAATTGAAGATTTAACCACCACTGCACTAACCGGTGATGGTGGCATGGTTTTGTTTGAATACTCCCCGTTTGGGGTTATTGGCTCGGTCACGCCAAGCACCAACCCCACGGAAACCATCATTAACAACAGCATCAGCATGCTGGCAGCAGGTAATAGCGTCTACTTCAGTCCACACCCGGGAGCCAAATACGTTTCGTTAAAACTGATTACCACAATCGAAGACATCGCGTTTCGCTGTAGTGGCATTCATAACCTGATCGTTACCGTATCTGAACCGACCTTTGCTGCCACCGAACAGATGATGGCGCACCCTAAAGTCAGCGTTCTGGCGATTACCGGCGGCCCGGGGATCGTCGCCATGGGAATGAAAAGTGGCAAGAAAGTGATTGGTGCCGGAGCGGGTAACCCTCCGTGTATCGTCGATGAAACAGCGGATATTGTGAAAGCCGCCGAGGACATCATCAACGGCGCTTCATTTGATTACAACCTGCCGTGTATCGCTGAAAAAAGCCTGATTGTCGTGGCGTCAGTGGCAGATTATTTAATTCAACAGATGCAAAGTTTCGGCGCACTTCTTCTTAACCATGAACAAACGGAGAAATTGCGTGCAATTTGCCTGCCAGACGGTAGCGCCAACAAAAAACTGGTTGGGAAAAGCCCATCAGCCTTGCTGGAAGCAGCGGGCCTCCCTTTGCCCGCAAAAGCGCCGCGCCTACTGATTGCTGTTGTTGACGCCGATGATAGTTGGGTTACGTGTGAACAACTGATGCCAATGCTGCCCATTGTGAAGGTCAACGATTTTGACAGCGCTCTCGCCCTGGCGTTGAAAGTGGAAGACGGCTTGCACCACACGGCAATTATGCACTCGCAGAACGTCTCACGACTCAACCTTGCCGCGCGCGTTATGCAAACCTCAATCTTTGTCAAAAACGGCCCCTCCTGGGCGGGTATTGGCGTCGGCGGCGAAGGCTTTACGACCTTTACCATTGCAACACCGACTGGAGAGGGTACAACGTCAGCACGGACTTTTGCCCGCTCACGACGCTGCGTGTTAACCAGCGGCTTTTCCATTCGCTAGAGAAACGGAAATGAAAACTTTTTCACTGCAGACGCGTTTATACAGCGGAACGGGAAGTCTCAACATACTGAACCGTTTCACGAATAGGCACATCTGGATTATTTGCGACGTCTTTCTGGCACACTCACCACTCATTGACACGTTGCATCAGGCGCTGCCCGACAGTAATCGTCTCAGTATTTTTAGCGAAATAACGCCCGACCCAACTATCCAGACCGTGGTGAAAGGCATTGCGCAAATGCAGACTTTACGCCCGGATGTGGTTATCGGTTTTGGCGGCGGTTCTGCCCTGGACGCCGCAAAAGCGATTGTCTGGTTCGGTCGCCAGTGTGGCATTGAAATTGAAACCTGCGTAGCCATTCCTACCACCAGCGGTACCGGTTCCGAAGTGACCAGTGCTTGTGTCATCAGCGATTCTGAGAAAGGGATTAAATATCCCCTTTTCGATAATGCACTTTATCCGGATATCGCGATCCTTGATCCATCTTTGGTCGTCAGCGTGCCACCGGCGATAACGGCCAATACCGGGATGGATGTTTTAACCCATGCGCTTGAAGCTTATGTTTCTCCCCGCGCCAGCGACTTCACGGATGCACTGGTCGAAAAAGCCGTGCAAATTGTTTTTCAATACCTGCCCACTGCAGTGAAGAAAGGCGATTGTCTTGCCACCCGTGGCAAAATGCATAATGCATCGACGCTTGCAGGAATAGCCTTTAGCCAGGCCGGACTCGGTTTAAACCATGCCATTGCTCATCAACTCGGCGGACAGTTTCATCTGCCGCACGGCCTGGCGAATGCGCTCCTGCTCACGGCGGTAATCCGCTTTAATGCTGGCGATCCGCGCGCAGCCAAACGCTACGCCCGGCTGGCGAAAACGTGCCATTTATGCCCGGACAACGCCAATGACACCGCCAGCCTGAATGCACTTATTCAACATATTGAACAGCTTAAAACAACCTGTACGCTGCCAACACTTGCCAATGCGCTGAAAGAAAAAAAAGCAGAATGGTCAATACGCATACCAGATATGGTTCAGGCAGCGCTGGCGGATGCAACGTTGCGTACCAACCCGCGTGCGGCTGATGCCTCCGCGATTGCAGAACTGCTCGAGGAGTTGTTATGAACGTCGAGTTAACCTCCTGCGATGACCAGACCATCCGCGAGCGAGTACAAGCAGCAGGTGTCGTGGGTGCTGGCGGCGCAGGTTTTCCAACCCATATTAAGCTACAAGCGCGTGTTGACACGTTCCTGGTGAATGCGGCGGAATGCGAACCAATGTTGAAAGTGGATCAACAGTTAATGGTGCAGCAAGCCAGCCGCCTGCTTCGCGGTGTTCACTATGCGATGAAAGCCACCGGGGCCAGTAGCGGAATCATCGCGCTGAAAGAAAAATATCAACGGGCAATAAACGCACTCACACCACTGTTACCACCGGATATCCGCCTGCATATTTTGCCCGATGTTTACCCCGCAGGAGACGAAGTGCTGACCATCTGGATGGCAACTGGTCGCCGCGTCCCACCCGCGGCATTACCCGTTAGCGTCGGTGTGGTGGTCAATAATGTTCAAACCGTACTTAATATTGCCAGAGCCGTCGAGCAACAGTATCCAGTGACGCGCCGCACACTCACTATTAATGGTGCAGTGGCGAAACCAATAACGGTAACCGTCCCCATCGGCATGTCTTTACGTGAAGTCCTGGCGCTGGCGGGCGGCGCAACAGTAGATGCGCCTGGTTTTATCAATGGCGGGCCGATGATGGGAAGTTTGATCACATCGCTCGACACCCCCGTCAGCAAAACCACTGGCGGCTTGCTGGTTTTACCCAACTCTCATTCACTGATCCAACGTCGAATGCAGAATGACCGCAGCGTACTTACCGTCGCGAAAACTGTTTGTGAGCAATGCCGCTTGTGTACCGATCTCTGCCCACGTCATTTAGTCGGTCACGAACTGGCCCCCCATTTATTAGTACGTGCGGTTAACTACCAACAGCTCGCTACGCCACAACTGTTACTGACGGCGCTCACCTGTTCGGAGTGCAACGTCTGCGCCAGCGTCGCCTGTCCGGTAGGAATTTCACCAATGCGCATAAACCGCCTGCTTAAGCAGGAATTACGCGCACAAAATCTCCGCTACGAAGGTGCCTTAAATCCTGCTGATCCCATGGCAAATTATCGACTGATTCCCGTAAAACGGCTGGTAACCAGACTGGGCCTAATCCCGTGGTATCAGGATGCGCCATTGTCTGAACAGGTGCCTCAGACCGAAAAAGTGACGTTATTGTTACGCCAGCACATCGGTGCCAGCGCAATTGCGTGTGTACAAAAAGGCGATCGCGTCGTTCATGGGCAATGTGTAGGTCAAATTCCACACGGCACATTAGGTGCCCCGATTCATGCCAGTATTGATGGCATGGTCAGCGATGTGACAGAAAACGCAATTACGCTTGTGAGAGGTTAACCATGTCGAAAGCGGTAGGTATTTTAGAACTTAGCAGTATCGCGAAAGGGATGGAAACCGGCGACGCCATGCTGAAAAGCGCCAACGTTGAGTTACTGGTCAGCAAAACGCTATGCCCCGGAAAATTTCTGCTGATGCTCGGTGGCGATGTGGGCGCGGTGCAACAGGCCATCAACAGCGGTGCTTCCGTTGCTGGTGAAATGCTGGTCGACAGTCTTGTCCTGCCGAATATTCATCCCAGTCTCCTTTCTGCAATCAGCGGACTGAACCATGTTGAGCAGCACCGGGCTGTCGGCGTAGTCGAAACCTGGAGTGTCGCTGCCTGCATTGACGCTGCCGATTGTGCTGTCAAAGCTGCGAATGTCATTCTCGTTCGCGTACATATGGCTTTTGGCATTGGCGGAAAATGCTACATGGTGGTTGCTGGCGATATTTCAGATGTTAATAACGCGGTCTCTGTCGCCAGCGAGCGTGCGGGGGAAAAAGGTTTGTTGGTCTATCGGTCAGTGATTGCCCGTCCACATGAAGCCATGTGGCGTCAGATGGTGGAGGGATAATGACAACTCAGCACACAACTGAACGGATGATTCAGGAATATGTCCCTGGTAAGCAGGTCACGCTGGCACATGTCATCGCCAATCCAGGGAAGGATCTGTTTAAGAAATTGGGTTTACCAGACACCGTTTCTGCTATTGGCATTCTGACGATTACCCCCAGCGAAGCATCTATCATCGCATGTGATATCGCCACAAAATCAGGCGCTGTAGAGATCGGTTTTCTTGATCGTTTTACCGGTGCCGTAGTGCTGACTGGTGATGTTTCTGCTATTGAATATGCACTTAGCCAGGTTACCCGTACGCTGGGTGAAATGATGCGCTTTACCGCCTGCTCCATTACGCGGACCTGACGTTATGCAACGTATGATGCTTATCGGCCCCAGCCAGTGCGGAAAAACGTCACTCACGCAATGTCTGCGTGGCGAAAATATCCATTATCAGAAAACGCAGGCAATCGTCTGGTCCCCGACCACCATTGATACACCAGGCGAATACCTCGAAAACCGCAGCCTTTACAGTGCATTGTTGGTCAGTGCCTGCGAAGCAGACATTATCGCGCTGGTGCTTAATGCGGACGCACCGTGGTCACCTTTTTCGCCAGGCTTTACCTCGTCAATGAATCGCCCGGTCATTGGAGTAGTCACCAAAGCAGATTTAGCCAGCATGGAACAAATATCTTTGGTGAAATGTTGGTTACGGGAAGCTGGAGCGCACAACGTGTTAGTAACCAGTGCGGTTAATAACAATGGAGTTACAGAACTTTTTGCCTTGCTGCATACAGAAGAAGGCTGTCGCTAATTTCGACAGGTTCTCAGATGAGAATGATGACGGTGATACACAGAAAAGAATCAATGAGCAATGAGGGTTGCCAGGCAACCCTCATTGAATAAAACAGGAATTACTTCGCTTCGCCGTTTTTCATTTCGCCCATAGCTTTCAGCTTTTTGGAGATATCGCGGCGTTCTTTGGAGAGCTCGGCATTTTTGATGATGTAATCGTCAACGCGATCTTCATAGTCACCTTTCATGCTGGCGATGATGCCCTGGATTGCTTCAACGCTCATCCCTGGCTTGATGTAATCGCTCAGGTTGTCCAGCAGCAGGACGCGCTTCTGGTTGTCACGGATCTTTTTCTCAACGTCCTGAATTTCACGTTGCAGTTTGTTCTTACGACGGAACAGACGAACAAATTCCAGTACGTCCTGGAATGAAGGCTTGGTAGTTTCCATTTTTATACCCCTGATAATGTGAGAGTCGGATTCGTTTAAGCAACCGCTATTCGTTAGGGCCAACATTACTCATAGCTGCCGCAGATGACAATGCTTTTATCCCTTTTCACTATCATACCCTTTATCCTTGCTGAATCGAAGCAGCAGCAAGATGATTCTGAAGTTCAGGAATTATTTGCGCAAGGCTCGGCAAATCAGATTCGATAGCAATTCAAGCTGATGCGCTGTTTCCATGTTCAGCCACACATAACCATAGATTGGTGTTTCCACGACTTTCAGGTCATGGTGGTTATCGAGCAACTGACGCAGCTCTTCCACAGCATCGTTCAATTTTTCCGTATTGGCAAAAACCGGCTGCGGATTACCTTCGTACAGCGCATGAACAAGGCTCAGCAGTATTTGCTGCATCATGTGCTGGGTGTCACGAAGTTTTTGCGCGTTCAATAACACGAAATGGCTGGGGCGCGTGGCCCAGTATGCATTGATTTGCAACTCCAGCATACAAACCAGATTGCGATTAATGGTCTGGATACCTTCATATATCGATTTTGGAATACGAGTTTCTTTGCTGGCGGGCGCAATCAGCCCACGCATTTTCACGGCATCGGTCAGGAGTTTTTGTAGATGGCTTTCCAGACGTGGGCGTTCGAGTAAGTTCGGTGAGAATGCAGATTGATAGACCCGATTATACTCGGTCAGACTTTTCGCCAGTTGAATGCGCCAGTGGATGAACGCCCGTTGTGGCCAGATACCGGTAAACAACATTGCGAGTAAAGAGCCGAGGATCACATCGCCGCTTCGCCATAACGCCGTATCAATTTCACCTGTCGGGGAACCCACAACAATTGCCAGCGTCACCCCAATCAATAATCCTTGATACGGTTTCTTGCCCAGTGCCAGCCAACCGCAAAGAAACATAGCCGCCGCGCACCAGACTAACATCAGCGGTAACGAAATTAACTCCAGTTGCAGAGCGATAAGACCTAATATCGAACCCAACACCGTACCGCCAATACGTTCGAAGGCTCGAGGGACAACGTTACCCCAGAACGAGATTGGCCCCATAATCACCACCATGGTGACCAGCGGCCAGGTGCTTTCCGGGATAGTAAACAGGCGGATAATGAGAAAAGTGAGCAGGAATGCCAGCGCGACCCGAGTACCATGCACAATGCGGTAATGGCGGTATACCCGGATTTCAAACGGGCTTAATGACTTATCGGCACGCACGCAGAAACTCCGTAATGAGATTAAAAGCGCTCATAACTCATCTGTCGGCCAGAAGGCGCGCCTCTGAGTTATCCGACGGACATACCGGGAACAGTGTAATTTCCCGGCAGGAGCGAAAAATTTGAAAGGCGCATCTTACTCTTTTCGCTTTCAAAAAAAGAGTGGTCTTCGCGTCAACACACCGCCCTGAGATGAATTAGTGATGTTTTGGCTGCACCGCAACATACATTTCGATATCCCAGTACCCATCTTCCGCGCCATTGTTCAAATAAACCTCGAAGCAGGGCTTGGGTAACATTTCATAAGCACTGTCCTGCAAGAGGCTATTAAAGAACTGATACCAGGGTTTAGCAAAATCATCACCGACTACACGAGCCACCGCCACCGCATACTGACCACCTGAAATTTCTGTCAGAATGACGCCCTCACTGTTTTCGGGAAGCGTAAAGTAACCCGGCACCGTCACGACGGTGTCGCAGCGTAATTTTTCGGCGGGTGTTTCATCTGGATTGTCGTAATAGACAGCAACCCACTCCTTCGGCACAATATTTTTGCTATCTACCCACATCATCAACTGCTCAAAGCCTTTCTTTACCGTCTGTTCCCACGGGCCAACGAGATGGAAACCTGCAACGGTACGTTTCTCTTCCTGCTTAATCTCGTAGTTCATGACGCCTCCATTAACACTGTTTTTATATACAGTATAGTTGCAATATTAAAACCACAAGGAATGAGTGTTGATTATGCGAGCAGACTCGCACTCCTGCCAGTCTGCTGCAAAAGAAAGGTCAGGCCTTATGGTGGAAATAATCACTCAGGCGAGAAAACATGCTGCCTTCCCCAACAGATTCCAGGGTAACCAGCGGCCAGTGCGCCACCTGTTTATCACGGTCGTAAAGTTCAATTTCCCCTACCCGCTGATGGGCGCTAATTGGCGCGGTGAGCTCTTTACCATCAAGGGTATATTTGGCTTTGATATGTGGAATTTCGGCTTTCGGTAGTACCATCCAGAACTCTTGTTCTGTTCCCAGGGCGATATTTTCTTTATCGCCATACCAGATGCGTTCCGTACCAACCTTTTTCCCACGGTGCAAAATTTGCACCGTAGTAAAGTTTTGTTGCCCCCAACGCAGTAATTTTCTTGCCTCTTCCTCACGACCTTTTGCACTGTCAGCCCCCATTACCACTGCAATGAGACGACGCTGCCCATCTACAGCCGAAGCAATGAGGTTAAAACCGGCACCAGAAGTATGACCCGTTTTCAGGCCGTCAACATTCATGGTTTTATCCCACAACAACCCGTTACGGTTTTGCTGGGTGATACCGTTCCAGGTGAGACTTTTCTCACTGTACATATGATAAAACTCGGGCTCGCCGTGGATGATAGCGCGAGAAAGCACAGCTAAATCATAAGCCGAGCTATGCTGGCCAGGTGCATCCAGACCATGCACTGTTTCAAAATGCGTATCCTTGAGATGCAGCTTCTCGGCATAGTTGTTCATCATTTCAACAAACTGCCGTTGCCCACCGGCAATATAGTCAGCCAGTGCAACACAAGCGTCATTTCCGGAATCCACAATTAAACCACGGCTTAAATCACGTACCGATACGCGATCGCCCTCTTTCAAAAACATCAGTGAAGAACCGACAAACACCGGATTATCTTTCGCCCACGCATCGCGCCCCACGGTGACAATATCGTCTGGCGTAATGCGATGACTATCGATAGCGCGATCCACGACATAACCCGTCATCAGCTTTGTCAGGCTGGCGGGATTGCGCTGTTGATGCTCATTACCCGCGGTGAGAATCTGACCGGTGGTGTAATCCATCAATACCCAGGACCCGGCATGAATCTCTGGAGGCTGAGGTGAAAAAGGAATGTTTTCCGCCGCAAAACCAGACGATAAGTTAAAAACGAACAAAGAAGCAGCAATAATAAGACGGCGTTTCAACAGCAAACCCTCAGGAGTTTCAAATAGCTGTTCTTTTTACGGAAATACTTATGAACTGGCTGGAATAAAGTGCAAGAAAATGTGACTACCCTCCCATTTTTATCTGACATGATCTGTTGCCACTCGCTGCCAAATTGTGGCGCTAAAGCTGATTAGCACGGTGATATTTGATACTCTGGCAGACAGCAGAAATAACGGATTTAACCTAATGATGAATGACGGTAAGCAACAATCTACCTTTTTGTTTCACGATTACGAAACCTTTGGCACGCACCCCGCGTTAGATCGCCCTGCACAGTTCGCAGCCATTCGCACCGATAGCGAATTCAATGTCATCGGCGAACCCGAAGTCTTTTACTGCAAGCCCGCGGATGACTATTTACCCCAGCCTGGAGCAGTATTAATTACCGGTATTACCCCGCAGGAAGCACGGGCGAAAGGAGAAAACGAAGCCGCATTTGCCGCCCGTATTCACTCGCTTTTTACCGTACCGAAGACCTGTATTCTGGGCTACAACAATGTGCGTTTCGACGACGAAGTCACACGCAACGTTTTTTATCGTAATTTCTACGATCCTTACGCCTGGAGCTGGCAGCATGATAACTCGCGCTGGGATTTGTTGGATGTTATGCGTGCCTGTTATGCCCTGCGCCCGGAAGGAATAAACTGGCCTGAAAATGATGACGGTCTACCGAGCTTTCGCCTTGAGCATTTAACCAAAGCGAATGGTATTGAACATAGCAACGCCCACGATGCGATGGCTGATGTGTACGCCACTATTGCGATGGCGAAACTGGTAAAAACGCGTCAGCCACGTCTGTTTGATTATCTCTTTACCCATCGTAATAAACACAAACTGATGGCGTTGATTGATGTTCCGCAGATGAAACCCCTGGTTCACGTTTCCGGAATGTTTGGGGCATGGCGCGGCAATACCAGCTGGGTGGCACCGCTGGCGTGGCATCCTGAAAATCGCAATGCCGTAATTATGGTGGATTTGGCAGGAGACATTTCGCCATTACTGGAGCTGGATAGCGACACATTGCGCGAGCGTTTATATACCGCAAAAGCCGATCTTGGCGATAACGCCGCCGTTCCGGTTAAGCTGGTGCATATCAATAAATGTCCGGTACTGGCCCAGGCGAATACGCTACGCCCGGAAGATGCCGACCGACTGGGAATTAATCGTCAGCATTGCCTCGATAACCTAAAAATTCTGCGTGAAAATCCGCAAGTGCGTGAAAAAGTGGTGGCGATATTCGCGGAAGCCGAACCGTTTACGCCTTCAGATAACGTGGATGCACAGCTTTATAACGGCTTTTTCAGTGACGCCGATCGTGCAGCAATGAAAATTGTGCTGGAAACCGAGCCGCGTAATTTACCGGCACTGGATATCACTTTTGTTGATAAACGAATTGAAAAACTGTTGTTCAATTATCGAGCGCGCAACTTCCCGGGGACGCTGGATTATGCCGAGCAGCAACGCTGGCTGGAGCACCGCCGCCAGGTCTTCACGCCAGAGTTTTTGCAGGGCTACGCTGATGAATTGCAGATGCTGGCACAACAGTATGCCGATGACAAAGAGAAAGTGGCGCTGTTAAAAGCGCTTTGGCAGTACGCGGAAGAGATCGTCTAAAACAAAAAAGCCGGAGCGACAAACTCCGGCTTTTTGAGATTTACCGGATGATTATGTCATCCGGTTTGTAAGATTACGCTACGTCTTCGTACTGCGGAACCGGGTTACGGAAGCTCTTGGTGACGCAAGCCAGGTAAATCAGACCGATAGCAGCCCAGATCAGACCCAGAACCATTGAGCTTTCTTCCAGGTTAACCCACAGCGCACCAACGGTCAGCGCACCACACATCGGCAGGAACAGATACTGGAAGTGATCTTTCAGCGTCTTGTTACGCTTCTCACGGATCCAGAACTGCGAGATGACCGACAGGTTAACGAAGGTGAACGCCACCAACGCACCAAAGTTGATCAGCGCCGTAGCCATTACCAGGTCGAAGTTGATTGCCAGCAGGGCAATCGCGCCAACCAGGATGATGTTCATTGCCGGAGTACGCCATTTCGGGTGAACATAACCGAAGAAGCTTTTCGGGAATACGCCGTCACGACCCATTACGTACATCAGTCGCGCAACGCCTGCGTGCGCCGCCATACCGGACGCCAGTACGGTAATGGTGGAGAAGATCAGCGCACCAACCTGGAATGCTTTACCTGCAACATACAGCATGATTTCAGGCTGTGACGCATCCGGATCTTTAAAGCGAGAGATATCCGGGAAGTACAGCTGCAGGAAGTAAGTTGCAAAGATGAAGATCATGCCGCCAATCAGCGCGGTCAGGAAAATCGCACGCGGGATCACGCGCTCTGCATCTTTGGTTTCTTCCGACAGGTTGCTGATGCCGTCAAAACCGGTAAAGGAGAAGCACAGGATTGTCGCCCCGGTAATCATCGGGATAACATGCGCATCGCCAGACCAGAATGGACGAGTGCTCGCCAGCGTACCAGCGCCTTCACCTTCAAATACGCCATAAACAACCATGCCCAGAATCACCGCGATCAGCACTACCTGCAACACGACGATTACAGTGTTGAAGTTCGCTACGGATTTCAGACTACGCAGGTTAAAGGCGGTCATAAAGGCCACCAGCGCCACCACAAACATCCACGATGGAATGGAAGGCACCAGAGCTTCAAAATAGATTTTCGCCAGCAGAATGTTGATCATCGGCGCGAACAGATAGTCGAGCAGAGAAGACCAACCCACCATAAAGCCGACAGTCGGGCTAATGGATTTCTGGGCGTAAGTGTATGCAGAGCCAGCAGAAGGATAGCGGCGAACCAGCTTCCCGTAGCTCAGAGCCGTAAACAGGATCGCAATCAATGCGAACGCATAGGCTGTCGGCACATGACCATCCGTGAGGCCTGAAACGATACCAAATGTATCAAACAGCGTCATCGGCTGCATATAGGCTAGACCCATCATTACAACCGGAACTAACG
>ERZ773216.2659-NODE-2659-length-16829-cov-3.395493_pt1 | contig 16829 bp, 10 predicted proteins | sample MGYA00511259_ERZ773216 | MGnify/ENA primary metagenome ERZ773216 (study PRJEB29015, sample SAMEA2737764) | human gut metagenome | biome: human gut; feature: human-associated habitat; material: faeces | place: China | collected 2012 ... | reverse complement strand
TCCTTTCCTGGCGTCTTGCCTTCGGCATTTTGGCCGCTTGGGCGGCAATGACGATTGTGCTGGCGTCGGCGTGGATTCCGTACGTTGCACCGATCAAGGACGCAGGCATCGCCGGTCAGTTCAAGTTCCTCACCCGCCGTGGCCCGTGGGTGATTTTGGCCGCCGTGTTCACCGGCAATGCCGGTGTGTTCTGCTGGTGGAGCTACGTCTCCCCTTGGCTGCAGAAAACCGGCGGATGGTCGTCTTCCCTGGTGCCGATGCTGATGATGCTTGCCGGCTTTGGTATGGTCATCGGCGGTCTGCTTGGAGGTCGTCTGACCGACCATTGGAGGCATGCCGGCGCGGCCGCAATAGGTCAGTCCATCTCCTGCCTCGGCTTGTTGCTGGTGCTTATCACTCCGGGTAATCAGCCGATGACCGCTGTACTGACGTTCTGGATCGCCATCGGATTGTTCTTTACTTCCGCTCCACAGCAATTGCTGATGACCGAAGCCGGCCAGGGCGGCGGCGAGCTGATCGCCGGCGCGGCTGTACAGGTGGCGTTTAACTTCGGCAATGCCATCGGCTCGATTGTCGGCGGCGCGATGCTCACCACCTTCTCGATGAACTATCGCTATACCGGCCTGGGCGGTATGCCGCTGGCTCTGCTTGCCGTAGGGCTGCTGGCCTTCTACTCGTGGCGCTGCGAAACCGATACCGACGCCATTCACCGCTTGCGCGAAACCAAGGTGGACTGAGACCAAGCTCACAGCAAACTCCCTGACGTGTTTGTTCACAGTATTAATAGACTGAAATCAGACACGATTCAGGGAGGTCTGGCGGTATGGATGAGGAAGCACTGCTCAAACAATTCGCCGCGCAATTCGCGCATGGTCCAGACGATGCCGACGACACCGATGCGGCGGCCGCAGCACAAGGTGCCGATTCCACGGCGAACCAGGTTGCGGACGATGCCGATCAATCGCCCGCAACCTTTGATACCCAACAATTCCTGAACGGACTGGACGCGATTTTCGATCGCCACACGGCCGCCACCGAAGCCGGCCCGTACTTGGAACAGGCGATGGTGGACGCGGAAAACGCCGGCGACGAGGCCGGACTGCTCACCGTGCTCAACGAAACGATGGGCTTCTATCGCTCGCAAGGTCGGCACAAGGAGAATCAGTGGATTGTGCAGCGAGCGCTGGAACTGGCCGCTCGTATGGGCTTGACCACCGGCACATCCGAGGCGTGGGCCACCACGCTAATCAATTGCGCCACCTCGATGCGCGCGGCCAAACAATACGATCAGGCCGAGGATTTGTATCATCAGGCGCAGAGTGTCTGCCGGCATTCGCTGGCGCCCACCGACCGTAGGCTCGCAGCACTGCACAACAATCTGTCGATGCTCTACAGCGAGACGAATCGGCCCGACAAGGCGGAACTGGAGTTGCGTGAAGCGCTGCGCATTATCGAAGCCTCGAGCGTGAACCCGGACGCGGATATCGACGTGTCCAGCTCGCACACGAATCTGGCGTTGACCCTGCTGACCGAACACAAGTTGGAGGACGCGCATTGGCATGCAGCCAAGGCGCTGGAAATCTATCGCACCGGCCATCTGGAACATTCCGCGCATTATGCCTCCGCACTGGCGGGCTTCGCGCAGGTGTGCTTTGCCGAGAGACGGTATGCGGATGCGGTTACTGGATACCGGCATGCGCTGGCCGTGATCGAGGAATGTTACGGCAAGGACACCGATTACTGGCGTATCACCGCCGACAATCTGCGGCAGGCCGAGGAAGCGGCGGCGCAGGCCGGGGTGACGGTTGACAATGCAGGTGTTGCCGGCGATGCAGGCGCGCTGCCCCAGTCCGGCTCGCGGCTGCCGAACAGCCCGGCACAGGGCAAGACCGGTGCGAACGCGGCATCTTCCCCATCCACCGTTTCGGTGTCGACCGGTTCTGCGGGCGCGGCCGAGGCCGTTTCCGCATGCCCGGTGTCCGGACTGAAGCTGGCCCGCGCGTTCTGGACGCAGATGGGCAAGCCGATGATTGCGGCGAAGTATCCGCAGTATGCCGGGCGTATCGCCGCCGGTCTGGTGGGTCATGGCTCGGAATGCTACGGATTCGATGATGCGTATTCGCAGGACCACGATTTCGGCCCGCGCTTCTGCCTGTGGCTTACGGATGAGGATTACGCGGCGATCGGCGAGCAACTTGAGGTCGATTACGAGGCACTGCCGCGCAAGTTCAGCGTGGATGCGCAAGGCCGCGTGACGTTCGAGGCGCATGCCAGGTCCGATGCTTCCGGAGCATTCCCCGCCGCAGGTGCAGGCTCCACCGTCATACCCGATGCGGCAAACGCACCCACCCCCGGCACCGCTACGCACGATACCGCCACTGCCGAGTCAGGCGCGGCGTCCTCTGATGTGGCGGAAGCGATGACGACTCCGATTGATGCACCGCTCTCCCCCGTCACGCCGCGCGCACAGGGCGCGAATCGCCGTGACGGCGTGTTCCGCATCGGTGACTTCTTTGAGTCGATCACCGGGTATCACACTGCGCCGGCGCAGACCGCGCCGCATGAGTGGCTAATGCTTCAGGAATCGACCTTGGCCGCCGCCACCAATGGCGAGGTGTTCGCCGATCCCACCGGTCTGTTTTCCAAGACGCGCCAAGGGTTCAAGAACATGCCCGACGATGTGCGGCTCGCGCTGATCTCCAAGCGACTCGGCATGATCGCCCAGGCCGGTCAATATAATCTGCCGCGTTCGTTGAAGCGCGGCGACGGCGCGGCCGCATGGCTGTCCATCCACGAGTTCGTGCAGGCCACCGCCTCGTTGGTGTTCCTGGTTAACGTGCCGATGGTGGTGGGCTATATGCCGTATTACAAGTGGCAGTTCGCAGCATTGCGCAAGCTGTCTGGCTCGATGTTCGCGCTGTTGCCGAACGTGGGCGAACAGTTGGAAACCGTGATGCGATTGAGTTCGGCAGCCTGCTATGGCGGGGCCGGATTTGGCGAAGGCGGCAAGGGCGCGGCTCCAGCAATCAAGAAAATCAACGATATTGTGGAGCAGATTGCGGTGGATATCGTCAAGGAACTCAAACGCGAACACCTGACCACGTCCGGCGAGACCTTCCTCGAATGGCAGCGCCCGTATGTCGAGGACCACATCGCCTCTGATGATCCGGTGCTTAAAAGTTTGTAGATTCAAGCTCCCTCTGCCACGGCTTCGCCGTGCCACCTCCCTCATCAGAGGGAGGTATCAGTGAAAGGAACGTCGATGACCAACGAACTGACTGATGATGAACTGCGCGAGGCTATTGTGCGTCATGAATGGGATCAGTTCCAGCGCACCAACAATGAGGGTGGACGCGCGGCATGCCAAGGCAACTGGCCGGTGTTCCACCAGATGCGGTTGGCCCAGTTCCTCACATGGGAGCGGCCATTACTCACCAGCTATGCCGCTGATCTTGACGCGGCCGACCACGTGGGCCGCAACCTCGTGACCGAAAAATACGGCCGCATGATGGCCTCCACCGCACCGGAAAATTTCACGAAGAACATAGAGCCGTATATTCCGCGTCTCTCTGAAGAGCGCGCGGCCCGTCAGGAACAGGTCATCGCCCAGCAGGTCGCCTGGGCCAAGGATTTCCGCGAGCGCTACCCCAAGCTCGGCGAGGCGATGCGCGCACTCACCACCACCGAAGACACACCATCTGCCACCTCATTCGAAACCTATCTGCGCGGCGAGCTTGGTACGTATTCCGACCAGACCTTCGAACGTTACGAAGCGATGATTGGCGAGCGCGCCGCAGCCAGCCCGCAACGCAATATCACTGAGGAAACCTTGTTGCACACAGTCCAGCTCGGCGGTTTCGACACCTTAGAGGAGGCCGAAGCCTCCCAAGCGTAATACTCAGCCATTCACTGTGTATCGGACACCCCGACTGATGTACGTCGGCCGGCCATACCCAGGCCAACGCAATCTGCCGATCGCCCCACACCCAGACCACCAACGCAGCCTGCCCGCCAGGCCCCATTTACCAGCGCACATCGGCAGAATTACAGCGAGAATAGGCCCCAAAATGCCAGTGTCATCAGTGTGGCGAGAGTGCCGAGCGCTACCATCACGCATATGACGCGCCGCACACCGACGATATCGGCGCGGCAATACCAGACACGTTCCATTTCCCAAGCAAACAGCACCACCAACAGCATGGTCGCTATTCGCAGCACCACCCATCCGACGGCAAACAGCCGCGGTTGAGGCATAACCAATACAGCCGATACGCCTACGGCGCTCATATAGCCGTACAACAGCCCAGTAATCACCATCACCGCTGTGCCGATACCGGCAGATAAGCCGGCAATGCCGTGCAACATGCGCCGCTGGGCGGCCCCCAGCTCACTCGGCGTCGCATGCACGGCCCGCACAGTCGCCACACTACGTCGCCCGGCCAGCAACGTCTGTAGCCAAGAAAACACAGTCAAGCCAATACCTAATATCGCCGCCATCACGATCAGCACGGGCCCTGCCACCATCAGACCGGCCAGCACGCCAAGCGAGCCGACGATACCGGATCTGGTACGTTGCGACGCGGCGAAGCGCTGGTGAGGTGTTGCACCGGCGACTTGAGGCGTTGCCCATCCATCGGCTTTGGTTCCGGCAGTCACACCGTTCACCCAATTTTCCAGCGCTTGCGTATAGCCTTCGGCCAATGGCAGGTTCGGGGTGAATAAGCCCTCACCAGCCCGCATCTGATGGTTGCCGGCAAAATAGCGTACGGTGACGTTCTCGTTGCCGGACTTGTTGGCCGTAGCGATGATCCGCTGCGCCCCCTGTTCGATGGGCATGGCCGTATCGTAGGTGCCGTAGTTCACCAGCACCGGCATGGTGAGGGATTTCAGATACCGGTCGGCATCAAAGTCGGCATAGGCTAGATCAAATGGCGCGTAGTCCAGCGACATCAATTTGGCCATGTCTTTGACCACGGGCTTGGGCGCGCCGGCCTCATGCGTATAGGCGCTGACAGCCATGGCCATTTGCTCACGTCCATTGAACACCGGTGCGGATGTAAGTACGGCAAAGGCAATGTCTTGCCGTTTCGAGGTTAGAATCGTGGCGATCCAGGTGCCTTCGGATTCGGCGTAGATGCCGGTTTTGGCGGGGTCCACGCCGATTCTGCCACGCAACACGTCGAGCGAACGCCCGTATTCGCGAGCAAAACGCGGGTAGTCGCGATGCAGCACGGTGTAGTTGTCGTTGCGCTTGGCCGGCACCAAGGTCACGATACCGGCAGAGGCCATGGCGTTGGCGATATCGCCGAAATCCTCGGCACCACTGGTACCGGACCCGTGAATGAACAGACAAGCCGGGCGTGGCCCGGGAGCGCCGACCGGTTCACGTAGTACGGCGGGTAGCGTGACGCCGTCGCCGGTCTTGATGGATAGTCGGGTTTCACGCGTACGATATCGCCCCTCGTGGGGAATGTTCGCATGGGCAGGGGTGATGGTGGTGTCGGCAGAAGCGATAACGATGTGCTTGGTGTAGGGCCGTGTGTTCCATTGCGGCATCATCGCCCAGCCAAGTGTGGCGAATACCAGCGTCATCGCCATCGCGGTGACGATGACGTTCGCTACCCGCCGCACCGAAATCCGCTTCATAGTTACTATGCCTCCCCCCATCAGCATAGAACGGTCGGCTCTTATCGGTCGGCTCCCGTCATAATGTGCTTCTACTGGGACCGTAATGCAATGGTTTGTAACGCTATTTTCTCTTCTTGACGGCACCGACTATGGCCCATACAACGGCCACTATTACCAGAATCAGTCCCACTACGGCGCAAATAATAGCCGTCAGCAATTGCGGATTCGGCGAGAACAACGAAATCATCCGATCCGGAGATATGTACCCGAAAACCAGCGCGATCACGCCGATAATCACGCCTAATAGTCCGAATACCACAGTAGGCGCGCTGGTGCTCTGTTTCTGGATGTTCTTGGCACTCTTGACATCCTTAGCATTCTGGACGTTCTTGGCGCTCTGGACGTTCTTGGCGCTCCCCCCAGGCTGGCATGGTTTGCCGGCGGTCTGAGACTGCCCATAGGGAGGTCGTGCTGAAGATGCTGCGTACATCGGCACATCATCGGCAGATGGAATCGGCCCACCATCTCCCTCCACGGCATCGGCAACTGTTTCCAGGGCAATCCGATCTGTGGTTGGTTCGATGGGCGATGGAGAGGCAGCTGTTGCCTGCGTATCCACATCCGAGACCGACGCATCCGCATGATTGTCGGGGACGGGCAGCACAGCCGTTTCGTCATCATCCGCTGCGGATGGCAGCACCGTGGTATCGGTTCGGTCATCGACGGTCACCATGGTTGTGGTCGCGGTGGTCGCGTCGGTTTCGGAAGGTATGGCCGTGGTCGGTGTCGCATCCTCGATGGAGGCGAATTCCTTGGTTTCATCAGTCATGATTCCATCTCCTAGTTGCAACGGCTTGATCATTCCGATTGTTCGGTTGTGTTCTTGCTTGTACTGTTGCCGTCGTATATATCGGCAAGCGGCTGGAACGTAGAGCCTTCCCAATCGGAGGCGTACACCACGTTGACACGTGCTTCCACCACATAGGGAATATTGATTTTTAATTCTGGGCCGTTGTCCGGCATGGCGGATTCCTTATACAACCATTCGTGATCAGGCCCATTGGTGGCACTTTCAGCTTCGAAGAAAACAAAGCTTGGACCCATGTAGTTGTTGTATACCATCTCGTATTTGCCGCCAACGTCACTCGAAGTGGAGTAGTAGGAGTCGGCGGTGCCGAAGGCGTAAGTGCAGGAATCCGGCAGAACGATATGCACTTGCGCCTGTGTTGCGGCTATGGTGATGGTACCGACCGGGCAATTACTGATGGAAGTTTTGCCATCCAGCATCTTCACCGTGTGCGGTCCATGTGTCTTGTCCCAATCGGACCAATCAATGATTGCCTGATCGGTGTTGTAGTTTTCACCGCTGAACGCCACACCTTGCTGCAATGTTTCAAACGTGGCATCGCTGGCATCGGCAACGAAGATGCCATCCTTTTGCACATCGTTCATGCCGTCGCTGTTTCTCGCACTGACAGATTGGCTCAGTGAAACAACAGTATTGATGCCGCTGGCGCCAAGATCACGGTAGTACACGCCATACGTGCCTGAAATGATGGTCATGCAGAGCGCGCATCCACCGGCAACCAGTCCGAGAGGAATCAGACCACCGGTACGCCGTCCTCTGAATCCGAGAATGATGACCACCAGCCCCATCACTATGCATACTGCGGCAATCCAGATGGTGCCCAGACGCATAATGCCGATAATGCCCATGTCGTTTACCCAAATCAGTCCCATCAGACCGGCAAAGGAGAGGAAGGTAAGGCCCAGTATGCTCAAGACCACGATTGGGCCCGCCGGCTTGCGGCGCTTGGACTCGGTGGGGGCATAGGCCGTCGCATTCATACGGTCGGGGGCAAACGGCCCGTTGGGTACTGTGCCGGGCATCGCGCCGGGCACAGTACCCGGCATCACGCTGGGCATCGACTGATAGACAGGCTGTGAAACAGGCTGTGAAACACTAGGCGCGGTTTGTGAAACAGGTTGTGAAACAGGTTGTGAAACAGGTTGTGAAACAGGTTGTGGAAAAGGTTGCGGAGCTGAATACAAAGGAGATTGAGGTACTGGTTGCGCGGCTGGATATGAGACAGGCTGTGGAGCTGGATATGACACAGGCTGTGAAACCGGTCGCGGCGCAGATGCCCCGAATCCGTACCCTTCCTGCTGGCGAATGCCGCTTTTGGCCAACAGCCATAGCGCTAAGGCGGCGAGCGCAATACAACCCCACCCCGCACCTGGAATCACGATTGCCACGGCGAGGAACAGGAAGCATCCCAGACAATTCCAGTCCCATTGGCCGGCAATGAGGTCCTCGGCCAAGATGTGCCCATCGCGTACATCCGGCATCAGAAACCAGCCGAGTGCGTACAGAGCTGCGCCAAAACCGAAGAACAATGTACATACAATCACCAACGCACGTACTAATGTGGGGCTCCAGCCAAGCCGTAAAGCGATGCCGCTGCATACGCCGCCGATCCACCGGTCGTCGCCGCGAACCAGTCCACTGGATCGCACCCAAGTGAAGAAGCGTCGCGATGTCTTGTTTTTTTGCGGACCAGGCTGCGGCTGTGGCTGATATGGATTCGCGTTTGGATTGCTCATGATTCCATTACACCGCCCGACCACTGCCACAACGCTCGGGGAACACCCTGATTGTTCCCTGAACACCGGGTAAAACCCCGGCCGCAACGCCCTGAGCGCGGCACAATAGGAGTATGACGTCATCTCCCGAACCATTGCTGCCCGCGCGCATGCCGTTGATGCGCCCCCGGCAGGGCCGTTGGCTCACCGGCGTGTGCAAGGGCATCGCCCTGCACTTGGGCATCGGCGTGGCATGGGTTCGGATTGCGTTCATCGCACTGACCGTCCTCTACGGCGCAGGCATCATCGCTTATGTATTCCTGTGGGTGTTCATGCCTGCCGGAGACCCGGTGGCGGCTGCGGCTCGCACAGTGCCCGTTAATCAGGCGCCGCTTGCGCGAGGCAATCAGCCACTTGCCGCTCATGACGACGAATCGGCTGCCGCACCGGAATCATTGTCCGAGGCCATCCAACGTGCTCCGAAACCGGCCGTCGTGGCATTGGCCGGTTTCGCGTTGATGGCCACTGGACTGTTGCTCACCAGCACCGGTGCGGATGTCCAGATTGTGTTTCCGCTGCTGGTAGGGTTGGGCGGCATCGCACTGGCATGGATGAATCTTAGTCCGCGAGGCACGCAGCTGTTGTCTATGTTGGGCGGCATCGCACTGATTTTCATGGGATGGGCATTGTATGTGCATAATGTCAGCATTCCTGGGTGGGGCACCTCTCCTCGACGCATTGTTGCCAGCGGATTCGTGATGATCGTCGGTATCGTGGTGGCGGTGATGCCGTGGGCGAACGCGATGCTGCAACGACTCACCCACGAGCAGGCATTGAAGGAGCGCGAAGAGGAGCGCGCGGACATGACCGCCCATCTGCATGATGGCGTGCTGCAAACGTTGGCGCTGATTCAGCTGAACTCCGAGGAACCGACCACCGTATTCGCCCTGGCGCGTAGCCAAGAGCGCGAGCTGCGCGAATGGCTGTATCAGGAACGTTCCACATCGGATCGTTCGGTGGGAGCCGGATTGAAGCAGATCGCCGCCGAGGTGGAGGACGAGCACGGCAAGCCGATTGAGGTGGTCACCGTGGGCGACGCGCGGCCGAGCGCCCAGACCGATGCGCTGCTGGACGCCACCCGTCAGGCGTTGGTCAATGCGGTCACGCATGGCGGCGAGCCGGTGTCTTTGTATTGCGAGGCCAGCGACACGATGGTTGAAGTGTTCGTGCGCGACCATGGCGAAGGCTTCGATATGGACGCCATTCCGCCCGACCGGCTGGGCATCCGCGAATCGATTATCGGCCGCATCAAACGGCGCGGCGGTACAGTGGAGATAGTGTCCAGGGCCGGCTGGGGCACCGAGGTCAGAATGCATATGCCGATCGCGCTGAAAGCGGCGCAGGGAGAACATCGATGAGCGAGAACGAGACAGCCAAGATTCGTGTGGCCATGGTCGATGACCATGAGATGTTCCGTGCGGGCGTAATCGCCACGTTGCGCGATTCCTTCGATATCGTCGGCCAAGCGGCGGACGTGCCCGGTTCGGTGGCGATGATCGCACAGACCAAGCCGCAGGTGGTGTTGCTGGATGTGCATGTGCCCGGCGGCGAGGGTGGCGGCGGTGCCGAGATCCTCGCCAAATCGCGGCCCTACTCCCCCACTACCGTGTTTCTGGCATTGTCGGTTTCGGATGCGCCGCAGGATGTGGGGTCGGTGATTCGCGCCGGCGCCCAGGGCTATGTAACCAAGACGATTACCGGCGCTGATTTGATTTCATCCATCAAGCAGGTGCATGAGGGCTATGCCGTGTTCTCGCCAAAACTGGCCGGTTTTGTACTTTCGACCTTCCAGGGTGTGCCGGCGGCGGGGTCTGATGGCGGCGCTGATGGTGCGGCACGGGCTCATGATGAGGAGCTGGACCGGCTGTCCGCCCGCGAGCAGGAGGTCATGCGGCTGATCGCGCGTGGTTACACGTATAAAGAGGTGGCGGCCGAACTGTTCATTTCGATCAAGACGGTCGAAACGCACGTGAGCTCGGTGTTGCGAAAGCTTCAGCTTTCGAATCGCACCGAGCTCACCCGCTGGGCCGCCGATAGGCGCATTGTGTGATGAAACGACAATGAGCTCCCTCATCAGAGGGAGCTCATCTGCTCATATCACTCCGCGTCGCGGAAACCGTTGGGGTTCTTGGTCTGCCAGTTGAGGGAGGAGGCGGCCATGTCGTCGATGGTCAGCTCGGCCTTCCAGCCAAGCTCCTTCTCCGCCTTGGAAGCGTCGGCGTAGCAGGCGGCGATGTCCCCGGGGCGACGCGGCTTGATCGCGTACGGAATCGGATGACCGGCGGCCTTCTCGTAAGCCTTGATAACCTCAAGCACGGAGTAGCCGTGGCCAGTACCCAGGTTGTAGACGAACACGCCTTCCTTGTCGATGTGGTCAATAACGGCCACGTGACCCTTGGCCAGGTCGACCACGTGGATGTAGTCACGCACACCAGTGCCGTCGGGCGTGTCGTAGTCGTCGCCGTAGACCTGGACTTCCTTGAGCTCGCCGACCGCGACCTTGGCCACGTACGGGGTGAGGTTCGCCGGAATACCCTTCGGGTCTTCGCCCAGCAGGCCGGACTCGTGCGCGCCGACCGGGTTGAAGTAGCGCAGCAGCACGATGGTCCAAGACGGATCGGCCACATGCACGTCGCGCAGAATCTGCTCTTGGAACAGCTTGGAGGTGCCGTACGGGTTGGTGGTGCCGCCGGTCGGCGTCTCCTCGGTAATCGGCAATTCCTTCGGCGTGCCGTACACGGTGGCGGAGGAGGAGAAGATGATCTTCTTGACGTTGTGCTTCTTCATCACCTTGAGCAGCACAAGCGTGGAGTACAGGTTGTTGTCGTAGTATTCGATCGGCTTGGCCACGGACTCGCCCACGGCCTTGAGACCGGCGAAGTGGATGACCCAGTCGATGTTGTTTTCAGCGAAGACGCGTTCCATGAGCGCCTCATCGCGCACGTCGCCGTCATAACGCTTGACCGGCTTGCCGGTGATTTGCTCGACGCGCTCAAGCGCCACGGGCGACGAGTTGCCGTAGTTATCTACGGAAATAACGTCGTAGCCCTTGTTGAGCAGTTCGATGTCGGTGTGGGTGGCGATGAATCCAGCACCGCCCGTAACCAGAACAGTAGTCATATTCCCTCCTTTGGAAGGACTTGCCTTCGGTTTTTCCTTCAGTATTGAGCTTACTTCACTTGACCTGTTTCACCTAGCGGCAAAACCAAGGCTTTCGAGGAATGTTTGCGTGGTGGCTTTCTGCTTGAAGACGGCCGTGTTGCCGAGGATGCGGTAGCAGACGCTGCCGAGCTCGTCGTGTACGGCTTGGCGGATGGCCTCGCGGTCGTGGTTTCCGGCCAACGTTTCAGCGAGTTCGCCCCATTCGAGACTGAATTCGCTGACTTCATCGGGCAAATCGCGGCCTTCGGCGAGCGCCTCTTCGACAATGCCGAGCTGGTCGACGAGCCGTCCGGGCAGAATGAACAAGCCTTGGGCCTCGATCAGTCCGATCGGCTCCTGCTTGACCGGCCAGTATTCGGGGTGTGCATGGAAAATACCTTCCGGGTACTCGTCGCTGATCGCATTGTTGCGGAAGATGAGACTCATCTCATAGCCGCGTTCGGTGATGATCGCGCTGGGCGAGAGGGCGGATTGGCGGTTGCCATCCGCGTCATGGCTGGCGATGCCGTTCGCCGCGTCGTCATAACCGACCCATGCCTCGCGGATGATGTCGGATACGTCGATGATGCTCTGGCGACTCTTCGACACCACGCGCACGGCGGTGCCGGGCCAGTCAAGGATTTCAACCACGGCGTCCGGATAGTCGGCAAGTGTGAAGGCGGCCCAAGTGGCGGCCTTGTGCATCGGCAGCAGTTCGCCGCCGCCCTGGTAATGGTCATGGGCGAGCACCGAGCCGCCGATGCGAGGCAGCGCGGCGTTGCATCCGAGGAAGTATCCGGGGAAACGGTCCACGAAGTCGAGCAGATGGCCGAAGGTGTCGCGGTCCACATGCATCGGCGTGTGGTCGGTGTTCACGCAGATGCCGTGCTGGTCGAAGTAGCCGTAGGGCGAGAACTGCCAGAACCATGACTCGCCGCCGAGCGTGACCGGCAAGGTGCGCAGCGTGCGCTTGTCACGTCCGGCGAAGCCCTCGTTCTCATGGCAGATCGTGCACTTCGGGTAGCCGCCGGCCACGGCGTTGCCGGCCGCCGCCTTCTTCATGTTCTTGAATTCGGGTTTGGCGAGGTTGATGGTCACCGTCAGCCCGTGCGAGTCGAAGCGCGGGTTCCGGTCGAGCTGGGCACGCTTGACATAATTGTTGGCCACACAGTAGTCGTAGAACCATTGCATGGCGGCCATGCCGCCATCCCGGTGCTCGACGAGCAGGAATCGGTCGTCGAGATCAGCGGGGTTGGCGGAGAGGATGCCCATGATGGTGTCGGCGTAGGCCGGGCCTTCCTCCGGCTTGAAAAGGCCGGCGGTTGTGGCGGCGGCGCGGAAGGCGGCGAGCAGGGGGTCGGGGGTCTTTTCGCCATAGGGGGCCTGGCTTCGGCTGCCAACAATGTCTTGGACTACGTCTGACACTGACGCCGCCGACGTTGTGGTTTTGGGTCCGGGGTAGGAATCTAGGCGGAAGAGGGCGAAGATTTGGTTGCGGGTCCAGTCTGCGTTGCGTGGGTCAAGGTCAAGATGGGCCAAGGCATAATCGATCAGGGCGTCGATGCTGGCGTATACCTCGGTCAGCTGATCGTTCATTGCTCTGCCTCCATCATGCTGGTTCGGGTATGGTTCGGCTGACGGCTCACCTGGCAGCCTCCATGATGTCGGCTACGATGGCGCGGGTTTCGCTGGCCTTCTGCTCCATCTCCTGCACGAGTTTGATCTGGGTGCGGGTGCGCACCAGATTATGCTCGGGGTACTTGGTGGCAAAGTAGATATCGCCTTCCAAGTAGTCGGCGAGAAAGCGCATGCCGCATTCCATGGTGAGCAGGTTGCCGCTGAACGGCAGCAGTTCGGCCTCGCGCGCGGTGATGCTGCCGCGTAGTTCGCCCACGAAGCCTTCCGTGTAGGCGCGGAACAGCTCGGTGCTGAAATGCACCTTGCTGAGGTCCTTTTCGTCTTCCAGAGCAGTGGACGCACCAAAGCGTATGGAATCGCCGAAGTCGAACAGCATGGAGCCGGGCATGATGGTGTCGAGATCGATGATCGCACGCGCCTTGCCGGTGGTGGCGTCCATGAGGATGTTGTTGAGCTTGGTGTCATTGTGGGTCACGCGCAGCGGAATCGAACCGTCCCTGAGCCCATCCATCACGACGGCATACTGGTCGGCGTGACTCAGATAGAAGTCGATTTCCGGCTGGCATGCGGCGGCGCGGCCGAGCTTGTCCGCGGCGAGGGCGGCCTTGAAGTCCTCGAAACGATGCGGGGTGTCGTGGAAGTGGGCGATGGTTTCGGTCAGCTGGCTGGCGTCGAATTCGGACAGGAAGTTCTGGAAGTCGCCGAATGCGCTGCCGGCTTCGCGGAACACGTCCGGGTTCGGCACGAGGTTGTAGGACACGGTGTGTTCGATGAACTTGTAGACGCGCCATGCGCCGCCATCGATCTCGGCCCAGGTGGCGCCTGAGGTGGTGGGCACAATGTCCAGCGTCTCTTTGCCCTGAGCCTTGAGAGTGGAGGTGACCAGTTCGACATTGCGCATCAGATTCACCGTATCGGGGAAGATGCTGGTGTTCATCTGCTGGAGGATGTAGCGGGGGCCGTCCGTGGTCACCAGATAGGTGGTGTTGATGTGGCCGTCTCCGTAAGGTTCGATACCGGTCACGGCACCTTCCAGCGCAAAATGCGAGGCGATGCCGAATAAAACTTCATTGCTTTCAGTCATGATGGGTCCGTTCTCCAAAACGTGGGATCAGGCTTCACGCCAGGCGATACCGCTGTCAGGCAGGTCGAAGTCCTCGGTGGTGCCGTCGGCCAAAGTCACCGTGGTCTTCTGCGGCTGATCGGTGTTGTTGATTACGCAATACAGCCCTTGCTCGGGGAAGTGTGCCACTTCGCATTCCGGATTGGACGAGCTCCAGGCCGCATACTTGTCTTCGTTGTGGGAAGCGTAGAACAGCACGCGTTCCAGCAGTCGGGCGTTGGCCGCCGAATAGGGCAGGCCGGAGATGTACACGCCGCGGCCCTTGCCATAATCGTTGGTCGCGAGCTGTACCTGGCCGCCGTCCGCGCGCAGCAGGGTCACGTTTTCATTGACCGGATACGTGTTGAGCACGGGTTCGCCGAAATCGATGCCGCCCAACGGCTTGATGGACTGGCCGCCGCAGCCGCTCAGCGGGATGCGGTAGCCGGCCTGCTCCCAAGCCTCGCGGGCCGCCGGGTCGACCGGCACATCGGCGGTGATGAAGTGGTCCGGCACCACCGGCGGGAAATACTTGTCCACCGAAAGGGTCTGATAGCGCTCCTCGTCCACGCCAATCACGTCGGCCAGCTGGAAGAACCGGCCCGTTTGGAAGCGCGGTGCCGAGCTCGGCTCGCCCACGCCCACGAACGCGCCGCCGCCACGCACCCAGGCGCGCACGGTTTCCACGAGCTTCGGGTTGGTCCACACATCGCCGCCGGTGAATGCGGTGTCGACCGGGCCGCCGTTGATGATTACGTCGATATCGCTATCGATGCCATGCGCGAGTACGTCGTCGAAGCTGATGAACCGCACGTTCACGCGCATGCCGGACAGGGATTCCAGAATGCCGTAGTAGGAGTAGGTCTGCTTGTTGGGCAGGGCGTGTGCCACGGTGAACGCCATCCAGGAGCGCATCTTGCCCCAGGAATTCAGAATCGCCACGTTGAGCTCACCTTCGGCGGCCACCCCACCGGTGCGGTCGTGGATGTCGCGGAATTCGTTGGCGATATGGGTCACCGTGTCCACGAACTTCGGGAACTTGGCGGCCAGGGAGAGGTAGCCGCCGTAGCCCATGCGGCTGATCGGCGAGCGCAGGATCGCGCGGCGGGCCTTGCGCCAGTTGTCGAGGCCTTCGATGCTCGGATCGTTGCCCTCGTAGAACGTGTCGGGGAAGAAGTACGGCAGGAAGCGGCCTTCGGTGTACTTGACGCCCGGAATATCGGCGATCATGCGGGTGGTGGTGCCGTCGCCGATGGAACCGACCACGGCGTCCAGGCCGAGTTCGTCGAATCCGTCCTTGTACGGTTCGGTGCCGATCCACTGGTCGCCGAGGAACATCATCGCCTCTTTGCCGGCGGCGTGGGACATGTCGGCGAGCTGCTTGACGTTTTCGCGCACGAAGCCGGAGAGGAAGTCGATCCAGTCGCGCTGGGCTTTTCTGGGCACGCGCCATGCGGAGTTGTAGGCACCGCCGTCCACGAAGTCCTCCGGGCGCAGGCGGTAGCCATACTTGGCTTCGAAATCATCCAGCGCACGCGGGCTTACGGTGCAGGCGCAACCAAACCAGTCGACGACCTTTTCGCGGCGCTTTTCATCGAACAGGAGCGTGAACTGGTAGAAGAACGTGGTGAATCGCACCACATCGGTCTGCGGGCTGTCCTTAAGCCACTGCTCGAACGTGTCGAACACGAACTTGCGGGTGGCCGGATGGTAGATGTCGAACGGGATCTCGTGTTCCTTGTCGCCCCAGTCGTTGGTCAGATGGTTGTACATCTCGACCGGGTCCCAGATGATGTAGGCCAGGAAACTCACCGTGTACTCATGCCATGCGGCAACGCCGCTCACATGCACGGTGTCCTCGTCCGCGTCAAGCGTCCAGTTCGCCGAATCAACGACCTCGCCGGTGGTGCGGTCTACAACCTCCCAATACTTGTGAGGGTCGGCATCACGATTCGGCTTCAGCTGCTCAGCGAAGAAGCTTTCCATCAGCGGAATATCAACCGTATCCGATTCGGCGAGAATGCGATCGGTCAGCAGATACACCTGTGGCGTCTCATCCATATGCAGCGTAATCCACTCGTTATGCGCGCGAGTCGGGAAATACGCATTGTAAATCTTCTTGCCCAAGGCAAGCACAGCCTCATCCAGATGCGTGCCATCGGAGTTACGAATGGCGTCTGCTCCCCACAGTTCGGCAAGCTCCTTGGTCTTCTCCGCAAAATTCTCCTCGCTAGGCAAGGTGAAGCGGCCGGTGCTAGTCATAGTCTCTCCTTTGAGGACATTGATTATTTTTTTGGATAATTAAATTGTAAACAATATATGCATATAAAACAAGAATCCGACACAACCGTCGGGCGTCCAGGATCCTGACTGTATAAATCCTTGAGAGTAGCCCCACGGCAACGCCGGAAGAGCGAATTGAACATCACCGGAGCTTCCCGGTCAGTTTCACCGACAATCTCATGACAAGAATCAGGAAGGCTCTGGATCGGTATGGTTGCGTGCTACTTATTGTTGAGAAGCCGTCCGGCGCCGGAAGGAGTAGCACGAGGCACCGGACGGCGGGAATTATTGGTCTTAGGCTGTCCGCTTAACGCGTCGCCTTCGGCCCCTGCAATTAAGGACTCGCCTACGGCGAGACTCAATGCTGCCTTCGCTCGGCTACCGCCTCGCTCGG
>ERZ773216.2650-NODE-2650-length-16879-cov-12.703994_pt1 | contig 16879 bp, 6 predicted proteins | sample MGYA00511259_ERZ773216 | MGnify/ENA primary metagenome ERZ773216 (study PRJEB29015, sample SAMEA2737764) | human gut metagenome | biome: human gut; feature: human-associated habitat; material: faeces | place: China | collected 2012 ... | reverse complement strand
TCCACTGCATATTTGCTTAAGTAACCGTTCTGTTTGTTGAACTCGGCTACGAAGTTATTGCCTTTTACGATCAGATAATGATATTGGTTGTCGATGATTTGCGGAACAACGGTGGCTACATTGGTCGTTTCCACGTTCTTCAAATCCATAGACGGTGCTTTGTAATCATTCAGTGTCAACTGATTCTTGGCGACGGTGAAACCTGCGGGCAGCAAACCTTCGCGGTTTTTCAGTTTGTAGGAAACGTTCAGCAACCATTCCTTGCAGGTGCAGGTCTTGCCGATATTCAACGTAATCTTGGCTGTTTCCTGAGGAGCGACTTTTAAATCATCCACGCGTCCGGTGCGGATTACTTTTCCATCTTTCAGTACTTGCCATTCCATATAGTAGGCGGACAGGTCACGGAAGAAGTTCTCATTGAATACATTTACTTCCCCTTTGCTTAAATCGGCGGGAGTAGTCCAGATATTCTGGTAAAAGTGACCTACTTCATACATGTGCGGATTAGGAACACGGTCGGGGCTGATCAAACCATTGTCACAGAAGTTGTTGTCAGAAGCGTCAAAACGGTTGAAATCTCCTCCGTAAGCATAGATCATCACGCCGTCTTTTCCTTTCCAGCGGCAGGACTGGTCAACGAAATCCCAGATAAATCCACCTTGCAGATTCGGATATTTACGGATCAAATCCCAATATTCTTTGAAACCACCCTGCGAGTTACCCATTGCATGGGCATATTCACACTGAATCAATGGTTTGGTAGCATCGGTACGTTGACCATATTTTTCCATGCCGTTATAATCATAGTACATCGGACAGAAGATATCGGTATGTTCTTTCTGGCGTGCTTGTTCATATTGGCAGGCACGGCTGGGGTCTTCTGCTTTAATCCATTTATAGCATTGTTCGAAGTTGGGGCCGTCACCGGCTTCATTACCCAATGACCAGAAGATGATGCTCGGATGGTTGAATCCGCGTTGTACATTGCGCTGGTTACGTTCCAGATGGGCTTTCTTATAAGAGGGGTTCTTGGCCAGCGTCTTGTCGCCGTAGCCCATACCGTGAGATTCTATATTGGCTTCGGCCACGACGTAAATACCATATTGGTCACATAAATCGTACCATAAGTTGTCATCCGGGTAGTGGCAGGTACGTACAGCGTTCAGGTTGAATTGCTTCATTATCTGGATATCCTGTAGCATACGTTCGGGAGATACTACATAGCCTCCATCCGGATCCATTTCGTGGCGGTCGGCCCCCTTGAACAGGACTGCCTTACCGTTAACCAAGATCTGGTCACCTTTCAATTCAATCTTGCGGAAACCTACTTTGACAGGAATCACTTCATTGCTGCCCTGCATGCTGGCACGCAAGGTATATAAATAAGGTGTTTCGGCACTCCACTTTTTGGGGTTCTCTACGTTCATGGTCACCAGACCGGATTTGTTGGCGGTAGCGGTTGCCACTTGCTTGCCTTGTGCATCTACCAGTTCCAAATCGACTTTACCACTGCCTTTCAAATCCAGATTGACAGCCAGGCTGCCGTTTTGGTAAGCTGCGTCCAAGTCGGGAGTTACACGGATATCTTGAATGCGTTTTTTGTTGCGGGCATATAGATAGCAGTCACGTCCCACGCCGCTATACCGGAAGAAATCCTGATCTTCCAGATAGGTACCGTCGCACCAGCGGAATACTTGGAAGGCGATCAGGTTTTTCTGACCCGGTTTTAAATATGGAGTCAGGTCAAATTCGGCTTCCAGTTTGCTGTCCTCGCTGTAGCCTACATAACGTCCGTTTACCCACAAATACATATTGGAGGTAACCGAACCGAAATGGGCGATAATATCTTTTCCCTTCCATGAGGCGGGAACTACAATTTCACGGCGGTAAGAACCTACATGGTTATTCTCTGTCGGCACTTCGGGAGGGTTGTTCTGGAACTGGTTACGCCAGGCATAGCCTACGTTCACATAAATAGGATCACCGTATCCGTTCAGCTCCCATACGGCGGGAACTTGCAGGTCATCCCAGCCTTTGTCGTTGAAGCCGGTTTTCCAGAAATCAGTCGGACGGGAGTCTGCATCCTTTACCCAGTTGAACTTCCAAGTTCCGTTCAAAGTCATGTAGTTAGTTGATTGTCTTTTGTCTGCTTTCTTAGCTGCATCTGCATTCTCAAAAGCAAAGTAGTTCGTGTGCATCGGCGCACGGTTTACCGCATTTATTTCCGGGTTGCGCCATTCTTGGAAGGTCTGTGCGCCTGCTGTAAGGGCGAGGACTGTGAACAGACCTGTCATAAGTTGTTTCTTCATGCTATTATTTTATTGGTTTTGTGCAAATATAGTGAAAATAATAGTTACCGATGGGACATAAATCGGGCAATATTTGTTATAATTGTGAATGATTTGTGTTCTATCCTAAAAAATTATGGCATTTCTGAGGCGTATTTGGAATAAATGGCAGAATTTACTGCATGATGAGAAATTAAAGCATAAATTATATGTGATTATTTTTGAAAGCGACACACCGATGGGAAAGTTATTCGATGTGGCGTTGATAGGGTTCATTGTCTTGAGTATTCTGGTGGTTATTGCCGAGAGTATCAAGAGTTGGGATACCGTTATCGGGCCTTATCTGCGGGTGTCGGAGTATGTTTTTACTTTCTTTTTTACGTTAGAGTATGTGTTGAGGCTTTATTGTTCTCCCCAACCGCGGAAGTATGCTCTGAGTTTTTTCGGTATAGTGGATTTGCTGGCTACCTTACCTCTATATATAGGCTGGCTTTTCGGCACGGCACGTTATCTGCTGGTGATCCGCACTTTCCGGTTGATTCGTGTGTTCCGTATCTTTAAACTTTTCAATTATCTGAATGAAGGTAATTTCTTGTTGCGTTCCTTGGTGTTCAGCAGTCGGAAGATTATTGTTTTTTTCTTGTTTGTACTGATATTGGTGACTTCGATCGGTACATTGATGTATATGATTGAGGGACAGCGGCCGGGCACTTCTTTCAATAATATTCCGAATAGTATTTATTGGGCGATAGTGACGATGACGACGGTAGGTTATGGGGATATCACTCCGGAAACTCCGCTAGGGCGCTTCCTTTCGGCCATTGTAATGTTACTGGGCTATACCATCATTGCAGTCCCCACAGGAATTGTTTCTGCGTCTATGATCCAGGAACATAGACGCAGGGTGGCCCTGAAATGTCCGCATTGTGGTAAGGACGGACATGAGGACGGGGCTGCTTATTGTAAATACTGTGGAGGAAAACTGGTAAATTGATTATGGAATGCTGTATGATAGAAAGTTATTCTATCACCCATCGCTTATCATGCGCCACCGTCTTTTTCGGATCATAAGTCATTCCTTCTTTGGTAGGGATTTTTATCACGTAAGTCCGCCCGCTGTGGTTGGACAAGGATGTTTCCCGTAACCAGGGATTCATATTCTTTAATATGGCCAGATTAATTCCTTTGCTGCGTGCGAAACGTGCCAAGTCTGCAATTCCTTTCGTCACAGTGATTTCCGTATAAGGAATAGGCGGATACAAATCCGATGCACGCAGGCGGAAACCGAAAGTAGTGGGGGCATTGAATAATTGTTTGGCGGCAAGAATGCGGTACACATACCGGGCAGTCTCTTCTACCAGTTGCAAATCCAACGAGTCGTCCACATCCTGTTTGGCCAGTTGGCTGGCAATGCGTGCCTGACCGGCATTGTAAGAGGCGGCGACAGCCACCCAGTCCTTATATTTTGCATACGCGTCTTTCAGATAGCGGCAGGCGGCACGGGTCGCTTTCTCAATATGGTAACGCTCGTCCACATTGTTGTTTACCTCCAATCCGTAATCCCGTCCCGTACCTTGCATGAATTGCCATAGTCCGGCAGCTCCGGCAGAAGAACGGGCGGTGGGATTCATATTACTTTCTATTACCATCAGGTACTTAAAATCATCAGGTATTCCGTTTTCTTTCAGTATGGGTTCTACAATGGGGAAATAGCGGTTGGCTTTTTTCAGCATTTGCAAGGAAGTACTGTGCATATAGGTGAATGCCAATAGTTCACGGTCCATACGCTCGTGGCGGTCAAAGCGGCTCAAATCAATGGTTTTGCCACAGAACTCAATACTGGCGGGAACTTCGGGACTACTGTATTTCAATGCCGTAATACCTGAATCTTCCCGTATGATAGTGGTATCTTCCTGCTCCGTTTTTGGAGTAGCGCAACTGCTGCTTACTAAGGTCGGTGATGCAACTACAATGCAAAAGGCTGCCACAGCAGCCAGATTGATGGTTATTTTTCTCATTTTTTCTTTATTCGTTTTCATTCTCTTTTTCTTTTCCGCCCCGTCCGAAGTTACGATATTCGGTAGGGGTGAAATTGGTGCGCTTTTTAAATACCGAGAAAAAGTGTTCGGTAGAGGTATAATTCAATTCATAACAGATCTCTTTCACTGACATGGAACTTTCAATCAACAGTTGCTTCGCTTTACGTAGTTTCAACTCTTGGAAATACTTGGCGGGCGCATAACCTGTGTATTCCTTGAACACTTTGCGGAACCAGGAATAACTGATTCCCAGTTTCATGGCCAGTTCTTCCGGATCTATATCCTTGTACACATTCTCGTGCATGATAATTTTGGCACTTTCTATTTTTTGTGCCGCATTGTCCACTTCATAGCGTTTGTTCTGTGAGATGGCGAGTACGGCTCCCATAATGTGTAAAACAATGCCGGACAAATATTGTTGCGCCGCTGTCTTGTCGGCTTCCGCCACTTCCAGTGCGCGGGCGAAAAGACTGGCCAGTTCTTCATTGATGCCGATATCCAGAATCTGGCTTTCTTTTGAGATGAAGCTGTTCTTTACCAGATTGTCTATGATCGGTCCCTCGAAACCGATGTAATATTCGTTCCATCCTGTCTTTTGCAGCGGCGCGTAGGTATGCCATTGTCCGGGAAACAGGAAAAGTATCTGTCCTTTGGATATGTCGGTAGGCGGAGTTGTGTCGCTGGCGAAAGTTCCTCGTCCTTTAGTGATATATACCAGCTGATATTCATGCAGCACACGTCCTTTCTGGGCCGTGAAATAATAGGCTTCCGGATGGTTGCGTGGCGGATAAACGCTTCCGGCCTTGATGGCCTGGAATCCGACGGTGGTCACCGACAAGCCGAAACGCTTGTCGCGTTCATTGACAATTAGATATTTAAAATCAGCGCCTTGGTCGTTGTAATGCATGTTTCTCTGTTTTAAAATTAGGTCACACTTATCGGCAAATATACAATTTTTTATCTTAACTGCCTCTAACCTTCTTATGCTAAGTGTTTCCGGAGGCATAATTTTGCTGTCTATGTATGCATACGAGGGAAATTTGGAACAAATCTTATGGAATATTTGCGTAAAATGCTTTTTTTTGCGAATATTGCATCAAATCTTAAAGTTGAATCTATGCATTTTGCACACCGTTACTGTGGATATATTCTTGGAGTAATATATCTTTTTTGTTTTCCTGTTTTGCTTTTGGCTGATAATAAGGTTGATACTTATCATTTTAAATCTATTTCCACTTCGGTGAACTTTCCTACCAATGAGGTCAGGAAATTATTTCAGGATAGCCAAGGGTATATATGGATCTCGACTTACAATGGTCTTTTGCGCTATGATGGTTATTCTATCGTTGTATATAAACCCGATGGAGTGAATCATGGGCGTTCCATTGACAGTTTTGTGAATATGGTGACCGAAGACAAGGATAATAATTTGTGGATAGGTACGCACAATGGATTGTACGTGTTGCATAAAGAAACGGATAAGATAGAGAAAATAATCAGCCCTTTGTTACAGGTAAGCAATGTGGAAAGTCTTCTTTATGCAAGTAACGGGGACTTATGGGTGGGAAGCAACAAAGGCTTGTTTCGTAGGAAAGCCGGCAGCCGTACTTTTGATTGTGAAAAAAATATGGATATAAAGTCTATTGTCGAAGATCGGAAAGGACAAATATGGATTGGCGCTTGGGATCAGGGGTTGCTGCGCTATAATCCTCAGGAGGAGTCGTATTATACTTATGACGGGATTAACCCTGGTAATTCGGCGCATGTCATATTTCAAGATGAAACCGGGAATATTTGGATCGGTACCTGGCGGTATGGACTGGTGAAACTTATTAATCCATACGATCCGGAACATTTTTCGTTTAAAACATTCCAGAACATCAAAGGGAATCCCCGCTCTTTGCTGGATAATATCATCTATACCATCGCTCAGGACAGGAATTCCGGAAAACTCTGGATTGGTTCGCGCAGTGGGGTCAGTATCTTGGAAGATGAATCGGGAGACGGGACTTTTACCAATATTATTCCGGGCAACCTTCAGGGGGATTTGCCTTTTAATGAGGTGAACTCTCTGCTGTGCGGTAAAGACGGGCTGATGTGGCTGGGAATGCTGGGGGGAGGTGTTTGTACTGTAAATACAAATAAGTTCCGGTTTAATTATGATCCTTTGGAGGCATTGCGCGAACATTGCCCCACCAGTTCGGTCCGTAGTGTGTATCAGGAGGAGAATGGAAATCTGTGGATGGGAATCATGGGATTCGGCTTGGTCTTTTATGATATGGAACAACAAACCATTGTCCCTTATCGCTCTCATCCTGTATTGAAGAATATGGGATATACATCGACAGTGAATGATATTATTTATCGTAAGAGGACGGATGAATTGTGCTTTGCCACTTGGGATGACGGTGTGTGGTTCTATGATGTCAAAGCCGGAAAAGTGCACGTGTTGAATACGGATACCAATCCGGAACTGAGTGATATCTGCATTTATTCTTTATTGGAGGATTCGAAAGGGAATCTCTGGTTGGGTACTCGTTCGGGAGTGTTCATGTTGGATACGGAACATAAACTCCATTCTTTAAATGAACTGGTGACTTTGACAAATCAGGCGCTGCCCCAGATCTCAATTTTTAAAATGGCGGAGGACCGGGATGGCTTTATCTGGATAGCGACTAGCAATGAGGGGGTATGGCGGGTGGATACATCCGGAGAAATATATAAAGTCAAGTTTTATACGCCTTCGGACGGTGCGTTGTCTACTATCGGGGCCATGAGTGTTTGTGTGGATGGGTACAACAGGGTATGGGTGGGTTCGAATGGCAACGGACTCGATTTGTATGACCGGAAGAATGACCGTTTTGTCTCGATCTTGAATGATTATTTCCGGAATGGAGATGTTGTTCTCAGTATGCTGGAGGATGATGAGCATACGTTGTGGCTTACTACCAATGCGGAAATGTATCACATTGATATACCTTTGGACGGTTCTGCACCGAAAATACATACCTATACAGTAGATGATGGTTTGCAAGACCATATATTTAATCGGAATTCTTGTTTCAAAGGGGCGGGTGGCAAACTTTTTTTCGGGGGATTCCGTGGACTGAACAGTTTCTATCCCGATAAGATTGTCCAGGACACTGCTTATTCTCCGGTAGTGATTACAGATATAAAGATACATAATGTTTCGGTGCGCATGTTGCCTCTTCCTGCCAAAGAGGGTATTACCGCAAACAAGGCCATTGATTTTATTGATGAAATTGTATTAGGATATCAAGAGAATAATTTCAGCCTTGATTTTTCGATTTTAAACTATATCAATCCCAAGTTGAACCGCTACTTGTATCGGTTGAAAGGATATGATAAGGAATGGTTGTCCGTTGAGGCGGGACGTAGGTTTGCTTATTATAACAATCTTCCGGCAGGTACTTATACCTTTTGTGTAAAGGGAGCCAACCAGAACGGAATTTGGTCTCCGGATATGAAATGCCTGCGTATAACTATTCTTCCACCGCCTTGGTTGTCGTGGTGGGCCTACTGTTTGTATGGTTTATTGGTCATTTCACTGGTATGGTATACTTATCGGATTGTTAGAAACCGTATTCGGATGAGGCAAGCCATAGAGATGGGTAAGATAGAACGGCAGAAAATGGAGGAGATCAATCATGCCAAATTACAGTTCTTTACTAATATCACTCATGAACTGCTGACTCCGCTTTCTATTATCTCGGCTTCGGTGGATGAACTGAAGCAAGAGATACCTGCCGGTTCGCAGGTCTGTTCTGTGATTGCCGATAACACAGTGCGGCTAATTCGGCTGATTCAGCAAATACTGGAGTTCAGAAAAGTGGAGAACGGCAAATTGCGGCTGAAAGTTTCGCATGGAAATGTCAGCCTGTTTTTAAAGAAATCGGTATCGGCATTCGCTCCTCTGGTCAAGAAGCAGAAGCTGTCTATACAGTTTGATCTGTCCGAGGAATATTCGGGATATTTTGATGTGGACAAACTGGATAAAGTGTTGTACAATCTGCTTTCCAATGCTGCTAAATACACTCCCGAAGGAGGAACCATTGTAGTGTCACAGACTTATGATGCGGAGAGGGAACGTTTTAAATTGAGCGTGAACAATCCCGGCGAGTTGATTTCAAAAGAGAAGTTGGAGCACATGTTCGAGCGGTTCTATGAAGGGGAGTATCGTAAATTCCATACCATAGGAACAGGCATCGGTTTGTCGCTGACTAAAGACTTGGTATTATTGCATCACGGAACGATACAAGTGTTTAGTGACAAGGAAGAGGGAAATACTTTTGTCGTTGAAATTCCTATAGGACGTGAGGCTTTTGACGAGAACGAGATAGATGAGAATACCGAGAATGTGGCTTATGCTATTCTGTCGGCAGATGAAATGGAGTATACATCGGAGACCGATGTTCCGGAAGAGGAACCGGCTGCATCGACTATTCTGCTGGTGGAGGACAACGAGGAACTGTTGGCTTTAATGGTTCGGCTGTTGCATGGCAAATACCATATTCTGAAAGCTGTTAATGGAATGGAGGCTTTGGATATCCTGGCAAAGGAGGAGGTGGACTTGATTGTTTCCGATGTCATGATGCCCGAAATGGACGGCATGGAATTGTGCCGCAAGGTGAAGACTCAATTTGAAACCTGCCATATTCCATTGATTTTGTTGACTGCCAAGACTAGTGATGAAGACCGCGTGGAAGGATATGAGTCGGGAGCCGACGGTTATATCTGCAAACCGCTCCGCCTCTCTGTCTTGTTCGCCAAGATAGACAACTTGTTGAAACGGCGTAAACGTATGGGAGTGGATTTCCGCAAGCAGTTGGTCTTTGAGGCAAAAGAATTAAACTACACCTCGATGGACGAAGCTTTCATTCAGAAAGCGGTGGACTGTGTGAATGCCCATCTGGGTGATTGTGATTTTGAACATGCACAATTTATAACGGAGATGGGTATGGCGCGCACCACATTGGCGGATAAACTGAAACTGCTGACCGGACTTACTCCTTCTGCATTTATCGGTAATGTCCGTTTGCAGGCGGCTTGCCGGTTGATAGACGAGAAAAAGAAAATACGTATAGCCGATCTGGCGTATGCCGTAGGGTTCAATGATCCTAAATATTTCAGTTCCTGTTTTAAGAAAAAGTTCGGACTTTCTCCTACAGAGTATATGATGAGGTATGATGGCTGATTATTACCGGAAATAGGCTCTATAGGGAATAAACACCCCTTTTTCGGTAATAATTCTCCCTGTTTCTTTTCTGTTCCTCCTACTTTTGCTGGCAAATAAAACGAATTATCTTTATTTGTTAGACCTTTAAAGAAAAGTATTATGAACATGAAAACTCTGACAGGAACCAGCGCATTCCGGGTATTGAGCCTATTGCTGTGTTTCTGCTTCTTCATCCCTGCGATGAATGCGAGCGCTTCCAGTCTGCAAGCAGACAAGTTTAAAGTTTCCGGTATTGTAAAAGATGCCACAGGCGAGTCGGTTATCGGTGCCAGTGTGGTCGAAAAAGGAACCACTAATGGAACGGTAACCGATCTGGATGGAAATTTCAATCTCTTGGTGACCTCTAATTCTACTATCGTTATTTCTTTCATTGGGTATTCCGATCAGGAATTTCGTATTTCGAAAGACAATACAGTATTGAATGTCAATCTGAAGGAAGATACGGAAATGATGGACGAAGTGGTAGTGGTTGGTTATGGCGTACAGAAGAAAGAAAACTTGACGGGTTCTGTGGCTGCTGTAAATTTCAAGGATGTGGCTTCTATGCCGGTAGCGAATACTGCCAATATGCTTCAGGGACGTTTGCCGGGTGTGATGTTGACTAACAATGGTGCCCAGGCGGGGCATGACAGTCCTGAAATCCGCATCCGTGGTGTGGGAACTTTTGAACACAATGATCCGATGGTTCTGATAGATGGAGTGGAAAGCTCGGTGAGCCAGATCGCGGAGATCCCTGCTGACGATATTGAAAGTGTTTCTGTATTGAAGGATGCGGCTTCGGCTTCTATCTATGGTGTACGTGCTGCCAACGGTGTTATTCTGGTGACTACCAAGCGGGGTGGTGAGCAGAAACCTGCTATTACGTATTCCGGTAGTATCGCTTTGCAGGAAGCTACCGTGTTGCCCGATTATGTGAACTCTTATGAATGGGCGAAGATGTATAATGAATGCTGGCCTTCCAAGGCATATACGGATGATATGTTGCAAAAATTACAGAACGGATCAGATCCTGATCACTTCGCTAATACCAACTGGGCGAAGGAAATGTTTCGTACGGCAGCCATGCACCAACACCATTTGTCTGTGAACGGTGGTAGTAAAGCGGTACATTACATGATTTCCACTCAATATTTCCGGCAGGATGGTATCTTGCGCGAAACAGCCAATCAACGTTTCAATTTCCGTTCCAATCTGGATGCACAACTGGGTATTGTAAAATTGGGCTTGAATCTTTCGGGAAGCCGTCAGAATATTGATGAGCCTACCACCAGCGTTACCGGTGAAGGTTTGATGCGTTACCTCACTTGGTTTACCCGTCCTACTGTTCCGGTGCATTACTCCAACGGACATTACGGATTCCTGGATGGAAATCCCAACATTTCCCAATCCGTGTTCAAAAACCCGATTGAAGCTTTGAATATGGGATACAAGGATAACAAGCATTATCGTTTTGATGGTAAGTTCTTTGGTGAGATTGATCTTATGAAAGGATTGAAATTCCGTTCAAGCCTGGCTTATAAATACTATATGAATGATGTGACTACTTTCAATCCGAAGAATAACATAAGATATGATGCGGAAGGAAATGCGCTGACCACAGTCGGCACCAATAAACTGACAGACTATCATTATCTGGAAACAACTTATATCAATGAGAATATCCTGACCTATGACTTCTCTGTAGGAAACCATTCGTTCAATCTGCTGGCTGGTCATTCTATCCAGGCTACCCGTTGGGACAAGAATGAGGCGTCCAAGCAAGGATTTGCTACCGATAATATTTATGAGATGGATGGAGGCACGATGAATGACCATGTATCCGGATCAGCGGAGGAAAGTTCCTTGCAGTCATTCTTCGGACGTCTGAATTATAATTACGGAGGTCGTTATCTGCTGGAAATGAATGTCCGTCATGATGGTTCGTCACGTATGCCCAAAGCACATCGTTATGCCACTTTCCCGTCATTCTCGGGTGCATGGATCATGACGAATGAAAAATTTATGGAAAATGTGAAGTTCCTCCACTCGTTGAAATTGCGTGGCAGCTGGGGTAAATTGGGAAACCAGGAAATAGGTAATTATGCTTATGCTGCTACATTGGCGGCTAGTGGCAGTTACTATTTCGGCGATAACAAGCAGATTGGTATGAAGACCACCAAGATTCCTAATGAAAACATTAAATGGGAAACCACCACAATTACGGACTTTGGTTTTGACGCTGCGTTCTGGGGTGGAAAGATTAATGTCACTTTCGACTGGTATGAGAAAAATACTTCGGATATCTTGATGAAACTGGCTATGCCGGGTATCTTTTTGGGATCATTGAGCGCTCCTTATCAGAATGCGGGAAAAGTCCGTAACCGTGGTTGGGAACTGGCGGCTAACTATTTCGATCAGAAAGGTGACTGGGCATGGCAGGCAGGCTTCTCACTTTCAGGTGTGAAGAATGAGATTACCGATATGAAAGGGGTGGAAGATATCAGTAATAATACGATTAATCGTGAAGGCGAAGCTATTGGTTCTTATTATGGACTGAAAGCTGTCGGTATCTATCGTACTCAGGCGGATCTGGATCGTGTGAATGCGAACGGACAGAAGATCCTGCAAAATAATCAGGAGCCGCAATTGGGTGATATCATGTATGAGGATATAGATAATAATGGCAACATCAATGATGCCGACCGTACTATTATCGGAAATCCGTTCCCTAAATTGCAGTATTCTTTTAACTTAGGATTCTCTTATAAAGATTTTGATGTTAATACATTCTGGCAGGGTATTGCAGGGGTATATCGTTATAATTGGGATGAGACCACTATTTCCAATGGTGGAAACAAGACTAGCCGCTGGCTGGACAGATGGTCTGAAAGTAACCCGAATGGAAGTATGCCTCGTTTGGGAGGTACCATTAATAATAACTATTCTTCATTTTGGTTGACAAAAGGCGATTATTTGCGCCTGAAGAATTTGGAACTCGGATATACTTTCAGACAAAGAGAGCTTTTGACCAAGCTGGGTGTTCAGAGTGTCAGACTTTATTTGGCAGGAACTAATTTGCTAACTTTCACTCCCTTGGATGATTATGATCCAGAAAAGTTGAGCACAGATTCCCGTAATGATGTGCATCCCAATACAAGAACTTATTCATTTGGTGTTAACGTTAAATTTTAAAAGCAACAACTATGAAATCAATTAATAAATTTATAGGGCTGGCTCTGTTGTCAGGGGCTTTGCTGACTTCTTGTTCTGACAGCTTTTTGCAGAGGGACTCATTGACAGAATCTTCATCCAATACCTTTTGGCAGACACCGGATGACGCTATGATGGCGTTGGCGTCTTGCTATGACGCTTTGCAGAGCAATCAACTTTATAATTCCGACCAGTATTCACTGGGCCCGTTGTATATGGATTGTATATCGGACAATGGCGGTCATTTTAACTGGAGCGGCTGGATGGAAGGTTATGACATGGCTATGGGGATTCATACTCCCAGTTCTTCTATTATTGGCAGTTACTGGAGAGATTGTTATGAGGTAATCAGCCGCTGCAATGTACTGATAGCCAATATTGACAGAGTGGATATGGATGCTTCGCAAAAAGCGGTTTATCTGGCTGAGGCAAAGACCATACGTGCATTGATGTATATAAACCTGACCATGACGTATCAGGATGTTCCTTTCCTGACCGCTCCTCTGACCATTGACAAGGCTGAATGTGAGAAGACAGACCGTACTACTATTGTGGCTCATATTATGACTGATTTGCAAGATGCGGCTGAAGTACTTCCTGTCAAAGCTTCTTCACGGGGACATATCACCAAAGGAGCAGCTCTTTCCTTACTGGGGCGTGTGGCTTTGTATAATGAGAAATGGGATGAGGCGATTACTGCCTATAAGCAGGTACAAGGCTTGGGATATTCACTTGATCCGAGTTATGCCAAACTGTTTACTCAAAGTGGAGAGACTTCTCCTGAAATCATTTTTGCGGTCCGTTATGAAGGGCCGGGTATGAGTGAAGGCGCTGCTTTTAATGCGCATTGGAATACTCCGCTGGAAGCGATGAACGGTACGATTGATTTGGCGGATGCTTATTATTGTAAAGACGGTAAACCGACTGCTGATACCAAGATTGCCGAATTAAACGGTGAGGGTGGCTTGGATGTCAGCAAGCCTAATCCGGCTCATTTTGAAAATCGTGATCCGCGTTTGTATAGCACTTTGTTTGTCCCCGGTATGTTTTGGAATGGTAAAGGGGGAATAGATGCTTCGGCTTCAAATCCGTATGCTAATGTATATGGTGGAGCTGCCGCTTCTCTGTCTACCGTATATGTTTATAAATATTTCGATTCTACGGATACTTCTAACTCTTGGGACAACGGACAAGACTTTTATGTAGTGCGTTATGCCGAAATTTTATTATCTTTGGCTGAGGCGATGGTACAGAAAGGCGGCTATGTGTATAGTGATGTTACTGCTTTAGTTAATGAAGTACGGCAACGTGCGGACGTGAATATGCCTACTGTAGAGGAAGTGGAAGGTACTACGCTTTCTAAAGACGAGTTGTTGGAAGTCATCAAGCATGAACGTCGTGTGGAATTGGCTTTTGAAGGTTTGCGCTTGTTCGACCTTTATCGTTGGAAGGAATTGGGTAAGGCGGTAGCCAATATTGAGCATGAGCGTACTGTGTATGGCTTGGCTTACGAAGCACGTAAGTTTAACGGTGAAAGAGATTATGTATGGCCTTTGCCGACTGCCGAACTGGATACGAACAAGAAACTGGTTCAACACGACTTGTGGAAATAATGTAGAGTGTGGGTTTTCATCACAGATTACACGGATTGTTGTAAAGGAGTCTGAATCAGATCACCTTTAAATCAAAAAAATGCGTGAATCTGTGCTGAATCCTGATAGTTCTGACAACTTCTGGAATAATTTGATAACCTTTTAAAAACGGAAGAGAAATGAGAAAAACAATGATCCTTCTTTTATTTTCCTTCCTGTTGGCAGCATGTTCCGATAGCCCTGTGTGCTATTATCTGGATGCTGCCGGCGGCGATGATAATAATAGCGGGCTGGCACCCGATGAAGCATGGAAAAGTCTGGAAAAACTACATGGAGTGAAATTGCTGCCGGGCAATAAAGTTTTGTTGAAGCGTGGTGAGGTTTTTAATGGCGAACTTGAAATCACCGGGCAGGGTGTACCCGAAGACCGTATTTATATAGATGCCTATGGTGATGATGAACGGAAACCTTGCATTGTGGGATATGATACCTCCTTGTATGCAGCCCGTATCTGTAATTCGGACTATATAACGATGCAGAATTTGGAAATCGTGAATACAGGCAGACAGCCTCTACCTTATCGTTCGGGCTTGAAGATAGAGTGTATGGACTATGGTGTGTCGCAGAACATTGTTGTCAAGAATGTGACTGTACGGGATGTCAATGGTTCGTTGGTAAAGGAAAAAGGCGGAGGATGCGGCATTTATATAGTAAATGGCGGTAAAGAGAAAATTTCAACATTCAATAGGTTAACCATAGAGAACTGCCATATTTTGAGATGCACCCGTAATGCTATGATTTGGGCCGCTTATAGCGACCGGCAGAACTGGCATCCCAGCAAGCATACCGTGATACGGGGAAATCTGATCGAGAAAGTGCCAGGTGATGGTATTGTGCCTATCGGTTGTGACAGTACCTTAATAGAATACAATGTAATGCGTGATTGTCCCGACGTACTCCCTGAGACTGAGGCGGCGGCAGGTATTTGGCCTTGGAGCTGTGACAACACTTTGGTACAGTTCAATGAGGTTAGTGATCATAAGGCTCCGTGGGATGCACAGGGATTTGACTCGGACTGGAATTGTACGGGAACTGTTATCCAATATAATTATAGTCATGATAACTATGGTGGCTTGGTACTGGTTTGCAATGACGGTACGGCCGACGCATCTTTTAATGTGGGTAACTTGGGCACTATTGTCCGTTACAATGTGAGCATAGGCGATGGAGTACGTCCCAAACCTACCCGTGCGGGTATGTTTTCACCGGCTGTTCATCTGGCAGGTCCTGTGAAGGACAGTCACATCACCCGTAACATTATTCATGCGAATCGTAAACCGGCGGCTGATATTGACCGTACGATGATTACTTTGGATTCATGGGGCGGATATCCGGACAGTACATTTATTGGCGGGAATATTTTTTATACTTCTGAATCCAGCAGATTCCAACTGACGGAGTCCACTCATAATTTCTTTGAAGGCAATTATTTCCTTGGCCGGTTCGAGAAGTTGCCTGAAGATGGTAAAGCCTGCCAACTGACTGATATTTATCAGCAGGAAGTGCTGGCGAAGGACGAGAACGGTTATCAGGGATTGGCTTTGTTGATGGATACGATGGAAGTGGCTGGAGCAAAAGGAATTTTTGTCAATAAGGAGGCTATTGAGAATTTCTTTAGCCGGTTAGAGAAATAGGCAAATAATAGCTGTGATTTTATGAAAGTTCAAAGACCGTGTTGCAAGGGTCTTTGAACTTTCTTTATTTTACATAGATCGTTTGTCTTATTCCCTTGTCATTTGTTATTTGCTTCCTGATATCCTGATAGTAAAAAAGATGATTTGCCCCATCCTGGTTCAAATCATCTTTTAAATCTCCCCGTCGGGGGAAGACTATAAAAATATTATTTGGGTAGATTAAAAGCCACACTCATTTCTTTCATCTGTTCCTGGCTCATGCCGTCAGGCTCAAATCCCATATTCTTGGCGGCAATGTAAATCAATGCGGATTTATTTAAGACATCAATTTGGTCAAATGCGGCCATTACATCACGGTCTACAGCGAAGATTCCGTGTTTTTCCCACATTACTACATCATAGTCGGCCAATTCCTTGATGGTTGCATCAGCTAGTTCTACAGAGCTAGGCAATTGGTAAGGGATCATACCCAGACCACGTGGGCAGAATGCCTTTGTTTCGGGAATCATGCTCCATAACAGATTAGTTGCCACATCTTTTTCCATGAACTTCTTGTTGTGAGACAAAGCGATCAGTTCAATGGGATGTGTATGTACGGATGCTTTATAAGGAGAGCCTGTACTGATCAGGTAATTGTGTACACTCAGGTGGGAAGGTACTTCCGAAGTAGGTTGAACCGGTTTGTCGGCAATGATGACATAACTTGCGCAGTCGTCCAGAATACGGATGACGGAGCCGTTGTCCATAGGCCAGCGTGCCAGATCACGCATACGCATATTGGTTCCTTTGCAATAAAAATAACAGCCTTTCAAGTGAGGCA
>ERZ773216.2642-NODE-2642-length-16941-cov-5.133187_pt1 | contig 16941 bp, 10 predicted proteins | sample MGYA00511259_ERZ773216 | MGnify/ENA primary metagenome ERZ773216 (study PRJEB29015, sample SAMEA2737764) | human gut metagenome | biome: human gut; feature: human-associated habitat; material: faeces | place: China | collected 2012 ... | reverse complement strand
ATAGCGTGAGCAGCACCCCCACGACCACGGCCACGCCCACCAAGCTGACGGCGGAAGCCACGCCACGCTTCCAGCCATGAGCCACCAGCGCCACCACCAACGGTTCGACGGCCAGCGCCAGGAACAGCGAGATGATGATGTCGAGCACCAGATAGGAGATGTCGCCCCACGAGCGCCAGCAGAACATGAATACGATGACGGCGAGGGCCACATACAGCAGCGCGCGGCCGAACCATTCCGGTGGCCTGCGGGAATCTCCCTTGGCGGGGAACAAAGTACCAAAGTCGATACGATTCTCGTCGTCCGGGTCTGCCCCGACCTCTGCGGCACCGGTTCTCGACGTGTCGGTGCTGTTTACGTTTCGCACGCGTTCGCTCATGGCTCCCCATTGTAGCGAGGGGTTTGAAGCTCGGATACGCCGGCGGCGTACACCCGCTTTTCTATTGTTGATGTTATGCTCAACGTTTCGATCATCATCCCAGCGTGGAACGAAGCCGAACGCATCCGCGACTGCCTACTGAACGCCACCCGTCAGACCATCATGCCGCATGAGGTGCTGGTGGTGGACAACCGTTCTACGGACAACACCTGTGCGGTTGTCGAACAGTTCATTGCCGAACATCCCGAGGCCCCGGTCAAACTGTTGCACCAGAACGATGAACAGGGGCTGATTCCCACCCGCAACTTTGGCCTGAACGCCGCGACCGGCGATGTGCTGGGCCGTTTCGACGCCGACTGTATGATCCGGCCTGACTGGGTGGAGGTGGTCTCCGGCATCTTCACCGAAGACCCGGCCGCGATGGGTGCCACTGGTCCGGTGATGTATTACGACATGCCCTCACGCCATTTCGGGTTGAAAGGCGACAATTCCTTACGCAAGCGAATCTACCGTGCCGATGGCGGCCAGCCGCTGCTGTTCGGCTCGAATATGGCCTTGCGCGCTTCGGCCTGGCATCAGATTGTGAATGAGGTCTGCCGGGATAAGGCCGATGTGATGCATGAGGATATCGATATTTCCCTGCATCTGATGGGCAAGGATCTGAAAACCGTGTACTCGCCGCGCATGATCGCCGCGATGAGTGCGCGACGGATGGATACGTCGTTGAGTTCGTTCCTGAGCTACATGCGACGTTTTAAGAATACGTTTGATGCGCATCCGCAACATACGCGCACGCATAAGCCGGAGGTGTTGTTCACCGCCATGTATCCGGCGATGCATATGTTCTACCCGGTGTGGCAGAAAGTGCTGAATTCCGCGGATATCAATCCGGCTGAAGCCGCGTGGATCAACGAGCAGATGGAACTGGCGGAGGCGCAAGGCAAGCAGCTGTACGACGAGACCCCCACCGACGAAGTCTACGACGAAAAGCACGAAAAGTAGCTAGATATACGAGCCCCCTCTGCTTATGCAAGCTCCCTCTGATAAGGGAGCTGTCGAATGAAGTGAGACTGAGGAAGAGACTGCGACGCAGTCGCTAAAACATTGAATCGGACGCAGGCCGATACCTATTATTCAGCGGCTACGCCGCAACTTCTCTCCCTCAGTCAGCTACGCTGACAGCTCCCTCATCAGAGGGAGCTAATGTTTACTGTCATTGACTGATCACATCAGCGACTTGTAAATCGCGAGGATGTCCTCTTCGGTTGCCTGACGCGGGTTGCCGGGGGTGCACACGTCGTTGAAGGCATCGTGAGCCAGCGGCTCAAGGTCGGCCTCGGTGGCGCCCACTTCGGAAATCGTGGTCGGGTTCTTCAGATCCACGGTCAGCTTGTGGACGGCCTGCACGGCCTCTTCGCGCACCTTCTCCAGGTCGCCGGTGTAGGCGTCCTCAACACCGAACGCATCGGCGATGTCGCGGTACTTCTCACCGGTGAAGTCCTTGTTGTATTCCATGACCGGGGCCAGCAGAATACCGTTGGCCACACCGTGGGCCACGCCCAGACGGCCGCCCAGCGGGTGAGCCATGCCGTGCACCAGACCGAGGCCCACGTTGGAGTAGGCCATACCGGTGATGTAGGACGCGTAGGCCATCTGCTCGCCGGCCGGAATGTCGCCGTCGGCGGACTTGGCCAGGTTCTTGGCAATCATGCGGATGGTCTGCATGGACAGGCAGTCGGACAGGCTCCAGGCACCCGGGGTAATGTAACCCTCGATGGCGTGGGTCAGGGCGTCAAGTCCGGTGGCGACCTTCAGGCCGCGCGGCATCGAGTCGGTCAGATCCGGGTCCACGAAAGCGACGATCGGGATGTCGTGCGGGTCGACAGCCACGAACTTGCGCTTGTTGGCCGTGTCGGTGACCACGTAGTTGATGGTCGTCTCCGAGGCGGTGCCGGCGGTGGTCGGCACGCCGAAGATCGGGACGGACGGGTTCTTGGTATCCGCGACGCCTTCCAGAGAAAGCACGTCGGCGAACTCCGGGTTGGCGGTGATGATGCCGATGCCCTTGCAGGTGTCTTGCGGGGAGCCGCCGCCCAGACCGATCAGGAAATCAGCACCGGATGCGGCGAACTTGGCAACGCCATCCTGAATGCATTCGACCGGCGGGTTCGGCTTGACGTTGTCGAAGACCTCGTACGGCATGCCTGCCTCATCAAGCACATCGGTGACCTTCTTGACGGTGCCGGTTTCCAGCAGTACCGGATCGGTGACGATGAACGCCTTGGTGAAGCCATGGGACTTGGCAACGCCCGGGATCTCCTTGATGGCGCCGCGACCGAAGTATGCAGTCTGGTTGAAAATCATGCGATAGACCATAGATGTCTCCTTTAAGCGACTGTGCTTGTTCGCCGTGTCATAGCAACCGTTGCCATGACCAACGATTCTCATCATAGACCCCATTTTGCGATTCGGCTGGAAATCGACACAACCTTTTCTGTGAGCGTTCTCACAAAATATGCGAACGCATCACACAAAAACGCATAAAACCAGACAATACGGCCTTATGACTCGAATAATTCCAGCTCGACCTGCGGCAGATCATCCTTGGAGAACACCCACATGGTCTCGTCTTTGGAACGTCGATCGGCGAAAATCGTAAGCAGGAACTTCTCTCCGTCGTTTCGCGTGTACCCGTACTGCAACACGCCGACCGACTCGACGCGGGCATGAATGAAGTCGTAATCCATAAGCAGGGAGAAACTGCCTTTGCAGAACGGCGCCACCAATCGTTCGCAATAGTCATGCAGCGCGCTTTTGAACGAACCGTCATGCGCGTCAAGCATCTTCTGGAAATAGTCGGGCACCATGATCGCACGCTGTGAGTCAGTACGCAGATTCACCATGCATGCGATTGAATAGCGTCCGTTCAAATGCCGCAGCAACGATTCCATATCCTGATTACGCACCAGAATGTCCTCAAGTTTTTTGTTGAGCCCGCGCAGCTGGCGTTTGCTGCCGCCTCGCACGTAGTATTCCTTCTTTTCGCGGCGCATCTCGTTTTCGGCCTGTTCGATGATTTTCGGCAGATCGGAAGTCGACTCGCTCGACGCTACGCCCACTGATATCTCGCAGCCTTGCGTATGCAAGCGCTCACGCATGTAGTTCAGCTGCTTGCGTGTCTGCGCTTCCGTATGCGCGGAACTGATTATCACGAATTCGTCGCCGCCGATGCGATACAACCGGTCATCGCCGAAGAACGCGCGCGCCGCGTCCGCGAACTCACACAACATGCGGTTGCCCTGCTTATGCCCGAGATGGTTGTTCACCTCGTGCAGGCCGATCATATCCGCATACACGCACACCACCGCCCCGATGTCGGCGCTCCGCAGCTGCTCCACATCGCTGTCGTATGCATTGCGGTTGAGCAATCCCGTCAAGGAGTCCTGCCAATAGATTTCCTTCATGTTCTTGGCGATTAGGTCGAGCGACAGGTCGAATCCGATCAGCACCACGGCCCACGGATTGGTCTCACTGCAATCAGGGGGTACCAGCATACCGAATGCGATCACGCTGGTTTTCGCCTCGACCTCGCTTCTAAAATACGTGAATTCCGATTTTTTCTTACTGAATAGTTGGTCGCGCAAATCAGACAATCGCGTGTGTTTCAGGAATTCTCCGGCATCATCTGGATGAATGATCCGTTTTGAAACCAATGCATGGCAGTAATCATGAAAATCATCCGCATACACGTCCGGAAGTTTCGGATCGCGTTTGATGGTGCGATATTCTCCCGTGATGAGATTCAGTCGGGACAGTTCCGCAACGCCCTTGTTAAGGATTTCAAAAATATGCGCCGACAATGACGACGATTCGAGCATGCTGCGGCCGTTCGTCGACATGCGGTAGTCGCGATGCATCAGATCTTTGGAGATATTCCAGAAATGCTGGTCATCCGGGCGGTGTTCCAGCAAATCCTCCATCTTTCCCACAGTGAGCGGACGGTAGAAATAATATCCTTGGATGTACATGCATCCCAGCTCACGCAGCTTGCTCACCTGTTCGGCGGTCTGCGCACCCTCCGCAATGATCGACAGTCTCAGCTGGTAGGCCATGTCGATCACGGATTCGATGATTTTCAAACCTTTCGCCGCATTGTCAGCATTCAGGTCAACGAATTTCATGTCGAGTTTGATGGCATCGACGTTGATGTCCTTCAACATGTTGAGTGACGAATACGCCGACCCAAAATCGTCCATCAGCACGGCAATGCCTCGCGCATGCAGGTCCCGAATGGTCTCTTCGACCACATCCATGTTATGTGCGATCGCACTTTCTGTGATCTCCACCTGCAGCAGGCGAGCATCGATGCTGAACCGATCGAGCAGGTCGCCAAGCACTCGAGCCACATCGATCGCCTCGATATCCGTCATCGACACGTTGACGGACACCGGCACCAGATTGCGCCCCTCCCCATCCCAACGCGACAGCATTTCACACACGGAACGCCAGATGAACAAATCGAACCGCGTGACCATTGACTCACGTTCAAGCAGAGGAATGAATTCGCCGGGAGACACCAAGCCATATTCCGGATGATTCCAACGCACCAACGCCTCCGCACCCACGATTGCGCCGGTTTCAGCATTGCATTTGGGTTGCAGGTAGAAGCAGAATTCGTTGTTGTCAAACGCCTGGTTGATGTCGTCAAGAGAGAATCTGGGTACGATTTCGTCGTTGCTGGGCGCCCTGCCCGTGGATTCCAGCCGCGCGCCTGCGGCAACATCGAATTGATTACCCATGATACTCACCGTTGTACTGTATCAGCGTCACGTCTTCGACACCCTCAATGGAGCGAACGCGTTCCGCGAACGTCATGTCCTTATCATCACAGAATACTTCAACCGCCATTTCCGTGCGTTCGCCACGCATGGTTTTGGACTTTACGAAGAATTTGGTGCGTCCGAACGCGCGCGCGATCTCATCTCCGACTACATCGCCCACATAGTGGATCACCGCAATGTACACGCGCCCCTTGTCTTGACGCGAGTAGAACAGAGCCAGCATGCCGATCATCACCAATCCGGCAACAATCACCAGCACATACATGCCGGCGCCCGCCGCAATACCAGACGTGATCGCCCAGAACAAATACAACAGATCCATCGGATCCTTGACCGCGGTACGGTAGCGCACAATCGATAATGCACCGACCATACCAAGCGAAATCACAATATTCGTACTGATGGCCAGCGTGACCATGCAGGTGAGCACGCACATGCCCACCAACGTAACGGCAAAACTGCGCGAATACACCACACCCGTGTAGAAACGGCGGTACACGCAGTAAATGACGATGCCGACGATCAACGCCACCAGCAACGCCAGCGCCATTTTGGGCACATTGTATTGGCCGAAGGATTTCAGCACCGATTTTTTGATCATGTCATTGACACTCATATGGTTTCTTTCTCTCCTGCTTCCTTGATTCGTAACGTTTGTTTTTGCTGGAATGCCAGTCAACATGCCAGCCGATTACAGGCTTGGCTTTACAGGCTTGGCACGCTCCAGCCTTCCTGCCAGTAGTCGAATCCCCGCAAATACGAGGCTTTGTCGTAGCAGAGCACGTATTTCGAAGCCGATGTCAACTCCTGCGCCTTGCCGGGCAGCAGATCACGCACCACTTGCGGCAGGAACTCGGTGAATTTGACCTCCATCACCAGCTTGCCCGGCTCAAGCACGGGCAGTACCGGCAGTGTGGAGTCGAAAATATCGAATCCGCCGACCGCCGCACGCACGTTCATATCGAAGGTGATGCGTACGGTTCCGGCGTCAAGAATCCACGGTTCGCGCTCATAATCGACGATCACGCGAGGGCGCATCACATTGCACATGCATTCCACATAAAACTCGCGGCACAACTGATACTCGCTGTCACGCAGAAATTCGTAATCGCCGGCAAGAATACGGTCGAACTGCTCGTGCGTGAGCGGTGCATCCTCCTTGTAGATCCAACTGTCGCTTTTGCGTTTGCGTTCCAGTTTGATCACACGATCGCTGTAATCGTAGATGCGAATACGGTATTTCCTACGCAGCAGCACACCGTCGACTTTTTCCTGATATGCGGTGTTCCAATAATCGTCGAAATACAGGCTGCGAATCATATAGCCGCCGTTTTTCGCATGCTTGTCGAGGCCAAGCAGCGGCGCCATACGCACGTTCAAGTCGGCTTTTTGCGCGTATGAGATCAGATATTTGAGCTCATGACGGAACCGTTCCTTGGCTGTGCGCGGTGGAACGGATAATTCCTCGCCGACGCGATGTTTGATACGTTGCAGCAGCGACGTTCCGCGATTGCCACCATCACTGCACATTGGCATCCTCCACAATGCTGCCGTCGGCTTTCACATAGAAACACTTGGTGCCGTAGATCTTGTTGCCGTCGGTGACGTAGTAGTCAAACGCGTCCTGCGTCTCGCCTGATGCATTGCGCACGCTCACCTTGATGAAGTACTGGCCTTCACCAGGCATATCCATCACGGCTTCCGGCAATACGAGGTCGCTCTGTGTGAACACCACGTCTTTGCCTTCGTAATCCTTGGCCACGGTAACGGTATAGCGCAGATCCTCATCGTTGAAATCATAGGAGACATCCCAGCTGAGTTTGAGCTTGCCGTTGGTAGGAGTCGGCTTGCCGATATAGAACGGCATGGGCTTATTGAACCCGGTTCGGTACGTCTGGTAGTTCTGTTCGATTTCGCTATGCAATTGGTTTGCCACCGTGTCGTATTGGCTTGACGTCAGAGGCTCATGCATGGAGTCGGGCATCTTCCGCACGTATGGTTCAACGATGGAACGGTACCGCCGCACCATGGAATTGATGCGATCGGTGCTCATATACTTGTATTCGTCTTTCACGGCCTTGCCGAGCGCGGTTCGGAACGACTTGGTTTGCAGACAACGTCGGAACAGTATGTTGCCCCAATAGTTGCTGACACCGTTCTCCCAGCTTTGGCCCTCGGAACGTTGCCTGATCTCGTATTCCTTGCGCATGAGCATACCATCGTTATCCCAGTCGAGCAGGTAAAACGTATCCGAATTCGTGGGACTATACAGGTACATATTGCGGCTTTGCGTATCGATATTGCCGGTCAGCAATTGGAATGCCATCCAATATGCGAGATTTTCGGTATCGAAATATTTGCCGAGGATTTCGCCCATCGGCACTGAATAATCATTGAGATCGTTCAGCATGGCGATCAGTTTGGTATGGTCGTTGTCGCCTTTGATTTCCAGTTTTTCTTCGAATTTCGCTTGATCGTAGTCAGGATCATCGGCGAGTTTGATCACGTCTTCGTCTCGATAGAATTCGAAATAATTGACTTTGTACAGCTGTCCGTTTTTATCGAGTCCGTGCACCTGCAATGCGGTTTTGTTGAGCTGTTCGACTTGCGTGTACAGACCGTAATCGTCGAAGGAATCCGATCCGCTGGTCTCGTCTTTCACGTACAAGTGCACGAATTGCGTGCGCAGTCCCATCATCTGGTCGATGCCTTTGATGAGATCGTACGCCATTTTGTTACGGAAACGCAGACCTTCGCCCATATGCTTGTTCAATGCGATGGTACGCTGCCCACGCCACTTGCCTTTGCCGCTTTTCAACTCGATCTTGTAGTTCTTCTGCTCGTTTTTGCTCGATGACTGGCCACGTATCTGCACGGTGGCGTTCGGCGCGCTTTCACCAAAACCAAGCTCCCCGGAAACCGGTCCTTGTTCGTCGCCGACCTGCAGCAAACCATTGACCTTGTAGCGGTCAACGCCCATGGCCGCATAGTCATCAACGGAATACTGGTTGATTTCGCTCCAGCTATGGTCGGTGCCTTCCGACGAATTACCGCGCGATACCGTCAAATACATGGTTTCGACACCGCTGTCGTCATACACCTTGTATAACGATTCGTTGTCGCGCAAGTGTGCGCCGTCGATGCTTTGTTCAGCGCTTTTCTTGACTTGCTCATGCGTCTGTGACGAATCCGATGATTGCGATTGTTCATTATCGTTGGGTGATGAAGTCGCACATCCGGCGCAGGAAAGCACCGTCAGCATTGCCGTCAATGCCGCTATTTGCTTGACAAGCGTGGTAATGGCTTTTGTGTTGCGTCGGTTCCACCATGTCATGATTTACGATTCCTCCCGATTATGACATCCGTTTCTGCAATATTCGCCTTGTCAGAAGACCGTGCATGCCCTGAGCGATGCAATGATTGGTCGACCCGCTGTTCGCCATGTTCAAGCAGTATGCCCAGTTCGGTGAAACGTCCACGTTTCGTTTGCGCCACAATCGGCTGCTGCCCCAGCACTCGGTATGGCAGATTGTCGGTGTATGAGGCGAGCCGGAATGTCGCATATATGGCGAACAGCGATGCCCCCATCAGAAAACCGAAACCGAACAGCGACGTAGTGAAGAACTGTCCGATTACTGTGAACACAACCGTCGAACCCGCAAACAATGCCGACGCCGTCAATGCACCGGAATAATCGGTAAAATACAGCAGAATCAGCATCACGGTGTTGCCGACCGCATAAAGGGCATACCCCACGCAGAGCACACGGAAATATCCGTGCATCACATCGCTGAATCCTAAAGGAAGCGCGTTCAGCACTGTTTTTTCCAATGAAATCACGGCAGCGGTCACCAACAATTGCTTCAACGCCGTGTAATGCAATTCTCGATTGAGCACAGCCAACATTTCGTTTTCGGCAACGGTAATGTCTTTGACCGTGCCTCCATCATTCAACAGACTGTAATACGACCGATATGTTGGGTAGAAATTGACCTCCACCGACACCACAAAATTCACCGTGGTGATCAGAATCGTCAAAAACGCCAGCATGGCGGGCACATCGTAATATGGCGCGCCATAAAACAGGCCCTTCACCTTGATGCCGAGCGGACCGCACCATGTGATCACCAAATGGGCGAACAGGCCGATGGTGGTCAGCAATCCGGTCAACGCCAACGGCAGAAACTGATCGACCCACTGCAAAAACAGCCACGGATGCTTACGACTTTGCGGAAAATAACGATGCAACAAGAGCACATCCCACACCAGCATCACACCATAGCCAAGCACCACCGCAAACAACAGCGACTCCACAGGAGGGCAGGCCAACGCAAGCAACACGCATGACGTAACGAACGCCACCAACACCGCAGCCACGAAAGAATACAGAATGCTTTTGTAATCCTTGATGGCCGTCAAATAGCTCATCGCATTCCAGTTGACGATCATTTCAAGAAACAGCCACAAACACAACGCGCCCTGCATCAACGTGGCACCGGAAAACAGCAGAAACACCGTGTACAACACCGCGCCCACCACCAGCATGATGCCAGTAGACCCCCAGAACGACGGCAGAATCATCTTCTCATCGTGATCAAACAACATATCCGCCAGAAAACGGGTGACCGGCATCGACAGAAAACTCGTCAACACCAACGAGGCAAGCAGCGTGTAGGTGATCATGCATACGAGCAGATCGCGGTCGGGGCGGCCCACCTGCCACCAGCGGCTCACGATCAGCACGCCGAACTGCAGGAGTACACCCAACAGCATCGGACCAGCGCAAATCACGCCGGCATAGCCGTAGGCTCGCAGCATCGCCATCAAGCCTCTACGGTGGAACAGTTTCTTCAGTTCAAATCCAATACCGGCCATATCAGCGCTCCAATCCGAACTGATTCAATCCGAACTGATCCGCGGTATCGCTATACAGCTTGCGATAATCGTCAAGCATGCGCTCATGCCGGTAATAGGCGTTCACACGGTTACGGCCAATCTGCCCCATGGTCTCACGCAGCGTGCGACTGGAACACATGCGTTCCATGGCTCGGCTCAGGCCCTCGCGGTACATCGGGGGCACGTAGAAGCCTGCCGTGCCGAAATCGTCGCCTTCCTCGCCTTCCAAAAGCTCACGGCAGCAGCCGACGTCAGTGGTCACGCAGGGGCGTGCGGCTGCAAACGATTCCAGCACCGACAGCGGCTGGCCTTCGGAATGCTGGTCAACACGGTGAAATCAAGCTTGCGCATGTATTCGACCACGTTCACACGGCCGGTGAACTCAAGATTGCGCACACCCAACTGTTCCACAAGCTCATAGCATTCGTCGGCATACTCCTGATCGTCAACACCGCCGAGAATATGCAAGCGCACATTGTCAACGCGAGAGGAAAGCTCATGGAACGCGTGAATCAGGGTTTTCACATCTTTGATGGGCGCCATGCGCACCACCGCGCCGATATCAACCCAACCGTCGTCGGGTTTGAAAGGAATATCGCAGAAACGTTCGTATTGAATGCCATTGGGAATCACCTGACAGGCATCGGCGGGCGCACCCATGCCAATTTGGATAAGACGGGCACGACCGAACAAGCTGGTGATGCGCCACGCACGATGGTAGATCTGTTCCGAAAGCATGTAGAAGAAACGGATCCAACGCGGCCGGAAAGCGGGCGACACCCATTCGGCGGAAATAATCTCCTCTTCACGTTCGCGCGTGTAAATGCCATGTTCCGTAAGCAATACCGGCGCATGGTTGATGGAACCGCCCAAACAGGCCAACAATCCGCCATATCCAGTGGAAATCGCATGGTAGATCTGCGCTTCCGGCACTTCGCAGTCCATCAAGTACAACACCGGCAGCAACATGGAGCGCACGGTATGGAAAGCGTCGGCGTAGGCCACATACGGATATTCCTCCATGCAGATTTTCGTAAACAAGTCGATGAATTCACGGCTTTGCAGGAACGACAGCGGATGCACGCCTCTGGTGTGGAACAGGTTGAACAGCACATCCCAGTCTGGGCTGCCAAGATTCACCAGTTCGCGCAATGACCGCAATTCCTCTTCGGTGAACGACACTTGCGCTCGTTCACCGCTCAGACGCAAGGCGTCGTCGAGGAACACCTCATGCACTTCCACCACATTGTCGGGCAGGTCATATACGAATTTGCCGCGGTCTTCGGCTTTGGCGCCGATCACCCACAATACGAACTCGTGCTCTTTCATCGCTTCGATATAACTGTGCATCCACGTGGACACTCCACCATGCACGTACGGGTAGCATCCTTCCAAAACCAGGCAGATTCTCATGCCTCTCCCCCAGTCTTGCGTTTGATATGAACCGTGGCGTTCGTGGCTTTGAGCAGATACAAGTTGCCGGTCAGCTTGGTGAGGCTTCCGCCACGAACCCTGCCAGGCGTGCCATTGTTGGCACGGAACATGAGCCATCCTTGATCGGTGAGGTTGCCAAGTTTCAGATCCCAACTATCGTCGGACGTTTCCATCGAAACGGTCAATCCCGAAAAACGTTGGATGGCTGCGGCACATTCCGTGCCTGTCTGCATACGAATGGACGGTGCCGACGATTCCAGCCAGTCAAGATAGTTTTCCAATCCCTGGTAGTACTTCTTCCATCCTTCTTTCGCTCCACGATCTTCATCAAGCAGATCGTCGGGATGCATGAAGTGCGTGCTCACATAGTGCATGTTCAGTTCGGAAACCGCGGCAAGACGCATGTACGTGTCGCCCACCATGCCGCCGGACACGATACGTGGAGCCTCCACCACGCCATCGGCCGCAACACCGAACTCCTGTATGTACGGCAAGGAACTGTCGGAAGGCATATACGTACTGGCGATGGCGCGAATCTGCGGCACATCCTCACCTATGATCTTTCGTCCCTCTTGGGAGAGGATATTCGACGGCGGCACGTATACCGACGATGTTGCGGCCGGCAATACGTCTTTCTGGAATGCGATCAGTTCGTTCAACGAATCGACGATGGCTCTGCGATTCGGCCATTGCACGTACGTGTATTCGTTGCCGTAATCCGTATTCGGCAACACCAACGGCTGATGGTTGTACCCGTGATATCCGATTTCGCCGTTTTGCCGAAGCAGCAATCCCCCATAATACTCGAATTGTGCGCCGTCCGTCTGCCGTACCGGATCATCCTTGGTATCATCGCCGTAATTCTCAATCATCACACCGGTGAAACGAATACCGTACCGTTCCGCAAGACGCACCAAATCCGGCCACCATACTTGAGAATAGAATTCAGCAATACTTATGTTGTAGTCACGTTTGACGTATTTGCCATTGCCGGACGGTACCGGAGAGGGAAAATCATCCAAGTAGAACGCTGCGCTGTTGATCACCGGATAGGCCGTGGCAGAACCGAGCAGGCTGAACGCCGAAGCGTAAAATCCTCGAAACACCTTGCCGTAAATGCCGATATTGCACATCACAGCCGTTCCTGACTCCACCGCGTTCCTCCACACCAATGGCGTTCTGCCATTGCTGCTGACCGCTTCCACCTGTGCACGATCATCCAATGCGACGCTCAGCGACGATTTGAACGGGTCACTGAACGTGTACGTCTGACCGCCACCCAACATAAAATCCTCGGACGGTGTAATTCCCTCAGTCGCCACATATTCGTATGTGGACGATTCAATGCCGATTTGCGGGCCGATCACATCCAAATAGCCGGTTTTCTCCGGAGTCATGGCAAACATGACGCCACCGCCCTTTTTGGCCCATTGCATGATTTGCAGCACATGCTCGCCCAGACGGTCGAGATTAGGCATGGCCACCACTATGGTGCTGTAGTGAGTCAACGCTGGAAATTCAGCGTTTTCGTCAGCCACGTCAACCGTAGTGGTGGGGACTTTCATATCAAGCAGAATCTGGTCAAGCATGGCTTCGGCATCGCTGACACCCTCCTGCGAACTGTCGACCACCAACAGATTCGTAGCTTTTTCGCCAGCGATGGCATTGGCAGCAGGAATGGCTTTGTTTCGATCCAAATACGTGATGTCGAACCGCGTGGCACCATAATGCACGCCCAAGCTTTCCACCAGCAACACCAATGCGATGGCCATGAACACAGCCCAGACCTTGACCAAACCTTGCCAGCGGAATCGCTTCCACTTGGCCAACACGTCTGACAGGAATCCTCTGATCATGCGCGTTCAGCCTCCTTGGCTCCAGTCCAGAACCGCAGCGTGCGTCTTCCTTGGCCACCGAGATAAATATGCTTGCTTTCAATCTGCTGAACAGTGTGGCGCAACGCATCGCCATCATTGCGTGCGGCATCGAGTCGTAGACGCATCAGCCATACATCGCCTTGATCCGGCCACCGTTCCATAGCGCCGTCAATGGTGTGCGCGGCATCATCAAAGAGTCCAAGATCAATCTGCATTTGCGCAAGACGGCACGCAACGTAATAATCGCCATGTTGGCAAAGTCGTTCCTGCAATACTTCGGCATATCGCTGCTTCTGCAACTGCAATGCGTATCCTTGCGCAATACCGGAATTGATATATCGTTCCAGCGCATCGCAATAGCGTTCCAACATCGTTTCGGAATTTCGATGCTGCAGATAATCGTTGCGGCAGCGCTGCAATGCAAGATCTTCCTTGGCACTGATCTGTGCCAAGGCGGTAGCCGCGTAATGCACGACCTCCACATCCTCATTCAGTCGGGCCTGCGACAGCACATCGATATAACGGCTGGGATTGTCGTTGAGAATGGACATCACCAGACTGCGCCGCTGACTCGAATCATTGACGATCAGTGCCTCTTCCAACGGCACGGTATTGGCGAAATCAGCTCGTTCCTCAACGAGAATGCTTCGACGTTCCTCATCATCCACACGCATTTGCTCAAGCCCCGGAGCCGTGTGCTCGCCAGCGCGCATCAGCGTGCGCGTATGCAGCATCAGCACGCATAACGGCCCCCACAATGGCACCAGCAGCATAAAAGGAAGCAGACGCCCTTCCACACGAAGCACGCCAACGCGAGACAATACGCACATCAGCACGCATACCAGCACATGTATGACGATAAGCAGCATCGCCACTACCGTTGTGTTCATACCGTGCCGCCTTCGTGCGATTCGGCGGCCACTTGTTCCGAAGCCTCATCCAGCAGCGCGTCTTCCTCTTGCCCGGAAACGCGTGTCACATGCAATCCAGCTTGGGCCAAACGCTTGTTGATGATAGGCAGCTCATGCTTGCCGGCCTGGTTCATCAACACATACACGTTGCCGTCTTGCAGTACACCCGCCTCGTCCGTCTGACGAATGGCCCCCATGAGACGGCTGCCATTGTCTTGCCAAGCATCATCCACACGCAGCAGCAGGTGATCGCCCATATGGTCGTGCTTGAGTTCGTTGGCGGCAAGCACTTTGGGTAGAAACGCCCGAGTGTTCAGGAATTCGGTGCCGGGCACCAGCATCGCATGCCGTGCAACATTCTCATAATCGAAAGCACGCACCATAGCGGATTCCACCAAGCCGCACATGATGGTGAACAGATTCTGGAAGTACAGATTCATTTGGTCGGGCTGAGCTTTGGCAAGCACAATCACCACGGCCAGCTTGCCATCGGCATGCACGCCTGCCGCATACATCGGAAGGTTTTGTTCGAGATTGCGGTTTACCCACAATCCGCCATGATCCAAAGCAATGACAACGTTGGCATAATTCTCAAGCAACGCCGATTTGCTGAACAAAGATTCAGTCTGCGGGCTTGCGGCCATCAAACGCGCGAAACGACCACCATTATCGATTCGGTAAATACCGAAACTATCGCCGCCCAACGTATCTTGCATAATGCGAATGGCCGCACGATACAGCTTTTGAGGCTGCACTTCGTCCAATTCACGGGTCATCGCATACATTTTGCCGAAACTGTCGCGTCTGCCGATAATCTGCCCGCGCAACATACGACGATCATCGAGCACATCGTGGTACAGGTCACGCAGGAACGCAAGTCGTTCACGCAGCAAACTGTTTTCGTCACGCATGAATCGCAGGTTTTCGCGATTGCGCAGCTGCACATACCCGCATACTGCGCCCGCAACGAAATACACCACAAACGTAATCCAGTTCGACGTATCGTAAAACAGCGGAGCGAATGAAGCGCCCTTCGATGCATACGACAACGCCATGCCGGCACATGCGAGCGCGGCCGCGAACACGCCTGCGTTCAGTCCGTACATCGTGCCGACGATCACCACGAAAAACAGGCGCAAATCCACGGTTCCCAGCTGACTGTTGCCTTGTACCGCGGTGCGAAGCAGTTCTTCCAATATGAACGCGATGAAGATTTCGATTGCGATCCATGGTTTTGAATGGTTGCGTAGAAAATCCCAGACCGGGTGCTTCTTGGATTGTTCCTGAGCACGCGCTTCTTTCCAGCGCTGAAGCACAGGGGGAAGATCCTGTTTGAGCGAATATCGCGGCGACCAGCCATAGCGCAATCGCAGCACATGATCGTCTGCTGGGTAATGTTGGGGTCTGTCTTCGCCAAAAGTCACCGATAATCCGGGAAATGCCGCGCTGATCGCATCAGCCAAATCACCGTATGTGAAGTCGAACACGTTGGGCACATGGAAGATTTCGCTTTCGGCGGTCCAATCGTCGAACATGCGGTAGATCAGTTCGGCAAGATCGTCGGCGCAGAGAAAGCATGTCTGTTGCTGTTTGCGTTCGCAGAATGAGATCGACCCTGCCGATGCCTGTTCGAACAGTCTGCCGAAATATGCGGTTGCTCCATTGCGCTCGGGTGCATACAAGTATGGACAGCGAATGATTTTCGCTTCCAGACGGTAGGTGCGCGCGTAATACAGGCAGAGTTCTTCCGACGCTCGAGACATCAGACTTTTGCTGGTATCACGTACGTCGGCGTTTTCCGGATAGGTGAATTCGGATTCCGGTCCGCATACCATCAGCATTTGCGTGGATCTGTTACGTATGGCGTGCAGCAATCTGCGAAGATATCCGAGATCGCCGTCACGCTCACTTCGCGGGGTGAGGCCTTCGGAAAAGAATACGATGCGATCGAATTCGTATGTGGTAAGAGTTTCGGCAAGGGTGTTGGCGTCAGACATGTTGACGATTCTGAGACGGTCATTGCCGTCTACGGTGCCTTCTCGTTCCGCTATCACCACATGGTCTCGGGGAAAGGAATGCTGAATCCACTGCTTGGTAATGAAGTCGGTGTTGCCGACCAGAAGCACTTCCATGCCGCCACCCCAGCGAATACTCCCTTAACGGGGTTACGGCATAACTCTGCCCACAAACCCCCATTGTTACTGCCTTACGGTGTTCCAGTGTAGCCAAACAGCAGACAGACTCCCCCTCTAACGGAGGTTTTCTTAGTCATTTCTCAGTAACTCGCAAGTCAACATGACTTGCGTCGACCATTTTAGGGGGCTTACCCGCAATGCGAGCGCGTATTCAACCAACAGCCGGCATCAGTGGCTTGGCGCTAGACATACGGCCGCAATCGTCATACGTGTGGGCAAAAACAAAGAAACCTCGGAGATTTCCGAGGTTTCAAGCCATGGTGGCTCCGAGCGGCATCGATCCGCTGACCTAACGATTTTCAGTCGTTCGCTCTACCAACTGAGCTACAGAGCCATGAACAGGAATCTGTTCGAGCGACCCCGGCCGGACTTGAACCGGTGACCTCCGCCGTGACAGGGCGGCGCTCT
>ERZ773216.2640-NODE-2640-length-16954-cov-3.910527_pt1 | contig 16954 bp, 19 predicted proteins | sample MGYA00511259_ERZ773216 | MGnify/ENA primary metagenome ERZ773216 (study PRJEB29015, sample SAMEA2737764) | human gut metagenome | biome: human gut; feature: human-associated habitat; material: faeces | place: China | collected 2012 ... | reverse complement strand
TAATTGATCATCTGCATAACGATAGTGGGAAATAATGGATTTGAAAGAGCAGAATGGTAATATATTTGATCAATATAACTATAAAGAAGTTGCCATATATGGTTATGGAAATTTGGGAAAACATCTATTGCACGATATCCACGAGAAAAATATTTGTTGTAAGTGTATTTTTGACAAGAATATAGAGAACACTCAAATATTTACAAATGAAATGAATGTGTTTTTAGAAAAGGTAGGAAGTGTTGATAAAATAATAGTAACACCGATTTTTATATATGATGCAATTTGTGAAGAATTGTGCAAAATGGGAATAGAAAAGAACAGGATTATTAATTTGGAAGACATGTTGAATTAAATCACAAAAGAAATTAGAGAGATTATGTTAGGTGTAATATATGAAGGTAGTTATTTTAGCGGGTGGCTTGGGAACAAGGATTACAGAAGAATCACATTTACGTCCAAAGCCGATGATAGAAATTGGCGAAAAACCAATATTATGGCATATAATGAAAATATATTCATATTATGGTTTCAATGAGTTTGTTATATGTGCTGGGTATAAACAACATATCATAAAGGAATGGTTTGCTAATTATTTTTTGCATAATAGTGATATTACTTTTGATTTTACAAAGGGGAGCAATGAGATGCAGGTTCATAACCATGTAGCAGAACCATGGAAAGTAACAATAGTTGATACCGGTTTAAATACATTAACAGGTGGAAGAATCAAAAGAGTAAAAAAATATATCGGAAATGAAAAGTTTATGATGACGTATGGAGATGGGGTATCAGATGTTGATATAAGAAAAGTATTGGCATTTCATGAAGAACAAGGGGGAATATGTACTTTAACAGCGGTTCAGCCGGAAGGACGTTTTGGTGTATTGGACATTGAGGAAAGTAAAATACGTTCTTTTCGGGAAAAAAGCAAGAGTGATATGGGGTGGATAAATGCTGGCTTTATGGTATTAGAACCACAGATTTTTGATTATATTGATGGGGATGAAACTGTATTTGAGCAAAAACCATTAGAAAAGTTGGCATTGAATGAAGAACTGAACTGTTATAAACATGATGGATTCTGGCAATGTATGGATACGATGCGGGATAAAGAAAAATTGGAAACGTTATGGATAAATGAAGAAGCTCCGTGGAAGATATGGAAATAGAAAAAGAGAGTGTGTATTATATGAAGAATAACTTTGATTTTAATTTTTATAGGGGAAAACGTGTAATGATAACTGGACATACAGGATTCAAAGGTTCATGGCTGACAAAGATATTATTGAATATAGGAGCAGATGTTCTTGGATATGCATTAGATGTACCTGAGGAATCTTTGTATTATATATCCGGGTATGCAAAGGATATCAGATCAATAATAGGCGATATCAGAGATTATAATTTTTTAAAAAAGGTATTTGATAGTTTTAAACCAGAAATAGTAATACATCTGGCAGCACAACCCTTGGTAAGGGAAAGTTATCGAAATCCTGTATATACCTATGAAACAAATGTAATGGGAACGGTAAATCTTTTGGAATGTATTAGAAACAGTGGGTGTGTAAGATCTGTTTTAAATGTAACCACAGATAAAGTGTATAAAAACAGGGAATGGTGTTGGGGGTATCGCGAAAATGAAGAACTGGATGGATATGATCCCTATTCAAATTCAAAATCCTGTTCAGAATTAGTTACACATTCCTATATACAGTCATTTTTTCAGGATAAAAGTGGAAAAATATTACTCCCTGTTTCAACGGCAAGGGCAGGCAATGTCATTGGTGGTGGAGATTTTGCAGAGGATAGGATCATACCGGATTGTATCCGGGCAATGCGAAAAGATGAAGATATAATAGTGAGGAATCCCTATTCCATTCGGCCTTATCAACATGTACTGGAACCGTTGTGTGCATACCTTTTGATTGCAGGAATGCAATATAAAAACCCTGAATTGGCTGGGAATTATAATGTAGGACCGGATGAAGGAGATTGCTGTGAAACCGGTAAATTAGTGGAACTTTTTCTAAAATACTGGAAAGGAAATAGAACATGGATTAATCAGTATTCAGGAGATTTGCATGAAGCACATTATCTGAAACTGGATTGTTCAAAAATAAAGACTGATTTTGGGTGGAAACCTAAATGGGGGATTGATATGGCTGTGAATAAGACAGTGGAGTGGACAAAAGAATGGATGGAGAACAGGAATGTAAATGTCTGTATGGATAAACAGATAAAAGAGTATTTCGCAGATTGAAAGTTACAGGTGAAAAAATGATAGAAAAAAATGTGGTGGTATTAGGGGCTGGTATAGCAGGATTATCATATGCTTATAATCATACAGATGAAGATGTTACAATATACGAGCAGAACAGTTATTATGGAGGATTGTGTCATAGTTTTAAAGTGAAGGATTGTACTTTTGATTCAGCAGTACATCTTTCGTTTACGGAAGATATGCGTGTTAGAGAAATATTTGATAAAAGTGACTATATTCTTCATAAGCCGGTTTCTTATAATTTTTATTATGGAAAATGGATTAAACATCCGGTTATTAATAATATAGCACCTATGGAAAATGATTTTAAAACAAAATGCATTGTTGATTTCTTTGAAAGGGATAAGGATTTAATCATTAATAATTATAGTGACTATCTTTTGAAAGCTTATGGAAAGTCTTTTAAAGAGAAATTTTATGATGTGTATACAAAAAAATATTGGACAGTGGAATCTCAAGATTTGTCAACTGGATGGATAGGGAAAAGATTACCGAAAGTAAATAATGCAGATATAGTCAGAGGTTCATATGAGATTATGCCAAGAAATGATTATTATGCCAGGGAGATGCGTTATCCAAAAGGAGGAAATGGATTTGAAACATTTCTAAATCCACTGATTGAAAATGTAAATGTACAATATAACTGGAAGGCTGTAGAAATAGATTTAGGAAGAAAAATAATATTATTTGATAATGGTGAATATGTACATTATCAAAAACTGGTAACATCTGTTCCTTTGCCGGAATTGATTGAAATGACTAGGAATTGTCCGGAAATAATAAGAGAGCAAAAAGAGCAATTGATGTATACAAAAATCAGTCTTGTTTCGGTTGAAGTCAGGAAAAGTTATCTGATGCCATACTTATGGTATTATATATACGATGAAGATATTATGGCTGCAAGGGTAAATTGCCCTGGCATAAAATGCAGTGATAATGTGCCGGCAGGAATGAGTTCAATGCAATTTGAAATATATCATACAAAAAATGAGAGGGTGGATAAAGATAAAATTATTCAGAATACATTGTATGCCATACAAAAAATGAATTTGTGTAAGGATGAAGATATAGCATTTATAGATTATAGATTATTACCTTATGGTAATGTTATTTATCAATTACACATGGAGAAATATCGTGACAGGGTAATTCAGTATTATGAAAAACAGGGGATTAAGTTGATTGGAAGATTTGGCAGATGGGAATATTTTTGGAGTGATCAAAGTTTTTGCAGTGCAATTTAGCAAAATAAATAGTAATTTAAAAAATATATTGCAGAATCAGGTAGATGGAGGAATGCAGATGAAGAGATGGAATACAGAAAATGAAGCACGGGATGAGATAAAAGAATTAGTTGCTGATTTTTACCATGAATTTAAAGAGCCAAAGGAAACAAAAGAAAATTTTAAACCAGGTAACAGAGTAAGTTATGCCTCAAGGGTTTATGATGAAAAGGAAATGCAGAGTCTGACGGATGCGATGTTGGATTTTTGGCTTACAACAGGAAGATTTGCAGATGAATTTGAAAAAAAATTTGCAGAATGGATAGGTGTAAAATATGCACATCTTGTAAACAGTGGTTCTTCGGCAAATTTGATTGCTTTTTCTGTCTTGACAGCGGAGGAACTTGGAGATCGGCAGATAAGAAGAGGTGATGAAGTAATCACGGTTGCATGTGCATTTCCGACAACTGTAACACCAATATTACAATATGGTGCAGTACCTGTATTTGTGGACGTGACAGTGCCTCAATATAATATTGATACTACAAAATTGGAAGAGGCACTATCTGAAAAAACAAAAGCAGTTATGATTGCTCACACATTGGGAAATCCATTTGATTTAAAAGCAGTAAAGGAGTTCTGTGATAGAAATAATCTTTGGCTGATTGAGGATAACTGTGATGCACTTGGAACACAGTATACAATAAATGGTGAAACAAGATATACAGGTACATGGGGAGATATTGGGACATCGTCTTTTTATCCTCCACATCATATGACGATGGGAGAGGGTGGATGCGTATATACTAATAATGCAGAACTTCACCGTTTGATTTTATCTTATCGGGACTGGGGAAGGGATTGCATTTGTCCGAGTGGCCAGGATAATTTTTGTGGGCATAGATATGACAGGCAGTTTGGTGAACTCCCTATGGGATATGACCATAAATATGTATATAGTCATTTTGGCTATAATCTTAAAGTTACAGATCTTCAGGCAGCAGTTGGAATAGAACAGCTGAAGAAAATTCCTGCATTTATTGAAAAAAGAAGATATAACTGGGATAGATTACACAAAGCTCTTGAGTGTGTTCATGACAGGCTGATTTTGCCGGAGCCGGCAGAGAACAGTGAACCGTCATGGTTTGGCTTTCTTATTTCGATAAAACCAGACACTGGTATAAAGAGAAGGAAAGTTATTGAGTATATTGAAAGGCATAACATTCAGACAAGACTGCTTTTTAGTGGAAATCTTATTAAACATCCGTGTTTTAACCAAATCAGAGATACAGATGCCTATCGTGTGGTAGGAGATTTGGACAATACAGAATTTATCATGAATAATACATTCTGGGTAGGAGTATATCCGGGAATGACAGATAAAATGATAGATTATATGGCTGAAATTATTATTGAGGCTGTAAGGTTGTAAGGTGGTAGCTATGAAGAAAGTAATTGTTACTGGTGCAACAGGGTTTATTGGAGAGGCATTATGTGAAGAATTGATAAAAAGAAATTATGAAGTTATAGCTATTGTCAGAAATATGAGTAAAGTATCTGAAGTATGGAAAAATAGGGTTCATTATGTTGTATGCGAACTGGAGAACATTCAGGAAATTGATAAGAAAATTGAGGACAGGGATATCGATATCTTTTTTCATTTTGGCTGGGATGGACTGACTGAACCAAAAAGAAGCAATATCGATATTCAGTTGAATAATGTAAAAAATGCATATCAGGCATTAATGTCAGCAAAAAAGATAGGATGCAGACGATTTGTGTATGCAGGTTCAATTATGGAATATGAAGCAATACATGATTTGGCAAGTACATCTGAAATGACAGGGATGGGGAAGTTATATGCAGGAGCTAAAATGTATGCGGATTATGTCTGTAAAACAAAATCAAGAGAATTACAAATAGAATATATAACTTTGATTATTTCAAATATATATGGTCCAACAGATAAGTCAAGAAGATTTATAAATAGTACAGCAGATAAGATGCTAAAAAATGAAGATATTAAACTATCATCATGTGAGCAAATGTATGACTTTATCTATATAAAAGATGCAGTTAGTCAAATGATAGCTGTAGCTGAAAGAGGGAAAGATTTGGAGAGATATTATATCGGAAATTCGAAACCAAGGAGGTTGAAAGAATTTGTATTTGCTATGAAAAAAGTTTTAAATAGCAGATCTGAATTGCATTTTGGAGCAATTGAGCGAAAAGGAAGCGATTTGAATTATGAAGAGTTAGATACAAATAAGGTCGAGAGAGAACTGGGAATTCAGCCAACAGTTGATTTTGAAACAGGAATAGGGTATTTGAAAACAGAAAAACTGTGTATTTTGGAGAAAATGGAGGAATTCACTGATTGGTAGACTAAATTCTTATTTTTCTCTTTATTTTGAAACTTTTTCTGTTTCTACGGCACAGACACTGCTTTTACTGGTATGTTCCATCCTGGCACTTTATTCTTATTAAATAGTGCAATCGGGTAGCATATGGAAATAAAAATAAAAAATACAATATTTTTCCAAATTGCTATAAAGTATATTAAAGTTTGTGTCGATATATAAAACAGTAACAAGGTAAAATAGAGAAAATTGAGGTGTTATCATGGATGAGAACAACGTGAAAGCTAGGAGCAAAAAGAAAAAAACCTTGGTTATTGTAGTAGTGTTGGTACTTTTTGCAACGGTTGGAGCCTTGGGAGCTGTATGCATACATTTATATCAGAAGAGTAGTGCAGGACAGGAAGAGGAAACAACACTTAAGAATGCAGCGGTATCCGGTTCGGCAATTGTGGTTTCTGACGACAAGCGTGATGTGGCCGGTGAAATAAAACAAAAAGCTGCAGATGGTAAGATTGTTGTAAAAATGACACAAAGCTGGGTATTCGAAGACGGATGTAAGACAAGCAATGCTTATCTTGCCAATTCAGAGAGAAATTCTTATGATCTGAGATTTGAGATATCATTGGCTGATACAGGTGAAGTGCTTATGACATCACCAGATGTACCAGTTGGTTCCTGTATCGAAAATTTTGGATTGGAAAAGACTCTGGATCCGGGAGATTACGATGTTGTAGTGGCACATCAGCAGATAAAAGATGGCGAGATTTATAATACTGTACGCACATCGATAACAATAACCGTAAAGTAAAATTGTTTCATACCGCATTGCGGTTGAAAATATAAAGCTCTTATTTAATAATAATTGTTTATTCAAGGAGGAATAGAAGATATGTTTAGAAAAAAAGTTATCGCAACAGCAACAACAGCAGCACTTGTAACAGGTATGTTTGCAGGTACAGCAATGGCAGCTGAATGGAATGAAAATGGCGGCTCACAGACAGTAGAAGGTGTATCAACAGCAGTACAGCCGACTATCAGTGTGGAATTACCGGGTGATTTGGCATTTGGTATCAACCCATTAAAACTGGATGCTGATGAGGATCAAAAAGCAGATGGGCAGATTGTTGCAACAAGTTATGGCATTGTGAATTACAGCAATGTACCAGTTTTGGTAAATGCAAAGACAAGTGCGAAAGCTGGAACAGGAGTTAATTTAAAAGCGAGTATAGAGTATAATAGTAATACAAATGAATTGAAACCAGCAGTTGATACTGATAAAGATGTATTTTTGCTTCAGGTATTTCCTAAAACAGGTGGAGTAGCTTATTCAAATGATACAGGTGTTACCATTACTGGTAATGCAATAACTAAGAAGGCTACTGGTGGGGTTAACAATGCAACAACAGCACAGACTGCGGGAGCACTGGTTTTAAGTGAAACTCCAAATAGTGTTGATTTCAAACTTGCAGCATTTGAAAACGATACAGTAAAGGCTACAAATGCAAGTGGTTTTACTTTTGATGGAGTAGTAAATCCAAATGCAACTTTTGCAGATGGTGATGTTACAGTAAGCACTGTATTTACATTAAGTGTAATTTCTCAGAAACAGTATGACAATGGTTATAAGGCTGATGAAACTAATTTTGGAACAACGGGTTCAGCAGCGATTGATACTAGTATTGTAGTGAGCAAGTAATAATATTGAATCATAAAGATATTCAAGGAGGAATAAAAACATGTATAAAAAGAAACTTATTGCGTCAGCGACAACAGCAGTACTTGTAACAGGGATGCTTGCAGGTACAGCAATGGCGGACGAATTAAATGAAAATGGTGCTACACAGACAGTAACGGGTGAATCATCAGCAGTACAGCCGATCATCAGTGTAGAATTACCTGGAGATTTAACATTTGCGATTAATCCTTTAAGATTGGATGCAAATGATGATGGAACAAAAGATGAACAGATCGTTGCAACTAGTTATGGAATTGTAAATTACAGCAATGTGCCGGTTTTAGTGAATGCAAAGACTAAAGCAGTAGCTGCAAATAATACAAATTTATTAGGTACCGCTACTGTGAATTATGATGCAAACACAGATGAATTAACATCAGCAGCTGGAACAAAAGATGTTTTATTAATTCAGGCATTTCCATCAGCTACCGATGGAGTTGCATGGTCAAACGATGCTGTAACAGTTAAAGCACAGGAATTTAAAAAAATCGCTGATGCTGCTGGGGCAAAAGCAAAAGGCGGATTGATTTTATCTGGTTCTGAAAATGATGTTAATTTTAAGTTAAATGCAGTATCAGCGAATGGTGAACCGGCTGCGGATGGTGTAAGTGGATTTACATTTGTAGGTGCAGTAAATCCGAATGCTACATTTGATGATGGAGATATTACAGTATCTACAACATTTACACTTACTACACTTACGGCAGATCAGTATAAGAATGGTTATAAGACAAGCACTGATTTAACAGGTGTACATACATCAGTTGTTGAAAAAGTACAGTAATAGTTGATAGTATGTAAGTAAAATATATTAAATAAGAGATTTTAGTACCACGGATTGGGATAATATCAATCCGTGGTATTTTTCTTTAGTGTACTTGGTGACGCACTATTTTTCCATACAGTTACAGATAAGTTTGGAAATCTTTGTTATGATTTTCCAGAGAATCTCTGTAACAGTATGTGCAACCATTTTGGCAGTAGACCTGTCAAAATTCTGCATTAAGAAAAATAATATTATGTAACAATAGCATAAAATGCAATAGTACAATATTTTTTTTGCTAACATATTGCAATATCTCCTTCCTGTAGAATGTTACACATCTTATCTGTGTTCATAGATAAGTATGGTGAAATAATTAAAAAAGATTTTTAATACAAAATAAAATTTCATTTTGAACTGTTTATATTGAAACGGCATGGAAATCAGTAAAGAACTTTGGCTTATATATATAATTGGCTGAAGTTCTTATTTTTTATGCGGTTTTTAATTAAAATATATTTACAAAAATAAAATAATATTGTAATATAAATTCACGAATAAGAAATATATAACTGCCAAACAGGAACGGGATGTGAAGATGCAGCATTTGACAGTAAAACGGAAAGATAATATAATGAATATAGGAGGAAACCGAGTATGACGGGATACAAAAGAGTCAGAGAGATGACACTGGAAGAGAAACGAGAGAAAGTTGCCGGATTTAATGTAATGGATGACGTATTTTTCCAGAAGATGATGGAAGACAAAGAGGTATGTGAAGAGATTCTGAGAATTATTCTGGAGGATTCCAAAATGCGGGTATTAGAGTGTGTTCCGCAGGCATCTATTAAAAATCTGAATGGAAAATCAGTAGTTCTTGATGTTTTGTGCCGGGACAGTGATGGAAAATATTGTAATGTAGAAGTCCAGAAGGCAGATGATGACGATCACCAGAAGAGGGTAAGGTATAATGCAGCCCTGATAAGCATGTATACCATGCAGGCAGGGAAAGACTATAAGGAACTTCCGGATGTAAAGGTAGTATTTATTTCCCGGTTTGATGTTTTCAAAGCAGATCATGCCATGTATCATGTGGACAGAGTGGTAAGAGAAACCGGTCAGAAAGTAGAGAATGGACAGAGTGAGATATATGTCAATGCAAAAGTAAAAGACCAGACGTCCGTATCAGAACTGATGGAGTACTTTACAGACAGTAATGGACGGAAGGAAATATGTCCGAAACTTTCAAACCGGGTTATGATGTTTAAGACAGAGCAGAAAGAGGTGACAGAAATGTGCGAATTAATGGAAAAGGAAAGACTTGCTGGACAAGAAGAAGGAAAACAAGGGGAACGGATTCGGTTAATTGTGAATCTGGTGGATAAGCTGGGAATGAGTTTTGAGGATGCGTGCCGGTTTATGGAGATACCACAGGAGGAAATAGAGGAGTATCGAAGAAAGGCAAAGTTATGAAGCTATTATATTATACATGGGATGAACACTGCAGTTATGATATCAGGCAGTGTTTTGAGCAGCTTGGATATGAGTACAGGGTTTGCAGTTATGAAATGAAGAATAAGCTGGAGTCGGCAGAGTTCACAGAGCAGCTGCAGAAACTGCTGGAAGAGGATGATTATGATTTCATATTTTCATTTGCGTATTTTCCGGTGATTGCAGAGGCAGCAGCTGCAAACAGGGTAAAATATGTATCGTGGATTTATGACAGTCCGCTGTATTCCCTGTATACCGATTCGGTATTCCATAAATATAATTATATTTTCCATTTTGACAGTACAGAAGTGGAACGGTTGAAAAAATGCGGGGTGGATCATATTTATCATATGCCATTGGCAGTGAATGCGGACCGGCTTGGAAGCCTGGATAAAGAAGATGGATTTTTATATGATGTATCCTTTGTTGGAAAGCTGTACAGGGATCAGTATAATTTTTTTGACCAGATTAAGGGAATGCCGGAGTATTACAAAGGCTATTTTGATGCATTGATTCAGACACAGATGAAGCTGTTTGGGTATAATGTGATTGCGGATGTGCTGACACCGGAGGAATTTAAGAAGATTTCTACGTTTATCGGGTTTAAAAATGATGGGCAGATGTTTCTGGATGCCAGGGATATGTTTATTAATATACTGGAGAAAAAAGTGACAGCCGTGGAAAGAACCGGATTATTAAAGGCACTATCCAGGTATTATCCTGTTACATTGTTTTCCGATGTGACAGACGCTGAATTGCAGAACGTTGCGTTTAAGGGATATGTGAATTACCTTACGGAGATGCCTGATGTTTTTCACAGATCGAGGATTAATCTGAATATAACACTCCGTTCTATTCAGACGGGGATACCGCTCCGCTGTCTTGATATTATGGGAGCAGGCGGATTCCTGCTGTCGAATTATCAGCCGGAACTGGCGCAGCTCTTTGAAAATGGAAGAGAGATGGCAATGTATGAGAGCAAAGAAGATTTGCTGGATAAGGTAAATTATTACCTGACACATGAGGAAGAGAGAAAAGAAATCGCATATCTTGGAAGGGAAAAGGTTCGAAAAGAGTACGATTATAAGGTGGCAGTGCAAAAAATTGTGGAAATCGTAAAAACAGATAAATTGTCATAGATTTGTTAAATAAAATGTAAAATCCGCCGATATAAATTAAGGATTGGACAAATCCGGGCTTTGAGGAAAAAGTCCAGAACAGACATGGAGGTTGCAGATAAAGATGGATACAAGAGAACAGCAGATGGATTTACTGGAATCCGTGGTGGAATATGCACCAAAAGCAATCGGTGAATTAAAGAAGTTATCGGTGGAATTTTATGGATTAAAGCAGGATGATTCGGACGAATATCTTGATTTTGTACTTGAGAACAGTAACTGGCTGATTCAGGCATTGAATGCGACAATGCCGCTTTTAAATGAAGAGAGGCAGAGAATAGATAAGGAATGTGCCGATCGTGCAGTTCTTGAATTAAATGAGGCACTTTCTTCCCAGGTGGATGCGAGAATAGCGGATGCATTGGATAAGGGACTGATACCGGTACTGGAAGAATTCCTGCGGGCAGCAGAAGAAGTTCTGTAAATTATGTAAGAATAAGATGGGATAAATCATATAAGTAAGAAAAGAGAGCGGTTTTCCGGGAATGAAATAAACCTGGGAATTGCTCTCTTTTTTGCACTGGTTATCAGATTACATTAAATGATTAAGGATTATTAATTAGGAATGATTCAGATGCTGCTATAATCCAGATGATCCAGATTCTTCATGCCTTTAATTGCAAGACCGTCTGTCAGATTAATACATTCTGTGCCGGATTTTACAAGCCGCTTTTCGATCCATTTCCGATAGGAAAGAAAAGTTGCCGTTGTAAGTATTTTATTTCCGTGAATGTCTTTTTCACTGATATAGTGGTGCGTGTCTGAGATGTTGCCGGAAATTCCGAAAGCATGACTTTTTTTCTCTGGATAAGCCAGGTCAAGTCCGGTTGTAATCAGGGTGGAACATCCCATGCGCAGGGCGAAATCTATGGCAGCGGTAGATACCGAGCCGCCGGTTTCAAACAGCAGAAGCGAATGCTCTCTGGCAAAATCTTCACTTTCGGCAAAGTCTTTCTGAAAGAAAATATATTTTTTTCCACAGAAGGTATCCACGGCAGAGTTTGATGCGGTGGAAAGGTATAGAAGTTCTGCAGCGGTTTGTGGAAGATCCCGCAGCTGCCATGCCAGGGAAGGTTTTGCATCCGTGATGATGACATAGTCCGGCACAAAGTTCTGCGATAAAAGCATCCGGTAAATTTTGCCAGCACAGATGGTAATTGTATCCGGATGGAGCGCTTTGTATTTTATAATTTCCGGCAGGTGGGTTTCACTGCCAGGTCCGCCTCCGAGATATACCACTGGTTTTCCGGAGATTCTGCATTTCAGAGAATCGGCAGGAAGATCATTGCGGCGGATATTATAATAGAAGTTTTCGGAGAGCGACTGAAGCTGCTCTTCCACGGAACTCATCTGAAGAAAATATTCTGTCAGAACATTTTTGACTGCATGATTTTCCATAGACTGCATGGTCGGATAGTGAATCAGTACTTTGCAGTCGGATTCTTTTACCAGGGAATCCAGCTCGGAAAGGGATGGCGAATAGATAATCTGGAAACGTTCTTCGGTCAGCGCATAGGAAAAATCAACCATTTGCATGGCAAGACCTATGATATTCAGATCCGGCTCTAAAACGGTAATGCGGTATCGGCGGTCTTTTAAAAACATGAAAAGTGCGTGATAACCGAGTCCAAGCCCGATGATGGCATAGTGAAACATCCCTTCTTCCGCATAAGATTCTGCAAAGTGGTATCCTTCCATCCATGGATTTTTGTTTGAATGAAAATAGATGCTTCCACCGGAAAAGTTCTTTTTTAAGGTAAAGGCCCCGATTCCGGATGGCTCCGGCTGATAGACTGTCTTATCCGGATTGGAAAAGTCGTGTGTTTCCAGAAGCCGGCAGAGCTGTTCGCCGGCTTTTCCAGATTGCTTCAGAGCCTGCATATTTTGGGGAAAATAATTCTCATAAGGAAACTCCAGTTCTGCAAGAACAGAGGCCTGGAGTTCATAAAGGCAGGGCAGCAGTTCCAGATCGAGAATATCACCCAGCAGAACATAATCCGGTATATTCTGGGCATCCAGCATTTTACCCAGATAAGAATTCAGTAAGGATATGCTCTGCTGGTTTAAAAGAGTGCTGCAGTTATTGAACAGCTGTGTAAAATAAAAAATCAGCTCTTTTATATGAAATGCTGTTTTCCAGAAATGCTGCTTTCTGATATCCGTGATGGCAGTCTCACTGGTATGTATAATGGAACGGAGGGTATCCATCAAAGTGTATAATGTATTCATAGGAATCCTTTCCGATAGAAAAGCTGCTAGTGTTTATATGAGAAATCCTGTTGATTAACTTCGGGATATAGAGGTAGAACCGGAATTACGGGTACTGCTTCTGGAGGAACGGAAACCGCCACGTCCCTTCATATCCTTCTCTTCATCTTTCTTAAAACGTATACTGCCTTCGTTTCTTGGCTTCTCGCCCATGCCTGCCACATAAAATGCCTTATTCAGGTCATTGGCTGTTTTGCGGACACAGTCCGGGCAGAAATGACCATAACGGATGGAGCATCCGCAGGATTCACATTTGATGTAATATTTACTGCCTTCCGGAATTTCAACTTTTCCATCACGGAGCATCAGATTAAGTTTTTCCAAAGATACTCCTGTCGCTTCTGAAATCACCCCCATGGTGGACACTCCATTTTCATCGATAAATTTTTTTACTTTACCAAAATCATCGTATTCCACATTGCCGCAGCTGTTGCAGATGTATTTGCCAGACCCTTTATAAAACAAGGAAGCTCCGCATTTGCTACATTCCACAGGTTTGTTTTCGAGGATATATTTTACGTCAGAACCATTCATGTATTTGACTCCTTTCAAAATTTGCTTTTTTACGTTGTTCTTTTAAGAACATAATTATACACAAATTATAGTATAAAAATCAATATTTGTCAAAAAAATTATACAGGATTCATAAAAAAATTGGTACTTATTTTAAATTGACAATCAACTCTGAATGGTATATCATTATATTATAAATTAAGATTAGGAGGTGTCTTTATGATAAGCAGTGTATATGATTATTACTTATCTACTTATGGTAATAAGGAAGTATCGAAATATGATTCTCATAAGAACAGTGAATTAAAAGAAGTTTATTCTTCCATGCTGAAAGTAAACAGACATTCTCCTTTGTATAAGTTTGAGAATCTTACCAGTGCCCAGAAGTATGCAATCGATATCAAAGAGACGGCGAGATCTTTCCGGAATGTTGCGGCATCGCTTACAAATGCGGACGGAAGTATTGCAGCATTCACAAAGAAACAGGCACAGTCTTCAGATGAGAATATTGCAGATGCAGTGTATCTTGGAAATGATGAAGGAAGTACAGGATTTGAGCTTGAGGTAAAGAGCAGGGCAAAGGGTCAGGTGAATACGGGGATTTTCATGGACGGTCAACAGGGCATTGATTCCGGAAGCTATTCTTTTGACCTGGCAATCGGCAAATATACCTATGAATTTTCCTTTGATGTGGAAGAAGGAAAGAGCGGAAGTGATGTACAGAAGCAGATTTCAAACCTGATTAACCGTTCGGAGATCGGTCTGCGGGCATCGGTTGTGCAGAATGAAGAAGGACAGACAGCAATCCAGATTCGTTCGGAAGAAATCGGAATGCCGGAAAATGGACAGGATGAGATTTTTCAGATTCAGAATAATGATAAGAGTGAAGCGGGAAATATTGTGCGGAAACTGGGACTTGATCAGGTGGACACACTGCCGGCGGATGCGGTATTCCTGGTAAATGGGGAAGAACATACATCTGATTCCAATTCCGTGGTGATTCATAATTTCCGAATTTCCCTGAATGGGGAAGGTCAGGAGAATCCGGTGCAAATAAGTCTGAAGCCGGATTTTGACGCAATGCGTGAGAATGTAACGGAATTAATCGATGCATATAATTCCATGATAGATATGGCGGCAGCACATAAGGATGATGGTACGGAAGGCGACCGGCTGCTGAATGAGATTACAAGAATTACCGCAAGATACAAGGATGGACTTGATTCAGCGGGATTCATGGTAGGAGATGACGGACATATCAGTATAGAAGATGCGATTCTGATTCAGTCGGATCGGGAAGGAACGATGAGAGAAGGACTGGAACGGTTAAATTCGCTGAAGAACGCACTGGTGAAAAAAGCAGGTGATATGTCGGTCGATCCGATGAAATATGTCAACAAAAAAATGATCGCATATCCAAATCCGGTTCGTAATTTCACAAATCCATATATTTCTTCTATATATAGTGGAATGATGTTTAACGGATACATCTGATGCAGGGTACTATGCTTTCGGAGTAAACAGCGATTTACCGGAAGTATTCATGAAGATAAAGATAAAGAAAAAGGATTGACTTTCATCGCAAGCTGTGCTATAGTAGGAAAGTGTTGGAAGAAGTCCTTTTTTTTTGCAAAAATTTTTTGCAGAAAAATGCAGACAAAAATCAAAAAAATTTAGTGGAGGTGGAAGCTGTGCGCGTAAAGATCACATTGGCATGTACGGAGTGTAAGCAGCGTAATTACAACATGACAAAAGACAAAAAAACACATCCGGACAGAATGGAAACAAAGAAGTATTGCAGATTCTGTAAGTCACACACATTACACAAAGAAACAAAGTAATTGGATGGAGGTAAGGATATGAGCGAAACTGTATCAACAGAAGTGACTCTGGAAGAAAAAACAGTGAAAGCTGATAAGTCTTCTGAAAACAAGTCTCCGGACAAGAAACAGAAGGGTGGCAGATTTGCTGCTTTGAAGGCAGAGTTCAAGAAGATTGTCTGGCCGGAAAGAGCTAGCGTTGTCAGAAATACAACGGCTGTAGTCCTCGTTTCAATTTTTATTGGTATCGCGGTAAAAGTATCAGATTTACTCATACAGGCGTTACTTGACTTATTGTTGTAATAATTGTGTAAGGAATAGGTGATTGTATGGAAGAGAAGGAACAGGATAAAGAAGCAAAATGGTATGTTGTGCATACCTACTCAGGATATGAGAACAAAGTAAAGACTGATATCGAAAAGACAGTTGAAAACAGAAAGCTTCAGGATCAGATTCTGGAAGTCGCAGTTCCTATGCAGGACACCGTAGAGATGAAGAATGGGGCAAAGAAACAGGTTGAGAGAAAATTATTTCCGGGCTATGTTCTTATCCATATGTTCATGAATGATGACACATGGTATGTTGTCAGAAATACAAGAGGTGTTACAGGATTCGTGGGTCCGGGTTCCAATCCGGTATCGCTTACAGAAAGTGAGATCAAATCTCTGGGAATTGATATTCCGAAGATTGTGATTGATTTTGAAGTGGGTGACAGTGTTACCGTAACAGGCGGTGCCTGGGAAAAAACAGTTGGTGTGATTAAGAGCATCAATGAACACAAGCAGAGTGTTACGATTACTGTTGATATGTTTGGCAGGGAGACCCCTGTTGAAATTGGCTTTACAGAAATTAAAAAGATTGAATATTAATCAATCGGAGTTCATCAAATTTAGGAGGTGCCAATCATGGCGAAGAAAGTAGAAGGATATATTAAGTTACAGATCGCTGCCGGTAAGGCAACACCAGCACCACCAGTTGGACCAGCACTTGGTCAGCATGGTGTAAATATTGCTCAGTTTACAAAGGAGTTTAATGCAAGAACAGCAGATCAGGATGGAATGACAATTCCTGTTGTTATCACTGTTTATTCAGACAGAAGTTTCAGCTTCATTACAAAAACTCCTCCTGCTGCAGTATTATTAAAGAAAGCCTGCAAGATTAAGTCAGGTTCAGCAGTACCAAACAAGACAAAGGTAGCAACAATTTCAAAAGCAGATCTTCAGAAGATTGCTGAGACAAAGTTACCTGATTTAAATGCTGCATCCCTTGAAGCTGCTATGAGCATGATCGCTGGTACAGCAAGAAGTATGGGTATCACA
>ERZ773216.2635-NODE-2635-length-16976-cov-2.667809_pt1 | contig 16976 bp, 14 predicted proteins | sample MGYA00511259_ERZ773216 | MGnify/ENA primary metagenome ERZ773216 (study PRJEB29015, sample SAMEA2737764) | human gut metagenome | biome: human gut; feature: human-associated habitat; material: faeces | place: China | collected 2012 ... | reverse complement strand
AGATCACCGGCAGGGTTACGGTGTCCCCCGCGGCGGAAAAGCTGGGACGGTATTTCATCTCCTGGTCCCACAGAATCGGGATCTCCTCGTACATGGTCTGCAGCAGGACCGTGGAGGCCTTGGCGTACTGCTGGTTCCGATACAGTCCCGTATCCTGGTACATCAGCCGGTCCAGATCCCGCTCCGCCTGATAGGCGGCGGTGGTGACCCGGGCCTGGTTCTGGTCCACCGGGAAGCGGTCCAGAGAGACGGATTGGGGACAGTGGACCTCCAGCAGATCCGGGGTGTGGAGGGCGCTGCCCTCATTCAGATTGGGGAGCAGCAACAGGACATCCACCGGCAGGCGGGCCAGCAGCCGCAGGAACAGGGCTCCGGTGTCCGACGCGCATCTGCCAAACTGGAGAAAGACCGCCACCTCCGGCGCCTTCCAGTCCGGAAAGAGGTCCTTCTGATACCGGTTCAGCCAGCACAGGAGGTACACCGCCCGGCTGGTGAGCTTGGAGACGCTGCCGCCGCACCGCTCCCCCTCCTCCAGCACCAGATCGATGAAAGCTCGGGTCATCAGGCGCTGGAGCTCCACATTGGCCGGATACCGGATGTTGGCGGCGAGACCCGCCGCCAGCTGCTCTGCGGAGGCGTAGTTGCCCCGCTTGACCGCGGCGATCTCCTCCGGCCCGGGGGGCGCGGGGTCTCCGTTGACCACGCAGATCCGGCGGCCGCCGCCCTGGAGGGACTGATAAAACGCGAAGAGGTCGTTGGTATAGGTGAGATTGTCCTCCACGCCGTACTGGCAGAGGAAGAGGTTGCAGAAAAAGCGGGGATCGTTTCCGCGGGCCTGCACAGCCGTCAGCGCCGCGTTCAGCTCTGCCTTCTGCACCCAGGCGTTGGTGCAGGGAGAGAGGGAGGGCGGCGTGCCGTAGAGCCGCTGGCGGCGCACCTCCCGCTCCAGCTCCGCCTGAAGCTGCTTGACACCGAAGCCCGCCGGGAAGGACCCCAGGCCAGGGGCCTGATACAGGTGCGACAGGGCCGACTGGGGGTCCACGGTGAGATATGCCTGGTCGCCGCCGCACTCCAGCAGGACGATATCCGCCCCCGCCCGGGAGAGGACCGTCAGCAGCTGCAGCTCATAATGGCTCACGTCCCCGGCATAGAGGATCTTGGGCAGCGTCTCGCCGCCCAGCACGTTGACGATCCGCTCGAACTTGTAGTAGAGCCAGCACATGTATTTCATGTAGGCATTGCGGAGCATATTGTCGTTTTTGCCCGCCCGGCGTCCAGGGTGGCATACATGGCCGTCACCACAGCGTCCCGCTGCCCGTCCGTCATCCGGGGCAGCCATTTTTTCAGCCGCTGGGAGAGAAAATCCCGGTCCATCTGGAAACCGGACCCCATCATCTCATTGAAATAGGACAGGTTGTCGGGCGTGGGGTTGGGGATGCGCCCGTCGATGATGACGCCGGACCGGCGGGCCGCCTCATAGTAGCGGCGCAGAAAAGCGGCCACCGTCTCCCCGTACCCGGCGATCCGGCAGAAAAACACGCGGGACCCGCCCCGTTCCGAGAGCGGGCGGAAATAATCATTCAGTTGTGCCGTTCCCGCCTGTTGAAACATCGTAGCCCAGTCTCTTTCTCATCACAAGATTTGTGTTTCTCATTATAGCGGCTTTGGAGAGGATTTTCAACAGATGCATGGAGCATAGCTTGAGAATCCACAAAAATTTTACATTCGTCAGCATGGCGCGGGTATTTTCTTCTCCGGCGGGAAGTGCTATAATAGCGCCCATAAGTGCCCGGCCGAAGCCGGCCGCTGATCTGAAGGTAAAAGAGGATGAGCATGAGAAGCAAGTTGACTGGATATGACGTGGGAGCACTGCTCTACTGCCCTGCCAACGCCCACGGGTCGATTGTGGGCGCGATTGTGGAGCAGCGGTTTCCAACGCCGTATTCTCTGGCGTTCTGCCTGGAGGACACGGTGCGGGAGGACGCCGTGGCGGACGCGGAGCGGATGCTGCGGGGGACGCTGTCCCGGATCGCGTCCGCTGCGGAGGGCGGCTCCTTTTTTCTGCCGCCCATTTTTGTCCGGGTCCGGTCACCGGAGCAGCTGCTGCGGCTGGCGGAGTACGCCCCGTTTTCCTCCATTCTCCGCGGATTCATCCTGCCCAAGTTTTTCCTGGAGAACTGCGGGGCCTATCTTGCAGCCATCCGCTCCATCGGCCGGACGGAGGAGTACTTCTATATGCCGGTGTTTGAGTCTGCGGCCATGATTCCCCCGCAGACTCGCCGGGAGGCTCTGACGGAGGTGCGGGCCCAGCTGGACACCGTGTCTGGCTCCATTTTAAACATCCGGGTGGGGGGGAACGACCTCTCCCACGCCTTCGGCCTGCGCCGTCCGGCAAATCGGACCATCTACGACCTGCGCCCGGTGGCGGATATCCTCATCGACATCGTGGCGGCTTTCGGCACTCAATACGTGGTGTCCGGCCCGGTATGGGAGTATTACTCCGGCGAGGGATGGGAAGAGGGGCTGCGCCGGGAGATGGAGCTGGATCTGCTGAATGGCTTCACCGGCAAGACCGTCATCCATCCCAATCAGATCCCCGTGGTGAACGAAATGCTCCGCGTCTCCCAGCGGGATTACGCGGACGCCCGGGCTATCCTGAACTGGGATACCGGCAGCGGCAGTCTGGTCTCTGCCAGTGAGGACGGCGGCCGGATGAACGAGTACAACACCCATAGCCGCTGGGCCCGGCGGATCCTCCTGCGTGCGGAGCGGTACGGCGTCAGGGCGTGAGAAAAAGGACTTGAATTTCGCTCCGACCTCCTGTATAATAAACCAGTATCCACCGGCCAGTGTGATGGAATTGGTAGACGTGACGGACTCAAAATCCGTTGGTGGCGACACCGTGTGGGTTCGAGTCCCACCACTGGCACCAGTTGAAAATACTCAGGTTTTTCATGAATTGAAAACCTGAGTATTTTCTTTTTGAAGCCCGGTTCTCTCCCCGAGTTCTCTCCTCCGGCTTAAATCGCGGCTGAGATGCCAGGGGTGATGCTGACTGTCTGGTTCATTTTCGTTGCAGGCTGTTTCTTGGAATCCGTGTCCAGGTGCGCGTAGATATTGGCGGTTGTAGCGTAGCTGCAGTGTCCCAGCCAATCCTGAATATCCTTCACCGCGACTCCGTTTTTCAGAAGCAGGGATGCGCACGTATATCTGAAATCGTGGAAACGAATCGGACGAAGGCCGTGCTGCTTCAGGACCCGTTTGAAATGGTCGGACACAAAATTAGGCTTATATGGGATACCAGCTCGTTGACATAGATGTACTCCGACTCCGTGTAGCAGTTTCCGCAGAACTCTTTACAAGTGGCTTTCCGTTCCTGCATCCGCAGCAGAAGTTCCCGGTACTGGGGAACCGGCGGCATCGTTATGCAGCTGGATTTGTTTTTCATACGGTTCTTGCCTTCGATCACACTCTTGCCATCGGAACGATACTGGACCACAGTATGGTCGACCGTGAGAGTATTTCCCTCAAAGTCGATTGCGCTCCACCGCGGTCCCATAACCCCACTTCTACGCAGGCCGTAGAACGCAGCCATCAGGACCGGAAATTCTACCGGATCTCCTTACATAAAATGTCCATCAAAAATGACCAAATAAATAAAATGGTTGTCTTAATGCATGTGTATTCGCTCCATACGGAGCCGGCCTGCAAAAGTAAGTATGCGCTCGTGTTACATTTTTGTTTCTCCCAAAAGGGAAAACCGTTCACATCTTCAAATGGATCATTTGATAGAAAAGTCACACGGGTGTGGAGGAATTCGTATGCCTAAGATATTTTCAGATTGAGCATTTTCCCTTTTCTGAAAAAGAGCAGGCCCATAACCACCATGTAGCCCTCCTTGAGCACCATAAGACCAAACAGGACCCACATCTGGGGATAGCGGAAGGCCAGACAAAGAGCCAATGCACCGTGTGTCAGTTTGTCCGCGATCGGGTCAAGCGCCTTGCCCAAATTTGTGATCATGTTGAACTTTCTTGCGATCATCCCATCAAACAGATCCGTGAGACTGGAGAGGAGGACAACACCTGCGGCCCAATGGTACGCTTCTTTTGCCAGATAGAGGTAACAGAATACCGGAATGAGGAGGAGCCGAAAATATCCCATCAGGTTCGGAATAGAGAATCTCTCTTTTGTGTTGAATGGCTTCATTGAGGTTCTTCTCCATCTCCTATATGCAGACAAGTCATGCGGAAGCAGAAGACTGGAAAAATTGCGACAACGCGTTTACAGCTTCGGCTTCGTCAGGGCCGTCTGCAGCGACCTGTACCTGCTGTCCCTGACGAAAGCCGAAGGAGACGACCCCGAGAAGACTTTTCGCATTGATGCTTCGCTCACCGGCGATTATGCGGATGGTGCTCTGAAAGACATTGACATGGCTTACAAACAGTGCGGCTGTATGTGTGGTGAAATCCTCCTCCAACTGCAATGAAAGGGTCCGCGTTGTCATGGTAATCGTCCTCCCAATGATAGATTTTCATTTATAAATGCTCGATCCAGGGGCTTCGGAACATGTGCGCTTATGATGCGCGATATTTGCGCTCTCCTTTGCACAGCCAGCCCTTTCTTCTCCAACTTCGAAATTCCCAGCGGGCCAGCAGCAGGCAGAGCAGGAACGCAAGAGCATCGGCTATCGGTGCGGCCAGAAGTGCGCCGTCCAGCCCGAAGGAGCGGGATAGCAGAAGCGCCAGAGGGATCAGGAAGCAGCCCTGCCGGGCCAGAGGAATCAGCAGGGACTTACCAGGCCGGCCGATCCCCTGGAAGAAGGAGGCTGAGGTCATGTGAAGGCCATACAGGAAAAAGGCCAGCATATAGAGCCGGAAGCAGTGCTGTGCGCAATCCAGATAGAGCGCATTGTCCGATACAAAGCAGCTTGCGATCTGCCGCGGGAACACCATGAAAATGAGAAACCACACCACTGAAATGCCTACTGCAATAAGAGAAGCTATATGGAATGTCTTTTGGACCCGCGCATAGTGGTTGGCGCCGAAATTATAGCCGTTGATGGGCTGGATGGCAGAGGACACCCCGACGAACATGGAGTGAGCGATCTGGTAGACCTTCATCATCATGCCGTAGACGGATAAGGCAATGTCACTGCCATAGACTGTGGCGGCTCCATAGGCCCGCATCAGATTGTTCAGGGTAATCTGCACCAGAGCGGAGAGCATCTGCGTAAGCAAGCTGGGGAGGCCCAGTGCCAGAATACGACAGGTCAGCTTCCGTGTAGGGCGCAGGTCCTCCCGCCGGATATGAACGGTTTTGAGGCGGCGCAGGTAGAGCAGGGCCAGGCATCCAGCAGCCACCTGCCCGATCACCGTGGCGATCCCGGCGCCCACAACGCCCATCTTCAGCGGAAAGATAAAGATAGGGTCCAGGATCAGGTTGATGACCGCCCCTGTCATCATGCACTTCATCATGTACTGCGGGGAGCCGTCTGCCCGGATAATGGCGGTGAAGGCGGGACAAAGGAGCTGGAACGGGATCCCCCATGCGATGGCGCGCATATAGGACAGAGACTCTGCATAGGCAGTCGACGTCGCGCCGAAAAGGACTACGATCTGCGGGGCGAAGATGCCGCAGGCCAGAGCGGCCAGCAGACCGCTGGCCAAGATCAGGGTGAGGGCGTGACTGATGGTGCTGTCCGCCTCCCGCTGCTCTTTCCGACCCAGGCACAGACTGATATTGGCGGCACATCCGTCTCCCAGCATCAATGCCACAGCATTGACCAGAATGGTCAGCGGGAACGCGATATTAGTGGCTGCCATTCCTGTAATGCCCACGCCCTGTCCGACAAAGATCTGATCCACGATGTTATAGAGGTAGTTGACCATCAGTGTCAGTGAGGTGGGAACGGCGTATCGAACGATCAGTTTGGGTATGGGATCCGTTTCCAATGGGTTTGGCTGCAGGTTTGGCTCCATAGCAAGGCTCCTTCCGTATTCATACTGGACGCTTCCGAGGGAGAAGCCGCCGGAAATAAAAAATCCCGGCGCCATTTCCCTGACGCAGAGAGATGGCTGTACCGGGTGCTTAGAGTATACACTTTTGCTTGAGGAGGATGGGCATCCGGCACGGCACCAGAAAGCCTTCTTCTCCCCTCCAGACCGAACCTGTTGGCTCCGGAATTCCACCGGATTAGCTGATCGCTCGCGGACTGTTACCGCCAGTAGAGAAATATCTCGTTTCCGAAGAAAACTTACATACCTAAATGTATCATTAAATAAAAGAACCGTCAAGGAAAATGTCCTTCCCGCCGTATCAACTTCTGCGCTTTCTGATCGATATCCTGTGTCTCGTACAAGGCATTCCATTTTGGCTTTTCCTGTGGTAAAATATCAAAATCGACAAAATCACAGGAGGCAGGACAGGGATGAAAACGGGCTTGGTCTTGGAGGGCGGCGCCATGCGCGGAATGTTTACCGCAGGCGTTCTGGACTCCTGGATGGATGAACAGATATCCTTTGATGGAATCGTCGGTGTGTCGGCCGGTGCGCTGTTTGGGATCAATGCTCCCGCCGGTCAGAAGGGACGCGCCATACGGTATAATTTGAAGTATATCCGGGATAAGCGGTACATGGGGCTGCGCTCGCTGCTGACCACGGGCAATCTGATCAACGCCGACTTCGCCTTCTATGAGGTGTCCTCCAAGCTGGATATATTTGATGAAGCGGCCTTTCAGAGATCGGGCGTTGACTTCTATGCCGCGGTCACCGATCTGCACACAGGCGCCCCGGAGTATATCCGGATCACAGAGCCGTTCCGTCAGATGGAGGTCCTGCGGGCCACCTCTGCCATGCCCTATGTCTCCCGGCCTGTGGAGTTGGATGGGAGATTCTACCTGGATGGCGGGGTCAGCGACAGTATTCCAGTCCATTTCTGCAAGAGTCTGGGCTACGACAAGACCGTTCTCGTGCTCACACGTCCCTTGGAGTATCGGAAAGAGCGGCCCGCAGCATGGCTTCAGCGATTCAACCGCCTCTATTACCATCGCTATCCGGCCTTTGTGGAGAGTCTGAACCGGCGGTGGGAAGTCTATAACCGGCAGGTGGAGGAGATCATAGGGATGGAGCAGCGCGGGGAGCTCTTCGTGGTTCGGCCCAATGGCCCACTCCCAATCAGGCGTGTGGAAAAGGACCCCGCCAAGCTGCAGGCTGTTTATGACCTCGGGGCAGAGGCCGGCAGGGCGTCTCTCAGCGGACTGAAAGAGTATTTGCTGACGCATGAATGATGGTAGATGATATAGGAAATTGCGCATCCAGCAGGCAGGGGCTTGTATGGATGCGCAGTTTTTCTTTGTGCAGTATACAGCGTCCCTTGGTCCAGGTATCATGATTGGCAAAACTGGCGGGATGGCATATATACTTTTTGAATAAAGAATTTCTGATACATATCGGACAAATTGACATTTTTTTCAAGTAACATTATAATGTTCATATATTCACTGCCACAAGAGGACGTGGTTAGAAGGGGTGAAGAATATGGATCAGGATCTGCCCTTATGGGTAGAGGGCTGCGCCGAAACATATATAATGTGGGTGTGAATGGAAGCAGACAGCTGCTGAAGATCTTGCCGGACAAAGGTATGCAGGTGCGGCCCTCTGGAGCAAACAAAGAAAAGGAGGGCATTTTTGATGGATCACAGCGTATTGACGATTTTGGATCTGGGAATCATTACGGCATACCTTGTCATCATGGTCCTGGTGGGGGTCTATTCCGTCAGGCGGATCCAGAACACAAAGGATTATTATGTAGCGGGCCGGTCCTTTGGGCCGATGGTGCTGATGGCCACCGTCTGCGCGACGATCATCGGCGGCAGCGGTCTGATGGGCCGGGCAGGTGTGGCCTATACCGACGGCTTCAAGGCGGTCCTTACCGCAATTCCATACCTTCTGGGAATGTTCATTTTCTCCGGCATCGCCGGGAAGATCTCGGATATCGGGATGCAGTACGGGATCACCTCTATCCCGGAGCTGTTTGAACGGCGGTTTGGCCGGGCAGCCAAGATCACCCTCTCTGTGCTGATCGCGTTCGCCATGATGGGGACGGTGGCCTCCCAGGTCACCGCCACGGCCACGATCATCCGGATGCTGGGGGGAGAGTTCGGCCTCTCCTATGAGATGGGCGCGCTGATCGCAACAGTGGTCTTTATGGTCTACACAGCCACCTCCGGCCTGTTCGGCGTGGTATACACCGACGTGCTGCAGTTTTATATGTTGATCGTCTTCGTGTATATCCTGATCCCGGTGGCGGCCCTGTTCAACGTGGGCGGCTTTGCGAACTTTGCGGCCAACCTGGACCCGGCGCTGGTGGAGCCGCATATTGACGGCAGCATTTTGGGAGACATCATCACCTATCTGGTTTTCACCATGGCAGGTGCGGAAATGTGGCAGCGCGCATTTGCCGCCAAGAGCCGAAGGGCGGCAAAGCGCGGGATGTTCCTGGGTACGGCCGTATACGGCGTGACCATTGTGCTGGTCTACTTCATGGGTGTTGTGGGCCGTCAGATCCTCGGCGGCGACATCCTGGCGCAGTATGGCTCGACGGACGCTGTCGTTCCGGCCCTGGCGATCCGGATCCTTCCCGCCGGTCTGACGGGACTTGCGTTGGCCGGTATGCTCTCGGTCATCATGTCCACGGCGGACAGCTATCTGCTGGTATCTGTGCAGACCTGCGTCCACGACATCGGAAAGACCATCCGTCCCCAAATGCCGGAGCGGACCGAGATCTCCCTCTCCCGCATCTTCTCCATTGTCCTGCCCCTGGGCGCGCTGGTGATCGCGTTGTACATCCACAATGCATACAACATCCTCATGTTCGCCTGGAGCTTCTATGCCGCATCGGCTGGGATTCCCGCATTTGCAGCGCTGTTCTGGAAGAAGGCAACCAAGACCGGCGTCATGGCCGGGTTGCTGGGCGGGTTTGTTGTCTGCGTTGGCTGGAAGCTGGCAGGCCAGCCCTTCGGCCTTGGGGCGGCGGTGCCGGGCACGGTTGCCTGCGGTATCGCACTGGTCGTTGTGAGCCTTGCGACTTATAAGCGCGCACCGTCCGTATTCCTGAAAGCTGAAAAGCAGAGCTGATAGGGAGCTGCTGCATCCCCATATCGGAAAGCAATGGAGTGAACATTATAAGAGCCAGCCGGAAATTTTGAAGATCCCCGGCTGGCTTTGTTTTGGCGTATTACTGATAGATAAAAAGTCTCCGATCAGACAGCAGACCTCGCCACTGCTGTCTTTGCCCCAATACCAATGGCACACACCGCTTTTTCAGATCGCGTCACCAATGCGGCGGTCAGCGCTCCGTCCTCAGAGCTTCCGACAGCGTATGGCAGTTCTTCATCTTCTGCATCCCAAAATCCTGTCCTGCACGCATCAACTACATGGCGGGACGGTGGCCTGCGCTTGTGCGCCTGGCCATGGACCATCTTTGCAACAACAAAGGTTACTGGATTTCTGCTGCGGAACCGGATGATGGCAAAGGCTGAGAAGTGATCCTGATTTGTCCGGAGCACAGCTTCAGCAGACCGATATCCTGCCGTGTGACGCGACATATCCCATGCGGATTTGTCAGCAGAGCGACATCTGCCTTCTCGCCATTCCAAGCCATTCTCAGAAAGGAAACTAATATCGTCCAGAAAGGCGAATTGCAGGACAAAGGAGTTGTTGCAAAAATGTAACAAGCACGCTCTACGGAGCGATGGATAGAAAGACCAAAACGAGGGAAGCCCGCTTTTACAACCTGGACCATCGCTGCGGGCCGCCCACATCCGCATTTGGGCCACCAGTGAACTGAAAGAGTGATGAACCAAGAACTTTGCCTTGGGTGATGAACGCCTCAGGCAGGGTAGGACTACTTTCAGCATCGGCTCCTTCAAAACCGCTGGAGCGGAGGTAATTCCATTCGGACCAGTGAGCGCCGTATCTGGCAGCAGATCATTGACATCTGTGCCGGGCGCCACCGTACGGGACTTCTATACCGTGGTATAAAATAAGTTCTGCGGGCTTTTACGCCGTCACAGGGCACAGCCGGGCAGAGATCATTTGTGCCAGTGCGGACCGCAGCAAGACCAATGGACCTGATCGCCTGGAAACGCGTGCTGGATGGGCGTACGATGAGCGGGTATTCCAACTGCATTGAGTATCTGATCGAGCGCCAGAGCACCTTCGCCATGTGGAAATTTGCCGCCTGTGTCAGTGAGCTTCTGGTTTTCCGCCGATAGGATATTTTGGGATAAGGGCGCGCCCCCAGACAAGCGGCCGTCGTCAAGGCAGACAAGGAGCATGATGCGTTCAACAAGACCCGGAAAAGGGTCTCCGACTCTAACAAGGAAGTGCTCAAAATGCTGGAGTCAGGAAAAGTCAGGAGAAAAATATTGACTTGATATACTTTGTGGTTTAGGATTATTATAGATAAAGTATAGTTAAAGCAATATCGTATTGTCGGAAACAGGGATCCCTGTTTCTATGTTTGCGAAGCAAACATAGAAACCATGCTGAACAAACAATGGCTTCCGGAAGCCATGCAGGAAGGAGGAAATTTGAGACGAGTACGATAAAAGAAAGAGCGGAGGAATATTTCCCGGAGATGGTAGAGATTCGCAGGGATATTCACCGCCATCCTGAGATTGGAAGAAACGAGGTAAGGACATCGGCCCTGATTCGAAAGAAGCTGGAGGAATACGGGGTTGATGCAATCGAACGGCCTGTACCAACCGCCGTTGTAGCGTTGATCCATGGAGCCAGAGGCCCGGGCCGTTGCGTGGCACTGCGCTGCGATATCGACGCATTGCCCGTGCAGGAGGAAACCGGACTGCCGTATACCAGTGAGAATCCGGGGATTATGCACGCCTGCGGCCACGATATGCATGCATCCATGATGCTGGGCGCGGCCAAGATCCTGTGCGGAATGAGAGAGCGTTTTGCGGGCTGTGTCAAGCTGATATTCCAGCATAGCGAAGATACATTACCTGGCGGCGCCAAGGAGCTTGTGGAAAAAGGCGTGCTGGAAAACCCCCATGTGGACGCGATCTATGGAATGCATGTGCTGCCGGACGCCCACCGGGCAGGACAGGTTGGGTTCCACATCGGGCCCATAACAACTTCCGTGGACCTGTTCGACTTCACCGTCTCCGGCAGAGGGGGACATGGCTCTCAGCCGCAGAATACAACGGACCCCGTGCTGGCTGCCGCCCAGATGATCGTGATGATGCAGCAGATCGTCGCCCGCCGGGTGGACCCTATGGAGATGGCGGTGTTCTCTCTGGGGAGCATCCATGGCGGCGACGCGCCCAATGTGATCCCGGCGGAGGTCAAGTTTGGCGGCGTGACCAGAGCGTATTCGGAAAGTGTGCGAAGCGTGATTAAGGAACAGGTCCAGGCAATTGCAAAAGGTATCGAGGCCGCCTCCGGAAATACAGTACATATTCACTATGCCGACGGATATCCCAGCGCTTTCAATGACAAAGAGCTGATGGATCTTGCCGCTGAAGCGGTCCGAAAGGAATTGGGTGAGGACGCGGTGGTCCCCATGCCCGATCCAATGCCTTTCAGTGAGGATTTCAGCTTCTATGGAAAGCTGGGTGGTATCCCCAGCGCCTATCTGATGCTTTATGCAGGACACGAGGGAGAGCTGGCGCCCCTGCACAATCCCAAGTGTGCGGTTCGGGAGGATGTTATGCCGGCAGGCATCAGGACCTTGGTTTCTATTGCTCTGGAATTCCTGAAGTAATCAGATTTGGAAAGTTCAAAATGATTTAACCATTTAAAGCGAAAAAATTCGCGAGAAAAGGAGAATTGTTATGAATGTGCAAGAGGTCGCCGCCCAATACGGAGAGTATCTGATCGAAAAGCGCCGCTATTTCCATCAGCATCCTGAAGTCAGCACCAAGGAATATCACACCAGCAAGGCAATCAAAGAGGCGCTGGACGAGATAGGCGTTTCCTGGCGGCCCTGTGGGCTGGAGACGGGTGTGCTGGTCACCATTCAAGGCGCAAAGCCCGGCAAGACCATTTTGCTTCGCGGAGATATGGATGCCTTGACGGTTCAGGAAACCACCGGGGCGCCTTATGCGAGCAAAAACGAGGGCATTATGCATGCCTGCGGCCATGACTGCCATATTGCGATGCTCCTGACCGCCACCCGCATCCTTCATGACATGAAAGAAGAACTGTGCGGCACGGTAAAACTGGCTTTCCAGCCTGCGGAGGAGGTAGCTCTGGGTGCCAAGTCCATGGTTGAGCAGGGCGCTTTGGACGGCGTGGACGCATGTTTTGCCATTCATGTGTGGACAGATGTGAAGTCCGGCATGGTTTCTCTGGAAGCCGGCCCCCGGATGGCGTCGGCAGACGAATTCCATATCACTGTGAAGGGAAAGGGGTGCCACGGCGCACAGCCGGAGCGGGGTGTGGACGCAGCTGTTGTAACGGCTGCCATCATCAATAACCTGCAGTCCGTCGTCAGCCGGGAGATCTCGCCTATGGACCCGGCGGTCGTTACCGTAGGGACGATCCAGGCGGGCACCCGTTGGAATGTAGTGGCGGAGAACAGCTATATGACAGGAACCACCCGCTGCTTCAGCAATGAGGTGTGGGAAACCTTTGAGGAACGGATGGAAAGAGTTATCAAAGGCACAGCCGAGGCTTACCGCGCTGAGGCAGAGCTGGAGTACCTGCGCATCGTGCCGCCCACTGTCAATGATGAGGCGGTGGTTTCCATCGCCCAAAAATCCGCGGTTGCTGTCCTGGGTGAGAATTGCCTCGCATCCAATCCGGCTACCACCGGCGGCGAAGACTTCTCCTACTTCATGCAGAGGGTGCCGGGAGCAATCGCACTGCTGGGAACCGGAAACGAGGCCTGCGGAGCCGTTTGGCCAAACCATTCCGGCAATTTCTGCGTGGATGAGGCACAGCTTTTGAAGGGCGCCATGCTCTATGCGCAGGTGGCAATGGATTTCAACGCACAGTAATTGGTCAGACTCATATTGGGTGGGAGAATGCAAAACCATGAAAGGAGGCAGTTCTGCCGCCGAAATATGTGCTGAATAAGTAAAGAGGGGGAAAAGACATGTATAACTTTGCACTAGCGTTTGTGCTCTGCGCTGCAGTGTACATCATTGGCGAGGTCGTTTCCACGGCAACAAAAGCATGGATTCCATCGGTATTCGTAACTGCCGCTATCATTCTGGTGGGCTACTGGACAGTCCTTCCCACTACGCTGATCAGCGACGCCGTACTGATTCCCTTTGGCAGCACAATCGGTATCTATCTGCTGATTACGCACATGGGCACCGTGATCAGCATCAAGCAGCTGCTGGAGCAGTGGAAGACCATTGTGGTCTGCCTTGCGGGACTTGCGGGTATGTGCGTCCTGGCACTGTTCGTCTGCCCCCTGCTCATGGACCGCAGCTTTGTTGTCGCGGGACTGCCTCCTCTCACCGGAGGCATCGTGGCTGCAACGACGATGATGGAGGCGGCCAATGCTGCCGGCCTCAAGGAAGCGGCTGTGTTTGCTATCGCCATGTACTGCGTCCAGGGGTTCGCGGGGTATCCGCTTACGGCGGTCTGCCTCCAGCTGGAGGGCAAAAAGCTCCTGAAAGAATACCGGAACGGCGGTGTGTCGGTTGCCGGCGTTTCAAATGCGGTAGATGCAGTCAACGGAAAGCTGGAAACCACCGAGAGTCCGCGCAAGAAACTGCTGCCCCCCACGCCTGCCAAGTGGAATTCTGTTGTGGTGATGCTGGGCAAGCTGGGATTCGTGGCCTGGCTGGCCACACAGCTGGGAAGAGTTGTCATCCCCGGCCTGAACATGACGATCAGCGGCGCTGTGTATGCACTGGTTCTGGGCATTATTTTCACCAGCATTGGTTTTCTGGATGAGAACGCACTGAATAAAAGCAATTCCTATGGCATTGTCATGTTCGCTCTGATGATGTATATCTTTGACGGCCTGAAGGATTGCACGCCCCAGATGCTGGGCAGCATCATCGGGCCGATGGTCATTCTGATTGTTGTCGGTGTTGCTGGCATGGCGGTATTGTGCTTCGTCAGCGCAAAAATACTGAAGATCCCGTTCCTGCTGGCCTTTGCCACCGCATTGACTGCCCTGTATGGGTTCCCGCCCAATGCAATTATCACTGAAAACACCTGCAACGCTCTGGCGGCGACCCCGGAGGAAAAGGAATATCTGATGAGCAAGATGTTCCCGCCCATGATTGTCGGCGGCTTTACCACTGTGACGATCACGTCCGTTATCATTGCAAGCGTATTTGCCAAAATGTTCTGATTGTAAAGGCCATATCATCTACAAAAGCGGGACACGAAGTGTTCCGCTTTTGTAGAATCAAATGTTGGTTGGGATCATAGAATAGGAGCGTATCGCTATGAATCGGAAACTGATTTGTCAAATATTGAATCATGAGATGATGCTGGCCACCGGCTGCACAGAGCCTGCCGCGATTGCGCTGACAGCCGCCATTGCCCGAGAGCAGTTGGATGGAGAACTGGAGCATATCAAGGTCAGGGCCAGCGCGAATATCATCAAGAACGCGATGTCTGCGGGGATACCCGGAACGAACTATACTGGAATAAATTATGCAGCTGCTTTGGGTGCTGTGTGCGGGGCGGTGGACCGCCAGCTCCGGGTTGTGGATGACGCCCGCCCGGAAGACATTGAAAGAGCGGCCCATCTTGTGGAAAATGGATATGTGGACGTGAGAAGGGCGTTTGATCCGGACAAGCTGTATGTGGAAGTTGAACTGGTGAATAAAGAACACCAGTCCCGCGCCATTATTAAGGGAGCGCATACCAATGTGATCCTTGTGGAGCGGGACCACCAGAGGGTGGGCTGTGAGCTGCCCGGGCAGACGATGGAAACGGATATCACGCCGGAGCAGATCAGCAGGACGCTGAATATCCGGACGATCTATGAATTTGTGGAGACGATGGATCGCCGACAGGATGATTTACACATGATCCAAGAGGCCATCGAAGTCAATGGGCATATCGCGCAGCTGGGCGCAGCGGGTGATTACGGACTGAATATCGGCCATGGTATCCGGAACAATCAGGAAGCGGGGCTGATGGGGCACGATGTTGTCATGGATGCCGTAGCCATGACTGCCAGCGGGGTGGACGCCAGAATGGCGGGAGCCAATGCCCCGGTCATCACAAATTCCGGATCCGGCAATCAGGGCATTACCGCAACAGTTCCCATCTTGTCTGCCGCGAAGAGTCTTGGTATTGATGAAGAGAGAACGTTTCGCGCTGTCACGCTGAGCAACCTGATGGCGATTCATATCCACGCGGATTTCGGACCGCTCTCCGGGCTCTGCGGGGCGACCATTGCCGCTGCCGCCGCAGCCTGCGGCTTGGTGTATCTACAAGGAGGCACGCTGGAGCAGATCGGATTTGCTGTAAACAATATGTTTGGGAATGTGAGCGGAATGCTCTGTGACGGTGCCAAGGCAGACTGCGCCTTGAAGATCAGCACCTGTGTCTTTGCCGCCTTCCAATGTGCCGCTATGGCCCTTCGGAGTGAAAGCGTGAAAGCGACAGATGGAATTGTAGAAACAGACCCGGAAGAAACGATCAGAAATTTCGTGCGGCTTGGGAATGAGGGTTCCTCTAAATGTGATGATTTGATTTTGGAGATGCTTCTTCAGAAATAGGAGGACTGTTATGAACTATAAAGAACTGGCTGAACAGGCATTGGATTACATTGTGGAACAGCGCAGATGGTGCCACCAGAACCCGGAACTGAGCCTCGAGGAAGTCCAGACCACAGAGCATATTGCGGCAGAGCTTCAGAAAATGGGCTATACCGAGATCCAACGCTTCCCGGACCATACCGGATTATGTGCGATGCTGCGGGGGGGAAAGGCCGAAAAGGCGTGCAGAACTGTGGCTCTCCGGGCGGATATTGATGCCTTGCCGGTAGAGGAAAAGACAGGCCTGCCCTTTGCAAGCCGAAATAAGGGCGTCATGCATGCCTGCGGCCATGACTGCCATATCTCCATGCTTCTCGGTGCGGCAAAGATGCTGATGGAGACGAAAGACGAATTGCAAGGCAACGTCAAACTGATTTTCCAGGCTGCGGAGGAGACCTGCCACGGTGCGGAATACTATGTTGAAGCGGGTATCCTTGATGGCGTGGATGCCATTATGGGCCAGCACGTGTGGGCGACACTGGAGGAGCCATACATCAATGTGCAGGCGGGGCCCCGCATGGCCAGTGTGGATAACTTTGTAATCAAGGTAGATGGCGTTTCCGCCCATGGGACACAGCCGCATCTGGGTGTGGACGCACTTTTGGCTGCCGCAGCGATTGTCAGCAATATCCAGTCATTTGTCTCCAGAACGAACGACCCCTTAAACCCGCTGGTAGTAAATATCGGAGAGATGCACGCCGGACAGCGGTATAATATTATTGCAAACCATGCGGAACTGTTTGGAACCACCCGGACTTATAACGCAGAATTCCGTATGAAGATTGAAGAGGGGCTGCGGCGGATTGCTGAAAACACAGCCAAGGCTTTTGGCGCGACTGCCACGGTTGAATATGATTACTATGCAAACTCTCTTTATAACGATGATGAAGAGTTGAATAAAATCGCCCATGACGCAGCTGTGAAACTCTATGGGGAAGCGTGTTTGAAAGAACTTCCCCAGATGATGGGCAGTGAGGATTTTGCTTTCTTTGCCGATAAGATTCCAGCGGTGTTCGGTTTTCTTGGAACGAGAAATGAGGAACTCGGTATGACGGTGGGGAACCACAACGACCGCTATACAGTCCATGAGCCGGTGCTGCAGAGGGGGGCCGCACTGTATGCGCAGTTTGCGGCAGACTATCTGGAGCGTGGCAAATAAACTGGCAGCTGATGAATTGCGCAGGGGACATTCCGGACTCAGAAAATGCCCGGAAAG
>ERZ773216.2619-NODE-2619-length-17047-cov-6.375706_pt1 | contig 17047 bp, 10 predicted proteins | sample MGYA00511259_ERZ773216 | MGnify/ENA primary metagenome ERZ773216 (study PRJEB29015, sample SAMEA2737764) | human gut metagenome | biome: human gut; feature: human-associated habitat; material: faeces | place: China | collected 2012 ... | reverse complement strand
CTGATTTCCGGGTCTTTCCGGACTGCATCCAGCCGGGTCTTTATATTTTCCAAAATCTGCCGCCGCAGTTCTTCGTGTCCGGTGGCATTTATTTTATCACATAAACTTTCAACCTTGGAACGGTTAACTTCCCCCATGCTTTGTGAAAAGCTTCCATTGGAATCTTTCTTGGTGACACACACATTTTGAGACACTAAAAAGACTTCCCCCAGTTTTACTCCGGCTCCGAATGCTCCTGCCACTCCTACATTGATATAAAATCCTGACTTATAGAAACGCGAGATGATATAAAGCAGCTTGTAGGCCGCCGCATTTCCCATCTCCTTGATGTTTTCATTGCGTGCCAGGCTGCACACCACGCAGGTTCTTATTTTACGGTTCTTGTCTATAAAGAACAATTTCTCGGCCAACAGGTCCGAATGGCCGTATGCGTTGGTCTCGCATACCTCACGGTCAAAAAAGCCTTTTTTACGAAGGAAATCAATAAAGAGATCTTTTTCTTCTTTCAGAATGGAGAATATGATACAGTCCACATATTCCGGTGTGGGACCGCTTTTTCCAGGGGTATTCTTCTTTGTGTTCATCATAGTTTTCGATTTTACTTATTGGCTATCTTTCATATATTCGAACAATGCTGTCATGACCTGTCGGTTTACTCCCAGTGCAACTCCTTCGTCGAACATTCTTTTCAATTCTGTGCAGGGGATATACAGAAATTCCTCCACTTCGTCTTTGTCATAGTGCAAGGCAGAGAGATCTATATCGCCATGCAGGGTGTATCCGGCCAGGAATACATTGTCTGTTTTGTCCTGTGATGTTTTAGAGTCCCGGCAGGCATAGAGCAGCCGCGCAGGCCCTACATCCAGTTCGATGCCCATTTCCTCGTGCATCTCACGTTTCATACAGGCATATTCATCTTCACCCGTCCTCAGGTGTCCGCCCACCGATACGGTAAGCAGCCCGGGCGAAATGCTTTTCTTCCTGCTCCGCCGCTGCATCAAGATTTCATGGCGGCTATTGATGATAAACAGCCCCACCACACGGTGCCAGTTTCCATCGCGATGTACCTCGGCATACGTTTTCACGCCTATGCGTTGTCCCGCCTCATCATATATATCCAGCATTTCTTCTTTCATAATCAGTACTTTTTTAAAAGACAGAAGATGCCCCCCTTGTGCAAGGAGGCATCTCTGTGGTTATCTTAACTAAATAAGATTAGTTGTTGTTCTTAGCAACTGTCACCTTAACGATAGAAGATACAGAAGTACCCCAAACGTCGGTTACAGTAACCTTAACCTGACATTCCTGAGCAGTTGCAACTACTGTAAGAGGATCTTTCAATGTAATTTCGAAGTATTGAGACTTTTCGGTCTTAGAAACAGTACCTGTGAACGCTTTTCCTACTTCCAAGTATTGCTTAGCATTATCATCAGCAGCCTCGATAGTAACTTTGCTTAAACCTTCGGTGTTGTTATACTTGTAAGATTTCATTGTAAGATTTCCTGCTTCAGCGTAGATATCTCCTACATAGAACTCAGTACCGAATACGTCAGCACCTGTAAATTCGCTGGCAAGAACCTTAAGAACGGCATCTCCCTTGATAGACTTAGCGGCAGTAGGACCGGCAAATGTACCTTCCTTAACCGGGCTCTTCACTGTCAACTTGATTGTTTCAGCTACAGGAGCGATGTTGGGGTTACCGAACGGAGCGTAAGTTACCTTGAACTCTCTTTCAGCGTAAACAGTGTTGATAGCGTCTTTAGCATCGTATACAGGAACTGTAATTTCGGTAGAATTGGGACTCATCCAAGTTTTGCCACCAGAAGGCAATACTTCCTCGAATGAAATATTGTCTTCCTTATCTGCATTCTTGTACAGAGACAACAATTCGTAAGTAACGTTACCAGCAGCAGCATTAGGTTTACCGTATGCGCTAGCGTTGTTACCGTTGAAGTATGCGGGGTCTTTCACCAGTGAAGCAGCGTTTGCCTTGATGATTACCTTCACGTTTTCTTTACGCAATACATCACTTGCGCTGTTCTTGAATGTAATTACTGCGTTCAATTCACAAACAGGAGCCACCTCGTAATTAATCTTGAATGCAAGGAATGTTTCAGCAGTTTCAGCATACTTGTCTCCTACAGATTCAGCCTTACCTTCTTTAGTAAACTTGTAAGCACCAGCCTTAAGTTCGATGAAGGTTGAGATAGCTACATTCTTATCAGCAGCATTCTTAACCTCTGTAATCTCTTTACCTTCAGCATCTACAAACTGAATTTCCATTGCATTCCAGTTCTTCTTGAACAAACCTGCGTCCGCACCCATTGCACTGTACATGTTGTTCAATGAAGTGAATGCCAAGTCAGCGTCTGCCTTCTGAGTAGCTACGCCCAATGTATAGTTTACATCAGCAAGGTTGTTGTTAGAAGAGATGTCAGCCTTGTTAACAGTTACTTTCATTGTCAAAGCGTCCTTTCCTTCCTTCACATTACCGTTCACATCCATTACGTTTACTTTAACATCGAAATCCTGGCCTACAGCCACAGCCTTGGTAGCAGTGAACTGACCTTCTCTAGTCAAAGTGATGCCGTAAGTAGCTGCATCGTTAGCGTTAGCCAACTGGTAGTAGCACTTGTAAATAACTTCAGCATTAGTCAAAGACTCGTTCAAGTCTACTGTTTCGTTCAATTTTGTAGAAGCAGCATTTGCAGAAACTGCAGCTTGTGTTGTACCAGCAGTAATTTCCGCATCGTATGCAGTATATACATAAGAATCACCCGAAGCAGCTCTCAAAGCCAAACGCTGTTTGTTAGCTTCTTTCAATGCTTCTTCTGTAGCACCGGCCTTGATACCTACTGTCAAAGCGAACAAGCCGTTGGCAGAAGATCTTGCGATAGCTTCTTTAGGATTGTAAGCCTCAGCTTTCGTTACAACAAAAGGAGAAGTACCCTTGCTGTTTACGATAGCGAAATCGATCGCTGTTTCATCAATGCCCGAAGGATTGATCTGTGCAATCAGCTGAGCGGAAGCATTAGTCAATACAGTACCCTTTGCATAGGTTGCACCGTCAAACTTAACACCGTTAGCAGCTGTTACTGTACCGTATGTCAATGTAGCAGCACCCTCCATCAAGCTCATGCTGGTAACAGAAGCGAATTTAGGCAATTTCACCTTTGTGTATTCAGAACCGGCTTGGTTAGCGGCTACGTTCAGTTCATAATAGTTACCCATATCTACTACGTATGCGCTGGCACCCTTTGCAGAAACACCTGTATCGGTAGCGTCGTATGCTTTTGTTTCAGCGTTCCAAGTGTAAACCACCCAGTTGCCTGTTTCAGGGTCGATAGAAGGAGACTTAGCGTCGATACCATTGTCGCCCGGTTTGCCTGCTTCGCCCGGAGCACCCGGTTCACCCGGTTTACCAGCTTCGCCCGGTTTGCCATCCTTACCTACAGCGCAAATACCAGTGTCATGACCGTCGATGATCCAGTTGCCTGTTTCTTTATCGATAGCGATTTCCACTTTATCACCTTTGTCACCTTTGTCACCCTTAATGGTTTCGATAGTGCTGGTGCTGTTGTCATTCCAAGTAACGACAATGCCGTCACCTTGCTTTGTTACGTTGGTAACGTATTTACCAGCGTCTACTTTGGTCTGTAAAGCAGCCAGCTGAGACTTGATATCAGTCAACTCTTTGTTGATGTTGTCAATGTCATCATCATAGTCTTTACAAGATACAAATGTACCTGTCGACGAAACCATCAAGGCTCCGAACAGGATTGCACTTAAAAACTTTTTGTTCATAATAGAAAAACTTTAAATTTATAAATTTAAAAAACTAAAATTGATTATACATAAGTAAATTCATTTTCAACTTGTTACTTCATCCGTCTTCCATGCCGTCCGCTCCTTTCCCTCCCTCCTCCTGAAGGACAAGGGAGGCATACCCTCTACCTTGCAGAATGCGGCATAGAAGGCACTTTTCGACGCGAATCCGCAGGATTCCGGCAAATCTTTCAGGGTGCACCGTCCGGACACCAGCAGTTCTTTGGCGTACTGCACCCGGTAGGTGTTTACCAGCTCTTTCAGATTGCATCCGAAATACCGGTTCACCACATTGCTCAGATAAGTCTGGTTGGTATCCAGCATCTCACTCAGTTTTCTCAAGGACAATGAAGCATCCAGAAATACCAGACGTATCTCCAGCTGATACAATATACCTTTATATATATCGCTGTCAGCCTTCCGGACTTCCCCTTCTCCGACGGACACTTCCTTCCAACGCCGCTCGGCGGCCTTATAAAGCAAAGTTTTCTGTCGCACCGAGTCGGTGGTCGTTTTCTTACGTTTTAGAAATAGATATTCCATCTGCCTTGTTCCCGTTTATCAGTTCTTCCGCCCGTTTCAAGGGGACTTATACCTTATATATAAGGCTCTCCGAAACGGGGCTTTTTTGTAGATCTCTTAATAAGAGATCTATTATGAAAAGATAAAAGACATAAAATCAAGTAATTAAGGAGGTGGAAAGACTATATACAAAGAGGATATTTAAAGTGGAAAAATAATTATTTTCACTTACTGGGTAATTTTTTCTATAAAAAATGCACTAGTATTCAAAACTTTACTTATTTTTGCACGGTAAATGTATATCTCTTATTAAGAGACTCATGCTCATGCCGTGCATAATATTCATAGATACAGATACTTACAATCTCCGTCTTTCTCCGAAAGTTATTTTTTTGTTTTGCCATCTTGGTGCAAACTCCTTCACACCAATTTTAAAATAATCGAGTCTTGATCGGTTCCCAATTATGGTGAATTCGCCATAATTAAAGTTCGGATTATATACTTTCCCAAAAATCCCGAAAAACCGAGACCCCGCCACACTGTGCTAAGTGACAACAACCGGACAAATAAGGTTTCTCATCCGGTCGAAGTTGTTGCATCTTCCTTTCGAGTCAGTCATTTCACTTTAGTGATGAAGCTTCATCACTAAAGTGCTCAAACTTCATCACTCTAGTGATACAATATCATCATTAGAGTGAAACAATTGACTCGAAAGGAAGATATCGTATAATCAACCTGACAAAACAAGCTATTATCAGGGATATTCACGCTTAATCACTTTTATCTGAAACCCCACGGGAAACACTTGGAAAACGCATTTTCTGGCAGTATCTTTGTTCCAACGGAAACCCAAAAACAAAAAATATGGATAGAAAATTATTGAACAAAGTAATGAAGAGGCTTGCCTCATCGAATGTAGTGAAAGAGTCGTCGGAAAAGAGTGCATCTTCTTCATTATCAGCACACAAGGAATCGGATACGGAGCAAGTCCAGCAAAAGATGGAGCAATATTTGCTGAACCGCTACCATTTCCGGTTCAATGTGCTGACAGAACAAACGGAATACAGCAAGAAGGGCAACGGCACACCTATATATAAGGTAATAAGCCAGCGCACCCTGAACAGTCTGTGTCTGGAGGCGCGCGCCCGCCACATCAACTGCTGGGACAAGGATGTAAGCCGGTTCGTGAACTCGGAGCAGATGCCGGACTACCATCCGTTGCTCTCCTACATGGATGCTCTTCCCGAATGGGACGGCAAAGACCGTGTGACTCCGTTGGCACAACGCATATCCGCGAAAAGTTTCTGGGTGAACAGTTTCCACCGCTGGCTGCTGGGCGTGACCGCCCAATGGAGCGGACGCATGGCCCGGTGCGCCAACGCCGTGGCTCCCATGCTGGTGAGCAGCGAACAGGGACGGTGCAAATCCACCTTCTGCGAACTGCTGATGCCCGATTCGCTGAAGGACTACTATACGGACAGTTTCGAACTGACGGGGCAGGCGGGATGCGAACAGAAACTGGCTTTCTTCGGGCTGATCAACCTGGATGAGTACGACCGTCTCCCGTCGCAGAAACTGCCGTTACTGAAGAATCTGATGCAGATGAAAAAGCTGGACTTCCGCAAGTCGCACCGCTCGTCCTACAGCCACTTGCCCCGCATGGCTTCGTTTATCGGCACCAGCAACCGGAAAGCGCTGCTCACCGACCCCAGCGGAAGCCGCCGTTATTTCTTCGCCGAGGTAAAGGAGAAGATAGACTGCTCGCCACTGGAGCACAAACAGCTTTTCGCCCAGCTGAAAGCGGAACTGGACGAGGGAAAGCGTTACTGGTTCTCGGCGGAGGAGGAGGCCGAGCTGAAACTGCGCAACCAGGCGTATTATGCCTTGCCCACAGAGACGGAGATGGTGTTCCATTACTTCCGGCTGCCGGAGAAGGACGAGGATTTCAAACTCTACTCGGCTGTGGCCTTGTTCAACTTCTTGCTGAAACGTTATCCGGCAGCCATGCGCGGCATGACGGTAAACAAGATGGGAAGAATCATGAACTCGATAGGGGCGGAACGGATGCATACCACAACCGGAAATATGTATAAACTGGTGCCGCTGGCCGGATAATACTTTACCTCTCAAATAAAAACCTCCCTCAAAGAGATAACAATAATTTCTTTGAGGGAAGTCCATACAATAAATGAAATGCCCGTATCTTGGCTAAGATCACTATTCTACATCTCGTACACAACGATAATATATACCAATATCATACCCACCTGTCGGTTGAATATTGTCATGATTCAATAAAGTCACAGCATTCTTCCGAGCTCCGAGAAGATATTTAGTTGCATCGGAAACAGCACTACCATCTGTTCCATAATATCCCGTAGTACATGATATTGCATAAGCATTTAAACGGTCTGTATCAGCATTCGGTAATTCATCAAACAGTTCCAAATTCCTCATAATTGACAACTCCTTTTGGTTAGGCAAACGCCATCCTAAACCAAGGTTTTTACATTTTTCATTTTTTATCAAGTCCAGCAATCTATTAGTATTCTTGGTACTTCCATCATTTAACCGCCATATCTCCCACTGTGTCAATGGTCCATACTCAAATGCTTTGTAAGCTCGATTATACTTCTGGTCAGCAATCGTATGAACCGGCATTTGCCCTTCTCCGTTCCCATTACCCGAGAATGAATTCTGACGAACCGCTGTCGGATTATAGTAAGTCATACGAATTACCGATGTTTTTTCATCGTGTTCAAACGCTTTAACTACTTTTTCACCCTTGGTCACAGTAGAAAGATTTGAACCCAAATTACGGATACAACGTACCTGCCAAGGAGCTGCAGGATTATCTTCTCCCCATTCATTCCAGTTCGAAGTGGACATGCCCTCCATCGCCCATAAAACACGCCCATCACTCGAATAAAGCAAGAAACGTGAATTTTTTCCTGATTGCCCCGCATCAACTCCATATTTCAGATTCTTATTCTCATCATAATCCATGATCGGAGTCGTCAATGCCCCACGACCAAGAATTATACGAAGATATTTACCCATAGCAGGAACATACCATCGCAATTCATCCGCTTGTATCGTACCATCCCCATTGTTGTCACGGTTACGGTTCATACAAGCATTAATAGCTTCTATAGTGTTATTTACCGTTATAGATGTTTGAGGATCATATTCTGTTCCTTTATCCAAACTCCCAGTATAATTTGCCAAGCGAGGCAACAATCCAGTTCCTGCATCCTGTTTGAAATTTTGCTTATCTACTGCAAGAACAGGCATCGGCACTGGATTTTCTTTCTGCTGAGTATCATAATACAACACATCATTCCACTTCTTTACAGCATTTTTCTCCTCTGCTGGTGCAGTTGTACTGTTACCAAGCCACCACCACACATTATAACGTCCATTGGACTGGTCATTAGCCGCTGTAAAAGTACGCCGCATATTATATCCCAATGTCTCATTGGTATGTTCTACACCGATAGCGGTTCCACCGGGTATGGTAATACCATCATTAGTCGTTTCTTTAGTTAGATGATTAACATCATAATACGTTTGAATGGATCGCTGTGAGAAAGCATACTTGGAACGGATATAACGGCTCTCGCCATCAGCCGATATCCGTTGCGTCACCTTAATCCAGGCACGTCGCGGGTCATGGTTAACGTAATCCGGCCAGTTAGGCTTACCCCCATTGTTTTCATCAAGGTTGTTTTCATACGCATATTCATTGATAAATACCGTATACCAATTATTCCCAGATTTCCTATCATCATTCAGCCCATTCTTTATATCCGTAAGACGGAAAGTTTTACCATCACTATTGTTTCCTTCATAAGGTTTATAAGCAGCTAAAACATTTTCAGCAGTCGTCGGACGGAACTCAATCCAGTTTACATACTGGGCATCATCTTTCGAAGGAGTATCAGTTTCCTCACATGTAAAAAGCGTACCATCAGCACGAGGTGCCTGAATGACATATCCGAAATCTTTAGTCAAATCATCCTCTGTCAACTGAATGTTGAAAGTCATATAATGGCAGTCAAGTTCCATTACCGCCCCTGTGATATCAGAAACAAATCCTTCCATTCCCGGCTGAGGTTCACCGTTTTTGTTGGCTTCAACTACAATATTATCTACACTATTCACTATTACATTATAAGTATATTGCGTATTACGCCGACAGTTAAAGTCAGAAGCACGTTCTTCGCCTGTACCTTCACAATAGCCCAGATGGACAGTAAACAAGGCGTCCCCTGTACGAATAACCCCCTTATAATCATCGCCCGTCATACCACCATCATCTACATTTAACTGATTATCATATTCCACTCTACAACGAATTCGGACAGCCGTAGCCAGATTGTTTGAGATCCATTCATTACCGGACAAACTTATATATATATCTGAATTATTTTCCGTTTTTCCATCTTTTACCGGATTCTCTACCGAAGTTTTGTTTTCTTTTTCACGATCAACATATTCATTACAAGAAGATGAGGCAAGAGCACTATGTTTGTTTTCCAGTTGCCAGAAATCAAAAACATACCCGTCTTCTTCCTCATGGATATATTCGCTTGTAAAACTCTGAGATTCCAGTTCATAATAAGTGTCAATTCCACCACTTGAAGCATAATCACCAACGTTTGTAAACTCAGCAGAAGCTTTCCATGCATCTGCCGATGCATATTTATCCTCACTATCCTTACGCTCATATAACCATGAATACCTCGGTACATTGATGACGCTGAAACTTTGTGGTATGATTTTCACCCCCTTATCACCTGCTTTCAGTTTAAACTTTATCTGAGAGACAAGACGACGAAGGTGTATACTACCATTCATAGTTTTTGCATCATCAGCACCAGGTATAAAAACCTGTTCATAGTTCTGATTCTGCCAGGTATCAGGATGGTCAGTTATATTATCTCCCCCATAATAACAACCTGACATGGGCAAACCTACCGTCGCATCATAAGGATGATAAAGTTGCGGGGCATCCACCACTATAGCACAAAACTGTTCCCAAGTGTCAGCTTTTTCAAGAAGGGTTCCGAGGGTTCCCACTTCTTTAATTGTTCCATCAGCATTCAGAACAGCTCCCTCGTTTTCCACATTAGCCACAGCTACAATATAGCTATATCCGGACAAAGTATTTATTGTTATCTCATGCTTTTCATGCTTATCATTATGATTGACATTTTCTTTTTTTACCCACTCACTTGTAGCCCTACGGGTAGTGGAGGAATAAGTCCTGACCCAAATGCTATTAACCTGATTCAATTCATTCTCTCCCATATCTGCACGGCTTGTAACCTTCATCTCGGGAAGTGACAAAGCAATTTTGATTGTGACAGGCTTTCCTGAAACCGTATAATCGGGATTGACTACCGGTTCGTCCGTACATGCCTGCGCCCCCAGCATTATTATTCCCAGCAGAATTGCATATATATGTTGTAATCTTTTCATCATAATCTTCATTTTTGTTTTATACAGCCGGTCAATCGAAATATATATCCCCAGAAGTGCCAGATTCCATCGGACATACCATATAATTAATTGTCAATTGAGCGGGTTCATCTTCCTCTACTCCTGTAATGATATATCGGTAAATATGGTTTCTTAGCAATGCTTTCCAATAATCCTCAGTCGGCTTCTCATTCGGGCCATCATCAGTATATGGAGCCAAAGACAAAAGATATTTTTTTTCATCTATTGTCACGGTTATGATATCTCTCTTTCCATTTGTCAGCTCGTATTCAGGCAGATAGGCTACAAATGCTCCATCCTTCCCGCTGAAAGACAATTCTTCAGCAGAAGACTCAACAGGATTGGGTATATTTGCTGATGTCACATTCTCCGTATCAGAAAGTTGATTTCCGATCAACGAAGGTGTGAAATATCCATTCTTATTATAGGAAGATATGCTGACTCCCGTAATTTCCTTATCTTTCATGCCATTTCTAACCTCAATCTTGGCAAACGCACGAAGCATATTGACTTTACCCAACAACAAAGGGGCAAACTTATTGTTATGCTTCTTATCGTAACCGGCAAGGCTGGCTTTGTGAAGTCCGAACATGGGAATACCTTCCTCACCGTTAGGAGTCCATGCTTGTTTGTTGACGTCAATTTTCCGTCCGAATAGAAGTTCCTCATTCCCCAAAACCGATAACTCCTTCCCATCAGGCAACGAAAAGTCTGGGCTAACAAATGGAGTCCAATTAGCCACAGCAACTAAGCAAAAGTCCTTATGATTATCAAAAAATGTATTGTTCAATTCAGCCTCCAGCATATAAGTGCCAGGAACAGATTTCTTCACATCGGCTTCTATTATATTACTATTATTATCATCTTTAGGATAAATCTGTGTCAACAATGCACTATTACTTGCATTATTATCTGTCGGAATTGAAAATGCATAGATCTTCAAATCGCCAATATTGATATTATTTTCTACAGAAGTTCCTTCTTCATCAGTAAGATCACTTTCCGCACGTGCCGGAGAGGCATTCCCTGCAGAGATGGCAATGCTGATAAAGAAACTGCCATCGTCCGAAGCGATGGAAGTGCCTTCATCCTCATTGACGCACGCTGGGAGAAGCCCTCCCAGCAATGCAGTCATGAATAATGGTAAAATTCTATCTTTCAAAAACTTCATAATTCTGAATATTTGAATCGTTGATTAGTGAAGGTCCGTATTCTGGATTATCACATGCCATGAATTAATGAATATACCTGCGTTGATATACCAATCGTATGGATCAGGGTCAGGATCGGGATCAGGATCGGGATCAGGGTCAGGATCGGGATCGGGATCAGGATCGGGATCAGGGTCAGGATCAGGATCGGGATCGGGGTCGGGGTCGGGATCGGGGTCGGGATCAGGGTCGGGATCAGGGTCGGGATCGGGATCAGGATCATCACCACCTTCTATCGTAAAGGTAAGATAATACTCATCCTCACGATTCAAGTACTCCTGATTACTCATAGGTTGCGTGTATTGTTCCTTAGCCATCACCAAATATTCTATCAGCGGAAGATCAATCATCACCTTGCCCGTAGCCGCATCCTTTACCAATAACCGGGTCTTGGAATCAGCCATCAGTCGTCCGGTAGTCATGGATACATAGAAACGGCTCTTATCCTCCTCATCAGGACGCACATTCTGCCACGGACGATAATTGATTATTTCATCATTCATCAGCGAGTTGTCATAATTCATCTTGCCGTTAGCATCGGTGATGCTGAACACAAACGAAGCGGGATCCAACGGACGACCATCCTTATGCCGCAGTTCCACATGGATGCGGTTAGTGTTCTTCATCAATGGAACGGTAGCGACATCCACCGTAGTACCATACACATCGGGTAGTTCCACCCGGCTTATCATACCATGAAACAACGGTGAGAGATCCTTGTCGCTGTAGACACCTTCGCTATCCGCAGTGCGGTTCATCAGCGCAATCAAGTCACTAAGCTTATTGACCTTGTCGCGAGAGGGAATGTCGAACGAGCCCTCACCGCCACCCCATGCCACCAAGTCATACTGTCCTGCCGGAAGCGGAAGCTCCATGGCGTAACCGGGACGGGACAACGCCTCGCCACTCTCAGTGCCACTCCATACCAGGTTGCCGGACGAATCGAACGCATACAGACGCACAGACTTCACCTGCTGGGCGAACTCGTCAGCCCAGCGCATGTTCAGATCATAGCTGAACTTCACACGGTAGGTCACCGAGCAGTCGCCCTCATAATCGTAGATGGCGTCATCGCAACCGCCCAGCCACATCCCGCCGCAAAGCACGGAAAGGACAAGCAGAGAGTGGAGCACGCAACGCCGTCCTATGTCTTTCAATTTCATCGGTTACTCTTTTAAGTTCTTGTTTAGATTCCTATAATAATATTTTCAAAAAGTCAAACAGCATTGGCTATAATTACTCCATTGTTATTTGCCCATATCAATATTATAGTTTAGCAACTCTTTACTATCAGTTTTGTAAACCTCTTGCTTTACAAAGCTCTGTTCTGAATGAATATAAAGAACTTGATATGAATAATAATATGTATTCAATTTATCCACTATCACTCAGAATCTCAAGCTCTATATTATTACATCATCTGGATTTTGTATACCCTCAAATAAAAACCAAAAGATCATAATTACTTAAGAGTTACATCTTCTTGACTCATTACCCTCCAAGAAAGAACATTCAATTGGGTACGTACATAATATGTCAAAGTTTCTCTAGGAGGTACAATCGGGTGCTCTTCATCGCTTATAGCTGTACCCAAGCCTGAAATACCTGTAATATTAATCTTATAATAATGGTTGCGGACAACACCAAACGAGCCATAGCCACTAGATACTCCACCAAAATGTTGAATGGGTATATTAAAATAAGCCATACCATTAGTATACATTTCCGCAGCCTCTGTTGAATTTCTTAATTGTGCAGTCAGCTCATCCTTTACACTGTTCCAGTTGTCGTTTGTTAATTTTTCAAATTTTTGATCAGCTTTTTTATAATAATATTCACCATCTATCGGCAAATTGTCAACCAAACCCAAGAAACGGTATCTACCGGGAACTTTAACATCCCCCGAAGGATAAAATACTTTGAATATTTTAGCATAATCAATTGCAGTCAAACCTTCTTTTTTCTGTATCAACTGATACTCCGGATTTTCTCCGGATTTTGACATATAGTAAATTACATTCTGATTTGCTGCCATTGGAACTAAAATATCATTCTCGAGATAAATATTGTACTTACCGTCTACTGGTTTTCCATAGGTGTAAAACGTTATGGGTTTTCCATCGTTTACCTCCTGATTATCTTTCTTCAACTGATATTGACCTATCACCATAACGGATGTCAGAGCACCTTCTCCTATTTTTGAAAGAGTATTAGCATCAACAGTGTGTTCCATACAATAATCAACATTTCCATCTTTTGTTAATGTTTTTCCCACGCCATTTTCTCCTAAAAGTTCTTTCCAACTATAATATTTCAAAGATTTATCGCTAGCTTCACTAAACACGCTAGGATAAGTGCCCGAATGATGGAATTGAGATGTGCACCAATAACTTCGTTTATTTTCCTTATCATTCCAAATTGATGACGTAGCAGCAAATGCCGGCATATCACTATAAAACAGATTTGTGGCATCATCATTCTTCAAAAACTGCTTGACTAAATATGTACTTGTAGCCACAGCATTCAAAGCCCAACATTTAGGAACAAACTTCACTGAATAATTAGTTGTATGCGTATTCACATAACCATCATTGTCCGCATTATTTTCCTTATTAAAACCATCTGCAGCAGAAACTTTAACCTTTGCTGCCACACGTTCTACATTTATCGTAACAGAAGTTGTTGCATCAGTTGCATTCGCTTTTTCCTCAGTTTCATATAATGTTCCTGTTATTTTCGCAAGAGTAGTAGGCAGAGTGTTACCCTCACCTTCATAATAGACAGCATTATTCATCAAGAACTTTTCATTATTCACACCATCGCTGCGGTATGATGTTCTTTTTATTTCCTTAAAATCTTTCAAAGGAGTTTTCACATTTTCACTCCATTGGGATGTAGGGTTTACATATGCCATTACATATTGTGGAACAAAACTGCCAGCAGTCACCTCAACTGGAACAATAGTCACCATGACATTTTCAATAGCACTTGATCCAGAGCCATCTTTTAAATCTCCTAAAAAGCCATCATACCCATCACCAGGAGTTACATCTGCATCACTTTTCTTTTTTCTCAAGCGCGAATCCCCTACATAGTTTTTGTTTTCATTATAAAACACGAAAAGAATTTCATTAATATCATTTTCGCCTAAATTAGAATCCCCATCTTCATACTCAACAGCGCGACTTCCACTACCATTAGCATTGTTTATTTCCACCTTCATGTACATCTTACCGTCTTTTTCCACGATCTGTTGTCCATTCCCTTGTGGTAAATCATTGTCCGAGCAGCTTGCCATGAACAAGGCGGCAAGACCTGCCAATAAAAAACTTCTCTTCTTCATAATCATAGAATGTATTAATAAGTTAGTAAATTCCTTTTGTCTTTAGTTCTCCCCCAACGCACGAAGTTCCTCCAGTGCCTTGCGCGCCTTCCCAGCCTCGGGGCCATTGCCCGCTTTTTGCAGATAACGTGCGGCCGATTCGGCATCCTTTCTCAGCAAAGCGGCATTCGCGGCATTCAGATTCGCCACCGCATCATCCGGATAGACCTTCACTGCTGTCTCCATCACACGGATAAAGTCTTCGCTGCCAGCCTCGTAGCTTTGTGCGGCAATATAGAACTCGTTCAGACTCAGTTTCTGAGGATCGCTCACCACCAGACGGCGGATTTCCTCCACATCACTGAACTGACGGATCACATAGTCCACCCGGTAATCCGAATGGCGAAGACCCGGATAAACCTCGGCAAGCAAGGTACGGTAGTCCGCAGGATAAGTGGATCTTATCTTCCATTCCTTGGCATCCGGCTTCAAGTCACCGTCAATAATCGCCAGAATAGCATCCCGGTTCTTCAACGACGAGCCTGCCACGTATTCACGCAAGCCTGCCCAGTCCTCCGCCTCCCACGAAGTTTTGATGAAGTCCTTCGGAAAAGCATACAATTTCTCCACATGGCTCTTCAGCGAGAGGGTACGCCCGCGTGCCAAACGCTCGTTGGCGGCATACGAACCTTCGGGAGACGCGAATCCCTTGATGCTCAGCGAAGTCAGGGTGATATCCTTGTCCTGACGCACGGAGTCTATCGTGGCACGGATCTTCGCCAGTTCGACAGCGTTGCCGCGGTAGTCCGCACGGATCTCGGTCACATTCACCGGGAAGTCGATGTAGGCACGGCCCTGAAGGTCACGACTCTTCACTGTCTCGGCGGCAGGAGTGATATAGGCAAGATCCGGAGCCCAGATGATTTCTTTCACCGGCTCGGTGTAGGAGGCAAGCAGGTTGCTGCCCTCATCCAGAATATCGGAACAACAGCCATAGATGCGTGAGGTTATTTTCAGCTCGGAACCGTCCATCCAGCCGGTGTAGGGCACAGAGGCGGTGTAGGGCAATGAAGAGGGACAATCCTTGACGCGGAAACTATGCTCGGAGGCTCCTGTCAGCTGGCTCTTTCCCTCGCGTACATAATACAGATAACGGTTGCGGCCGTAAATGCCCACCGAAGGGAGCTCCACGGAGTCTGTGCCATGAACCACATACGGAGTAAGAACCACTGCACGATTGGAAGACGGACGGACCTCCGAAAGATCCAGCGTCATCAGCACAGAGAGTGAGTCCTCCGGAGTATGAGTAAGGGTGGCGCCACTCACTTTCAGGCCGGACAAACTCTGAACGGAAGCGTCTTGAACGGATACCGCCTGCGCGGAGGCGGTCAATGCACCGCAACAAAGCAAAACAGCCAGTGCGGAAAGACTAGTGTTTATACGATTTTTCATACGTTCCTCCTTTCTTTAGAATATATAAACCAGACTCAGCGCTGCCTTTGTGGGACCATAGTAGTTGTGGTGACGATCCTCTTCCGTCTTCTTGCCGCAACCGGCACACTGATAGGTGTCATAACGGGTGTAGGAGTATCCCAGACCGATCTCAGCTTCCAGATTCCAATGACGACCCAACATCCAGGCATACCCGTAGGTCACACCGCCACCTACAAACCAACCTTGGAAGCGCTCGTCACTTAAACGGGAAACATGGGTGCCCAGAAAATGAATGCTGTTATTCAGCCCACCCACATTGAACTGACCGCCGTGTGCCTCCATACCCAAAAAGTGTCCGCCAAAACGCTGGCAGAACCAGTAGCGTGCTTCGGGCTGCAGCATCCAGTGCTTCCACCGACGCTCGTGAGACATGGTCCAACCGTTGAAATTGCCGGACACATCCAGTGTCCATCGGGGAGAAAGACCCACTTCCGCTCCTATATTGATAGTTGCGGTGGCGTCATAAAGGAGATTGCTCTTCAAGGCAAAGTCCTGAGCTTTCACAAAAGGACTGCAAAAAAGCAGAAGCGAAAGCAGAAAAACATACTGTTTAAGTTTCATCTGATCTATCGTTTATACTATTTTTTTACCACCTCTTTTTATCAATCTCTTGATAAGAGATCGACAACAAACTCGTAACAAACAGATATACAGTGTATTAAAAACAACGATATAGTAATCAAAAGAACAGATAAAACTAATTTGTATTAACTTTTAATTTGTTAAATATAAAATTTCTTTTCTTTTTTATTGCTTATAACCAGCAGATTACATACTTTTGTGAAATCGGATATCGATCTCTTATCAAGAGATCGACTTTTTTTTAATGCTAACACACTTAAAAATCAGCATTATACAAAAAATAAGGCTAAATTCACAGATAGTCCTTATAAACAACAAGGGATGAAGAAAAAAACGACAGAAAATCTACTTTGACATAAACATTTATGAAGGATACATGAAGGATTCGCAAAGGAATCCTTCATTATAATATTCTGAAGAACAACGAATTAAGTATACATGAAGCTTTTGAAGGATTTTGCCATTCACTTTTATTCCGATGTACACCGCTCCCTTTATTCCGGCCGGTACACCTGCAAGGGCAGTTCGCCCTTCAAGGCTCCCAACGCATTATAAGCCAGCGAGCCCATCTCGTCTTCACCGGGCA